>ERZ826016.1382-NODE-1382-length-23028-cov-20.708614_pt1 | contig 23028 bp, 22 predicted proteins | sample MGYA00519872_ERZ826016 | MGnify/ENA primary metagenome ERZ826016 (study PRJEB31778, sample SAMEA3449218) | human gut metagenome | biome: human gut; feature: human-associated habitat; material: faeces | place: United Kingdom | collected 2010/2012 ... | reverse complement strand
TGCCGGATTACCATTATTGACTCTCCACTTGACTTTATTCTAAAAGTGTCCATTCATATATAAGTCAAAGTTTAAGTGCAACGACTGGTTTCATGATTATTAACGAAATCTGTCGTTGCCTTTTTATTTGCCAATGCCATTGTGGATATTCCGTTGGAATTGGTTATGGCAATCAGTTTGAAATACAGGCGCATTGTCTGCCACTTGTTGATAATGATGCCCGTACAATTGAGTTATTGGAAAAACAACAATCTTCTTATTGGTATATTGAATGGCACATTACTATGACGGGAATTTCTATTTTTCTGTTATCCAACAAGAGTTTCTGTTGTATGTCGGCAGACCTATTGGAACAACCATTTTTCAAGCACCGGCAAAACGATATACTAAATGCCACACTTATTTCAATGCTTTGTTCACTTTCTCTATTGGCTGAATGTTCTGACGCTATATTGAAATCCTAAATTGGCACTATTGTGACACCAAATGTGACATTAGTGTCATTTTATTTGCCATATAAAGCCCCTCTTTATATGATGAATTTTACCTCAAAACCAGCTTTAGCAGCCGATTCAGGTGTTAATTTTGAACATCTTACTTCAAAACACATCCTTTTTAAGCCACGGGCTTGCCCGCTGTACAGACTTTATCTTGTATGGGGAGCCTAATACCCCAAGCGACCAATAGGTCGTTTGAGAGTGCCAAATCTCTCAGCAAGCTGATTGGTGAGAAAAAGGCATTGTAAGCACTCAATTCCATCTACCCTCTTAAAAATCAAGAGAATAAACTTTTGATTATTTTCAAATTTAACTATAGGTTATTGATTATCTGGCTAAAGACATAGGAACGAGGTCATCATAATTCTCATTTCCATCCATCAATAGCCTGACTGTAGTCGCGATATAATCACGGGCATTGAGACCTACATTCTTGCAGGTTTCAATGAGAGTGAAAAAAGTCAGTGCGGTTTCCACACCTTTCTCGCTGCTAAAGAACAACGAATTCTTTCTATGTAATGTAAATGGTCGGATGGCCCTTTCAACAAACATGTTGTCTATGGTGTATCGACCGTCCTTCCTGTATTTGATGAGATCGTCCCAACCACTGATTAAATAACTGAGTGACTTCCTCATCATCTCGCCGTAATGTTCTCGTTTATTGTTCAGCAGCTTCTCCGCCTTGGTATGTATTGCCATTAAAATGCGGGTTACATCATCCTTACTTCGTCGCTTCCTTATCTCATCAAGACTAAGCCGTTTTAGGATACATTCAGCCTCTATCATATAGAGTTCACTGGTTTTCCTGACAAACCAGTCCGCATTCAAGTCCTTGTTGGATTCGTATGTCATGGCAAACTTATTACGTACATGCGCCCAACAGAGGAGAAATTCATTTTTAGGGTTCACCTTTGCCAGATGCTTGTAGACCACATAGCCGTCAGACTGTACGCTTCCCAGGAAACCGCCCAAAAAGCTCTCGATAGGACGGTTGCCACGGCTGTCATTCTCATCATTGTCATAGAAGAAATAAGTGATGTTCTCCAGCTTGTTCACCAAAGCCCAGACATATTTCTTATAGTAATGCCCGAGCTTGGTACCGTCGTTTTTAATCTTTATCCTCACTTGTACCCAAGTCTCGTCAATATTGAGCACGGACTTGACTTTCAGAAGCCGGGATTTCAACTTCAACATAACGGGAGAAAACATCTTGGACACGACCTTAATGGCATTGGACACGGTATTGTTGCTGACTGTAAACTTATCAAGGAGGTTACGGATTTGCTCACGGTATACAGGGGTATGAAGCTGGTACACATCACTCACAAGATCGGCAAACAGCTCAGGAGTGAGGTGGGTGCCGGGAATGACATTCACATGAGGCATCGTATTGTCCATTTCAGGATGAAGGGGGCGATAGTGCTCATGATAGACGCCTTCCAGGTCACGAAAGACCGCCACACGATAACGTTTCAGTTCCACATAACTGATGCGGTTATACTCATCAATATCTTTGTAGTGGTCAAACGTCCAACCTTCCGGCACGCCTTCCAACGAACTTTCAAGTATCACCTTACGGGCGGCATCCATCTGGGTATACGGACCTCTGGGACCACGCTTGGCATCCAGATGTTCGGACTTCACCTTGGTATTGTCTATAGCGTCTTCCCTTTGTTGGGGCTGCTCTTTTCCTAAGGTTGGGGGCTCAGGGCCTTCACAAGCATCCTTTTCCTCCTCGCGACTGATTGTACCGGAAGGACGCTGATACTTACGGCTGGTAGATTTAGAACCGAACGACATCTTGTTGTGACGGTTGTTCTGATCACGCAAGTCGGCAATCTCACGGTCACGCTCTTCAAGTGTCTTCTGCAAATCAGATATTGTAGAACGTAAATCATTTATCAATTGATTGTTTTTCTCCTGATTGCGATTACTACGGGACAATTCTTCCCGAAGAGACTTGACCATTTCATTGGTACTATGGACGCTCTCACGAAGGTCTTGAATAACTTCTAAATAGGCTTCTCGTTCCATTTCAGACAGAGGGGTATCCGCCTTGGATTCAATCTCCAAAGCGGTTAGATAATGGGATTTCATTATCAGTTCTTCCACTGTCCGATCTTTCTTTTTCATGACACTAAGGTACAAAAAAACTTGATAAAACAATGAAAAAATAGATAATTAATTGATTATAAGCTAACTAATATTAAACACTAATAGACTTGACAACGGGACATTCAAGCAATGCGGCAAGGTACTTGAAGTCCAATTCATAAAGAACGGTATTCCCCTCAAATACGGGTTGCATAAACTTATAACCTTTCTCGTAAGTGATATCATAAAGAAAACGTTTATGATTTTTAAATCGTATAATCTTAAGAGTACGCCGGTCTTTGGACAGGAAAACATACGCTTCACCTGTATAAGGGTTTTTACCTAACGACTCAACTTCGGCAAACAGGCGGTACTTACCGTATCGCATGTTGGTAACGCTGCTGACATACCATAACGTGAGGCCACCTGTGATAGCTAGCATATAGCCTCCAACTTCTCTACCAGCTGAAATAATTGACGGTAGCTTAAATTGTTCTGTTGGACAGAAAGACCCTGATTGGTACGCACTGTGACGCTGAATCTTAATGATGTATCAACGGGAACAGGCGGTTCATCTTCGCTAGGGGATGTCGAAACAGGAACATGAGGCTGATTCATCAGACCGTCCTCATCAACAATCCGAACCGGATGAATAGAAGAAGATAACGGTTGCTTCCTGGACTTGAACCACCTTTCAAACTGTGAGTAAACAATGCCATTATACTGACAGAATTTTACAATCGAAATGCCCTTGGGGACACCTTGCTTTTTGTAGAGTTCATACACTCTCTGAAAATCTTCACTACTTGCCATAATAGTATTAATTGGGTTTTGTAGTGCAAAAATATCAACATAGTTGAATATTGCCTAAAACACCGTTGAGTGCTTACAAAGGCATTATTGGGGCCTTTTATCTTTTCGCCAGCCCTCGGTATGCCTTTCTCGACAACAAGGAAATTTGTACACTAAATTGCTCACTGGGCTTGCCCATTATACAAACCTTATTGAGTTAGGGTAACTCAATACCCCAAGCGATAAATCACTCGTGAGAAGTTGCCAATTCCCAGCAAGCAGGATATGACTTTATTGCAATTATGGAATGCGTTAAACTCTCCTCATCTTCGATGTGGATGATATGTAATACCTGCCTCTGCTTACTGTTTGAGAGTTACCTCGAACAAGCGCATTTCAATAATGCTTTTACGAACTCTTTTATGAATCCTACTGGTTCTTTTATGAACTCTTATGTGAACTCTTTTCCTGCTTTTAGGTTGGTATTCCGGAGTAATGTCGGCCACCATAAATGCAGATACTCGATGATGAACACAGAACTATTGTCCGAACGCTTGCCAATTTAACGACATGAATCTGCCATATCCCCAAGGTAATTTTGCCAACCTAAAAATGGCATCAAAATTATTCCATATTCAATGGAGGAAGGCTATTATCCTCAAACCTATCAAAGTCAGATTGGAAAAGACGGTCTTGAATAATCCTGTACTTTTCAAACTCAGATTCAGCAAACTCTTTGGCATATTCAGCAGAAACTTTTCCGCTATCCTGCAATATCGGGCTCTCAAATAAATTAATGAACTTGTCTATTCGTTTTGCCCAATCTTCCATTGTCATAGGTATATGACGCATAGCCATGCTTTCTGCCATATCAAGGGATGCATTGACTATTCTGCCCATTTCTTCCAATTCTTTTTCTCGCAAATAGTTCTATGCTACGGACACATCAGTTTTTACAATTTTTCCATTCGGAGCATTTTCCCAAGTAGTCAATCCCATGTATTCCTTATTCGCATCGGCTCGTTCAACTATCAACTCCGCAGCGGTATGCCCATGCACGGCATAGTGTATTTTGTTCTGTACCTTCTTGAAGAACAGACGGGTTGTCGGAGCATCCTTATTATAGTCTATTGCAGTAGCGTAGATATCCGTGAGTTTCTGATAAAAACGACGTTCACTCAGCCTTATCTCCCTTATTTCGGCAAGCAAATGTTCAAAATAGTCCTCACCTATAAAAGTCCCGTTCTCCATTCGTTTCTGATCAACCACATATCCACGGATGGCAAACTGACAGAGTACAAACGTACACCACTGGCGGCACTGAGTGGCACGAACAGAATTAACACGATACCCAACACTGATGATAGCATCGAGGTTATAGAACTGCGTATTATAGGTTTTACCATCCTCAGCAGTATGTGCAAATTTTGCACATACTGAATCTTGTTGTAATTCAGAGGACTCAAATATATTTTTAAGATGCTTAGATACAACTGTTCTATCAACATCAAAAAGCTGTAATATAGCCTTTTGCGTTGCCCATATAGTTTCATCCTTATACATCACCTGAATTCCATCCTCTTTGCCTTCGAGCATAAAGATGAGAAACTCTGCTGTGCTATTTCGTATTTCTATGTTCTTTGTCATATCTTAAATTATCATCTTTACGATTATTCATTTCGATTTGCCATAACTTTCTACGGGTTCTGCCACCATGCTATATTCTTCCTCAGTTGTCTCATATGATTTGATCCTTCTATCCTCAAGATAAATATGGCAAAGCGTATATTCCAAAGCATCTAAAGTCTGTTGACGAACTTTCGGTTTCAATTGACATTCCCAAATGGTAATACAATGCCACCCCATCGAAGCTAGCAGTTGCAGTTCCTCTATATCTCTACTCCGATTACGTTCAATTTTATTCTGCCAAAATTCGACATTAGTCTTGGGAAGAACATAATATTTGCATCCTTCGTGACCATGCCAGAAACAGCCGTTTACGAAAATAACAGTTCTGTATTTGCGTAAAACCAAGTCGGGATGTCCGGGAAGACGTGGGTGATTCAACCTATACCGAAAGCCACGGCTGAACAAGAACTTCCTCACCAATAATTCCGGTTTCGTGTTCTTGCCCTTTATCGCAGACATGCAACGATGACGTTGTTCCTTGGTCAGTTTGTCCATCTTTAAATGAAACCATTATATCCTACTATTGTTCCTAATGTATATTTAATTCTTGGGGATTTCTATCACATTAGGGATTCCAAACAATTCTCGTGCTTTAGCTAAAACTGCAGCAGTTGGCTTATGATAATAGACAGCCAATTTCTCCTTTGTTCTAGTACAACACACATAGAAAATTTTCCTAGTACGTTGCACTACAGATTCCTGAAGTTCATCAATAGAAGCAGTGAACAATTTTTCAAAATTGTAGTTGTTCCACCTTCCATTATCAAGAATAACAAGAACATTATCAAATTCTGCCCCTTTTGTTTTATGTTGAGTGGAGAATGGTGTTTGTCCTTCAAGACAATCATACAAGTTTACAAATTCGCTATATGAAACTTCCATCATTCTGTCGTAAATATAAGGGTAACGCTCTTTATAATTATCGACCTTGTCATCAATCAAACAAATACTCTCTTTGTCTGCTAGTTCTATCATATCCCTTATAGTCTTATTATCCGCATTCTGTAGCTTATTAATAGACTCATTTAATTTTATCTTGTCTGCTTTACTCTTTATTTTTCTATCGTCACCAGAATAACGACTTTGCGTATATCCTGTTACTTTGAGAAATTCAGAGACATTACCTTCTTTAAACAGCCTAATAGCTTGTTCTATCTTGCAAAGATGTTTTACTAAAGGAGAACGTTTCGACCCCGTCTTGCTCTCTTCATCTTCACTCTGTTTCTTGTCATCAACCAATTGTGACTTATCTACATAAGTATGTATTAAACTCTCAAATTTATACTTCTTTGCCCTTTCGTATAAGAGAGCATGGCTTGTGATAAAACTTTTTTGAGTTTTGGTCGGTTCGTATTTATTTGATTCAATTCCTTTGGCTTGCAGATCATTCAAAATGTCAGCCAATGTTTTCCCCTCCATTTCATCCTCTGTAAAATGAGCTTCCACACATGGCTTAACTTTGTTTTTCACATACGCAAGAATTGGATCTCCATTATATATTTCAATTAAAGTTGCAAAACCGGCTTTTCCAGCAATGAGGTTATGAGTCAAATTCAGCTCTTTGGTTACTTTTGCATCATGGAAATTCCAACCTTTTTGTTGAGTAAGATATAATTTCACATTTGGCAACATGTTTCCTTCTTGCTGTGAAAATACAAACAAAATCTCACCACTCTTAACATGACCGTTTTCCATATTTGGCGCCTTATCATCATTAGAAGGTTTTTGTACCAACCCATCTGTGCGAATTTTATTAGCCAAATCAATAACTGATGAAGGATTTCGTCTGTTCTGACGCTTCTGAACTTCATACACATCTCCATTCGTACCATCATACTTATATTTATTCAAATCGCCAACACCTTTATCATAAATACACTGCATAGCATCTCCAAAGAAACCGATGATACTCTTTTTGTCGGACTGCTTCAAAAAATCGAGCATAATCTCAACTACCATAGGAAATGTATCCTGATATTCATCAATCAAAATAAAAGGATAGCGACTCTTTAAAATATCACATAGTTTCTTGTATCCTTTAAACATTTCATAGGCAACAACTATCACTTCATCATGAGACAAAATTCCTTCCTTAAGATTGGTATGCTCTTGGTAACTTATGGTGACAGGTTTATCTCTATTACAAAAATAATCCACTGGGACTTCATTTAGACCAGAAATATGCAATCCAGAATCTGGCATATTCAGTAGCCTAATAACGGTTTTGGATAATTCTTTTTGATAATTTTTAATATTATCCCAAAGGAAGTCATGTATTGTAGAAACTACGAGATTATCATGATTCACCCGTTCAGCTATTTCTTTAACGGCCGCATTTGTATATGTAATACAGGCCACTTGCGATGATGGATAATGTTCAATAATCCACTTGACAACTTGCACAAGTGTATAAGTCTTACCACTACCTGCACCACCACTTAATAAGAAGTGATGACCTTTAGTTATTTGCTCAGTTATATTTTGTAATTCATCTATTAATCTTTCCTCAGCCATAATAATCCTTCTTTTATATATGTAGGAATCTTCCAATTTGAAAAATCACGAGCATCTTCCTTCTTGCTGTTGAGTAATATTTCAATAGCAAGGGATGATTTTCCACTCACTCCATTGTTTGCTAGTTCATAGGCATCTTTATCGTTTTTATACTGCTCTAAGCTATCTGAATGTAGTGAAGAAAAGGTGTTTTCAGTAATAAACTTTTCGTTTTCACTAAAGAAGGCATCTTCAAAACTACGTGGCTGATATGTATCTTTCTTGCCATATTGGAATGCAAGTCTTAAATAACCTTTTTTATCTGTTTCCCATTTTTTATTCTCAAAGTTCCATGATAAAATGGCGGGGCACATTGCAAGAATATCCTTGACTTTTTGAGTGTTATTCAAAAAGTATTTAATAGACGCATTAGAAGTAACTAGCGAGTCATCCGTTGCATCATATTTCGTTTTTTCAATATACTTCCTTTCTTTTCCGTTCTTGTCTCTTTTTGTCACAGGCTTGCAACAGTCAATATCTGTTATAACTAGACATTTTCGCAATCCAATAAATCTCAAGAATTTCTCAAATACATGAGAATATGCTCCAACTTCGACAATAGAAATGTTCTGCGACATGAGAAATTCTTCATTACCTTCCAACTCGCATTCTTGGTCTATTTTTTTCATCATAGCAGGAAGTAGTATTCTTTCTGTATCGCCTTCAATAAAGATCGCCTTATCCGCAAAGAACAATTCACTCCTATTCAGCGTCAGATATTGTTTTAGAAAGGCAAAATAGTGTTTATGGTCATCGTCGTATTCATTTTGAAGCACTTTTAAGTTTTTTGCTATGACTGCATTTCTTTCAACACTTCCATCGCAAATAGGGTGTGTCAAATACTTAATATCATCGAAATCACAATCAGATACGATATGAGAAGAATGAGAACTTATGATGTATTGTAGCTTTCGCTTTATGCCATTTTTGTGTTGTATTCCTTGAAGCAAAAGATTTTTGATATTCTTAATAAATACATATTGCATTTGTGGATGTGTATGTGCTTCCGGCTCCTCTATAAACAATAGATTGATATCCGCAGGCTTTCGTTCCTTATTTCTTTGCATTCTCTTTATTATCAAATCAATATCAAAAATCATCGAAATAAGGTTCATATACCCAAGTCCATTATAGTTTTCTGGAAGTTCTTTGTCTTCCTGTTGATAAACCACTGTAGTATTTCCTTTCAACATCTCTCGATGTTGTAAAGATGATACAACCTTAATGACCGTTTCGTTTTTTGACATGCCTCCGAATCTTCTGACTTTATCAACAATATCTGAAAACATATTGTCATAAATAGAAGATAGGACCTTATCAGTATCTTTTAAACTATCTTGAAACTTTTCAATGGCATCCTGTTGTTCTTCTGCCGCTTCTTGAATTTTATATAATTCGGAAGTCTGAGACGACAAAGTTTTATCTACATCCTTGTTATCAACATTTCTTTTAGCATTGATATATTGGAAATTGATGACATCACATAACCTAAAGTTAGTAGCATCTTTCAAATTAATATATTGTTCCTCTATGAAGGTTCCGTCTTTTTTGTTTATTAAAATAGATTTACGAATAGTTACAAAATAGTTTGATTGTTTTGAATCCAAAAAATCATCAAGAGTTTTAGCTGTATATTCTCCTCCATTCTCACGTGATTTCTCTTCTTTACTCTTTTCGTGTTCAACAAACTTCTGGTAGGCATTCTTCAAATTGACATACATGTCATAAGTGAGGATGTAATCAAAGCCCAATCCCAAGAAATTATTGTCAGCATCCAAGTCCATAAGGATTGGACTAATATATTCCAAATCATCATGGTCATCGTACTCAATTAAAAGCCTTAACTGAATACCAATCTCTTTATATTTTGTATCATCAACTACCTCCTTTTCTATCAAATCTTTCAATTGGCAACGAAAATCCAAATTGAAGTCATTGTATTGAAATCCTTTGCGGTCTCCTTGATTCAAGAATTTGTCAAGTATCACAAGTAACGAGGTCTTCCCGACATTGTTTTTCCCTATGACAAGAGAAAGCTCATTCTCCATTTCCATCGTGAACTCTTTCAACAAACGAAAGTTCTTAACTTGTATTTGCCTAATTACCATATCTATGTTATTTGATAGTTAAAATTTCATTTATTTCCGTATATTGAGCATCATACCTTGTTGTTGGAGTATATGCTTTATTCACTGAATGGATAGATGAAGTATCCAAGTCGCTTAAATTATCAAAAACAACTAAGACGTATATCTCTGTAGTAGAGACATTTTTGTAGATATTTGTAGGCACTTCCTCTGCAGATTTTACAAGACGGATATTCGTTGCTGGAAACAGATGCTGACCCATATCCTTACGCGTGTGGAATAGTACATATCCTATAGATTGAAGATTTTCTACAATTTCTATACTGTCTCTTGTATATTTGATACCAATAGCAATCTTCCCGGTAGGAAGGAACTTGGAACTTTTCATTTCATAATTTTCCATCATTACCATCAATACTCCAGATTTCTTTGATTGCTGTGGCAATTGTTCCAACGTGCCTACATTAGGAATATCTTCTATCTGCAATTCCGTAGTAAGTTCGAATGCTTCACTCACATAGAAATGGGTTTGCATGTTTTGTATTATAGATTCATTTTCTGCAATTTCATCTTTTATAACAGCATCCCTAACCTTTAGCCGTTTCCAAAGCCCCTTGCTTTCTTCATCATCTTTCATCAAAGCAAGAACCAAGTAGTTCTTATTCGACATAGAACGATAAAGCTTTCCGTTTAGCTGACTGAAGTTTTCTTTCAGGAACTGATAGCAATCCATTCCTTTACGTGGCTGGATGATACGAAAAGTATACAGTTGGTTGAGAGTGCCTTGAATCTTATTCCTGAATTCTTTTCGGACATATTCTCGCCATGCCGCTTGCGCACTCTTATTGTTGCGACCATACAACGATACAATGTACAGGAAGTTTACATCATAGTGACACAGCAACAGTGTATCCCTGTCAAACAAACGGTTCTCAAACTGGCGGTTAAGTTGCACTCCACCCTCCTGTGCTTTCAATTCTCTGTCATCAAAGGACAAGAATTTACTGCTGCCTGTCTTTTTATTGGGAATACGGGCACTGATAAAGAAATTGGGGATGGGATTATATCCTTCAGTCAATGAATCTCTTAACTGAGGATGTTCTCCGTTTCCGTCACCATCCAAAAACAAATTCATATTCCACTGAATGACATTTCTGGCGTATGTATATTGTTTGTATATTGATTTGTCGCCGAGCTGTGTCCTGTCATTCTTGGAACGCTTGTAATACTTACTATCTCCGATATAATAGATAAGTTCGGAAACCAAGTCAGATTGTTCAATCAAGCCTTGCCCAATAAACATATGGTCAACCAGTTTTCCGTCTCTTTGCTCGGTAAGTTCCTTCGGCAGATTTTGCTTGTCATTGCCACTTACCAAAGTGTCAATCATGACTTCAAAGATGTGCTCGAAATCTTTCGCCAGCAGATAGTCCTCCGCCTGCCTGTTCATCGCAATCTTATACTCCCTGTCAAAGAAAGCATAACACAAATCCCATATTCTGAGAGCCTTGTCAGAAAAGTACTTGAACTTGATTTGTTTTAGCCTTCGGCATCCAAGATTCCTATCTATGTAAGACTTCTTCAACTTCTCGCAGCTGATAAGCGGATACTGGATATTGATTTCAAAAGAGAAACCATGCGTCTCTCGAATGTAATTCAAAATGGAGAAATATATGACTAGCAACTCTTCGTCAAAATTCACCATTTTCTTCCTGTTTACAGGCTCAATGTAAACAGGGCTTCCGTTTTGTATGATAGCTTGCGATGAAGTTATGGTCTTGTTCCAATTGATTTTGTTATAACCGGAATGGACGTTCTTGGCCACAAATGTAAAATAGTCTTGATTGTTTCTGTTGAAATCCCTCAGTGCTATTATCACATCAAGCAAAGTATTGTGTTTCTGCTTCTTACCTCTGCTCTCAGACTGATATTCTTTGCTTTCAAGTATATTGTCATTGTGGTTCTGTCTGTATACACTTATTGTCCGGTATATCCAAATCGAAAGCATGGACAGAAACTCCTTATATTCTTTGCAACCTTCTTCCGTAAACTTGGCTTTTGCATTTTCGGACTCAAAGTCTATTATTTCCTGTGGTGAAGCACCGAATATCGTGTCATCGCCACTTTCCTCGTTTATTTCACCTGTCAATACCACCTTAGGCAAGAAGAACACAACATCTTTTGCCGCTTTGCTATAGCAATACCCCACATACCCAAATGAATATTTGTCTTCCTTTACAGGAACAGACACAACATCCTTGAGTACATCTCTGACCATCAAGCCATCCTTAACAATATCGTTCAGACTATATGGGTATCCTTCAATAAACAGCAGCATAAACCTAATTCTGATTAGAGTTCTGTATTCTCCTCGTCATTTTCAATAGTAACCTTATTGCCGTCAAGGGCAGTGACTCCGAGATAGGACATCATTTTCTTTAATGTTTTAGGCCCTTTTTCTCCATACAATTCAGAGAATGAAATATCTTCAGTTTCACTGACTTTGAATATATCCCCTTCACCATCTTTGCAGACATCATTCCATAGATAGAACAATATTTTGTTCAATAAAACTTTATCTGTAATGACTCCGTTTGATGGATTTACGAAATAATCACCTAACATCTTATCTTCGGAGCTGTTTGCCCTCAAAATCTTTTCGTTGACTATTCTTTGAAATGAAACCCAAGAATATTCTGTACCGTCAATGACTATCTTCCAGTCTGTATTCTTATACTTAATCGGCTCATACTCCCAATCCCAACGCCTCTTGAATGCGCTATCAATCGGAAACAACGATTGGTCTGAAGTATTCATGGTTGCATAGATATACAGATTTGACGGCAGACAAAGCTCTCCGTCTTTTATTCCCTGATTATCCTCGCCAAGTTTCTCTTCCAAGAAAGCTCTCAAATCCGCATCAGCCTTAATGCTATATTCCGATTTGCCATTAGCATCCCTATCAAGGAGCTGGAACAAATCTCCGAATATTTGTGCGCAGTTACCTCTATTGATTTCCTCAATAATGAGATATACTTTTTCTTCCGGTTTCCTATAAGCCTGTATATAAGCATTAAGAAGTGTCTGAGGAACGAAAGAATAAATTATACGAGATTCGTTTGAACAAGCAAGATATTCTTCTCCGACAGCCACTCCTTTGTCAAATTCAACAGTGTAATTATCAGACATACCACAAGCTTGGAGTATATCTTTTTTATCAGAAAGATTCAATTGCTTTAATGAACGCCAATATTTTGCTCCAAATTTTTGGGGAGAATACGTGACTCCACCCTCTTTCATTTCGGTTAATTTGCTAATGAGTTCTCCCTTGGCATATATTTTATCAATTGGCTTTTCCATTGTCGGCTTGTATGCTCCGACAAAAGTTGAATAATCACTGTCCGGATGAAAAGTAGTTCTAAAAATATTTGCTTTTGGAACTTTTTTATCCGCAGGACACCCTTCGTATTCTCCAAGTATTTCCTTAATTTTATGCGATTTCCCTGTTCCAGGAGCACCATAATAAATTATTTGACGACTAATCTTATCATAAGACTCTGTTTGAAGTGAGGCAACATCCTCTAATCCATCCTCTTTACCATCATTGTATGGCTCTGTCACATTATCTATTCTTACATCAAATATTCCATCTGACGCCTTCTTTATATTTAGATTTGAAAAGCCTCCAGCAAAATAGTTCCTTATAGTGAACTTAGCTATTTGAATAGCACCAGTATGATCCTTATACTCAACTTCCTTGAGTAGATTGTTGAAGTAAAAACGATTGTCTATTTCTCCATTCTTTTTTAGTACATCTTTTCTGGCATTCCATTTTTGGGTAAATGTATTTACTGAAACACCATTTTCTTTAAATAAAGCATCAAGTATTGCTAATTGATCAAACACAAATCCATCTGAATAATTTACAATATAATGATTAGCAGATTGGTCAAATTTTCGTGGAAGAATAGACGCAATAAACAATATCGCCTGTGTAAGATTTGTCTTATCAAATCTTGCGGTTATCTGTTCTCCGCAATCTTGGAACAATTCGTAATGCTCATTATCTAAAAACAAATCGGTATTTTTAGCATCTCCTGCTCCGATATGACGATAACTAGCGTTAGTGTCGTTTATGTGTTTAGTAATTTCTTCCATATTATTGTCATTTAATTATTTTACATTTAATGAGATAGTACAATACCGCGTATATTGTATTGACGCTTACAGCATTGCCAGCTTGTTTATAAAGAGAGCCATCAGCAACACCGTATGCGCTACCTTTTCGAGCGAACTCAGCAGGAAAACCCTGCAGCATAAAGGCTTCTTCTGGAGTAAGTTTGCGAATTGAAAGTTTGGCCAGTTCCTCCTTTGTCATTGTGTCAACAGGATTTATCTTACCATGTGACTCTATATAATCTTGGCTATAATAATTATCCTGACACGCTCTATGCATTTTATGCATAGTCGCCGTTAAAGGACGAGCTATCTTCATATTTATATCAGACTTGGATTTAAAGTTAGAAGAACCATCTGAAAGCAATGTTGGTTTTATGCGTTCAGAAAGATAGTACTTAGAATCCACATCCTGCATTAATACATCAGATATCGTTTCAAAATACTCCAAACTCGTTTCTTTATACATTTTATCAAACTCTTTCGCAATCAACTTAGACGAGAAGTCAAAATCGTTAGAAATTTTTGCAGTTGTAGCAAAAATCAACACTCTATTACGTGTTTGTGGCAAATGGAAATCTGATGTATTGAAAATATCGGCATAAACACGATAACCTATTGATTCTAATTCATGTTTGATTCTATTAAATGTCCTTCCTTTATCATGATTTCGAAGATTCTTGACATTCTCCAATAAGACATATTTGGGCTTCTTTATCGCCAATATATCCATTATACGGAAAAACATCTGTCCGCGATCCTCTTCAAATCCAGCTTGGCTTCCCATCATACTGAATGTCTGACAGGGAAATCCACCTGTCAGTAAGTCGAATTTAGGAAGAGATTTTATGTTCTTTTTATTACCGGTAAAAGCAACAATATCCCCCAGTACAAATTCATTTTCATCTATGTTATAATTTGCACGATAGGTCAATTCCGCCTTAATATCAATCTCTGAATACCCGACACAATGAAACTCCATGACATTGTCCTTCGTAAGAAGATCCATTGCCCTCCTAAAACCACCAATACCAGCAAATAGTTCTAAATGTTTCATAAGAATTTCATTATACTACGTCCTATCACTTCAGCAAACTTCACTGGTACTGCATTTCCAACTTGTGCATACCATGAGTTTTGAGCTCCTTTCAATATAAAATCATCTGGAAACGTTTGTATGCGTGCAGCCTCCCTTGGAGACAATCCACGCGCTTCCCATGGATGAATATACATATTACAATCATACTTCATATGAGAAGTGATAGTTTTACATATTTGGTTCTCATCAAGTTTAAAGTACTTATCTTTAAATATGTTATTACGCCTTTTATACGGCATTATATCTTGTATGGATTCATGTAAAGAATTTGCTCCCTGAGGCAATCTTCTATAAATCTCAATATCACGTAAATTATTATATCTATTTTTGTGATTATATAATTTAGTAATGATTCTATCACCATTAATAAAGTGATAAAAATCTGTATCCGGATATGAAAAATCTCGTTTCGTAAATCCACACTCTTCAGATTCATACTCTCCTTGATTCTTTTCTTTTCGAGCTTCCAGATGTGGCAGCCCAAACAATACATCTCTTAATAAAAAAGGATCTCTTTTGTAACGTTCAATTTCTGCAAAAATATCATTTGGAGCAACACCCATTCTGTTACCAATCATTATGAAACGTTCTCTATTTTGAGGTATACCAAAATCTTGAACTTTCAATAACCGATAATCATAAAGGTACTCATCTCCTAAGTACTCTTTAAAATTGGCAATTATCTCATCGAACTTATTAGCCATTCCTTTTACATTTTCCATTATGAAAAATTGCGGTCTAATTTCCGAAAGGAATTGCAAATAAGCCTTATAAAGCTGATTTCTTGGATCATCAATAATCCTTTGCCTATTCGCCATAGAAAAGCCTTGGCAAGGAGGGCCTCCACATACTAAAGTAATTGGTCTATCCGGATTCTTAAGTGTATCTCTATATTTGTCTAAACAAGTATTCAATTCATTGATGTCTCCAATAAAATACTGTCCTTGTTTTAGACTATGATTAGCCAAGTAAGTAGATGCAAAGGTTTCAACAATCTCGTTCATGAACACAACTTCAAACCCTGCCTGTTCAAGCCCAAGACTCAACCCGCCACACCCTGCGAATAAATCTATAAATGTATATTTTTTTTGTCTACTCATTCTACTTCATAATTAAAATCGGCCTCTATAAGGTCTTTAATATCCACTTTAAGCAGTTGGGCTATTTCTACAAACTGAGCCATTGATGGTTGTATCTTATTAGTCTTCCATCGTGACACTGTCATATCGGTGACACCCATCTGTTCTGCCAGCCAACGATTGGTTATTTCCTTTTCCGCTAGAACTACACGCAATCGGTTTGAGCATTCTATTTTCGCCATATTGCTTCGTATTATATTTCAAGTACAAAGTTAAACATAAAAAGATAATATTCAAAACAACATGATAAAAACATCATATAACGTCGTTACAAAAAGCATTATGCTGCATAAACATAATGTTATTTCCACATAATTTGATTCCATTGTATCGGTCGCATCATCAATCTATCATATAATATGCAAAAACACACCTCTTTCTTTACTTTATGACAGGTTATTGCTTTTATTCGTCATCTTCATCGAGATAAGTCCAGTCTTTTGACGCATATTCCTTTTCAAACTCCGTCAAGTCTTCCTTGATACGTTCACGGAAGCTATCTTCACTATCATCGCCACTCATCATCCAATCTACGCGAGTTGCATATATCTCTGCTATACGAATTTGCCGATAGGCTTCCTTCATCGCTTTTTCGATTGGAATATCACCCCATCATCAAAGAATCGTCGGTCTGCGTATTTTTGTTCCGCCTTGACTATGGTTTTATCTAACAAAAGAAACGACTCTGCATCTTCATAACTCACAAAACTCATGTAGTCCTTATAACTATGGAATGAGCCAAAACTATCTTTCTCATAAATTATCCAATAGTTCATATGCTCCTTCTCCGGCTTTGGTTGCAAAGCTTTCGCAATATCATGCGCAATAGTATCTGCAATCTCACGCATTGCGTATGTGCTCCTATCAAAATATCCCCCACTCATAGTTATTACCTCCTTATCAAATTTGAATTGAGAAATTAAATACTATCATATCGTTTATCCAGAGCTCCTAAGAACATATCGATTTCCCTTTTGGATATGCCTTGACGAATAGCAAGTCCTCGCCATTCTTTTACGGCTTCAACCACCTCTGAAACAATCTTCTCTGCTGTTTTCCTATTGAGCATATAATCCTCGCAGGCATCAAGCAAGATGCTTAAATCCGCCTTATTGGAAGTAGACGAGATAAGCAGGCTTTGAAATTCACTCAAAGTAGGGTTCATATCGTAAGCTGGAGACAATGTCCACCCTTTTGCAGTCAGCAGGAAACCATGATTGCGGAAATGGTCATCGCTGTTACCAATGCAGATATTGAAGGCTACACGACGGAAGAGTTCCTGCAGGTTTCGCTCTACATCGGTACAGTTCTGAATAATGAAGTCAACTATATCCAAATAGCCGTGTCCAGTAGTTGCATTATCTCCATCACTTAATCCCAACAAGGTCATTGCGGATGCAAAATGAATACGTTTGCTATCGTTTGTTCTATCGAAACGTTGTGACAGCAATGTATGATATTTTTCTCCAGTTGCCAGCACTTTGGTTTTTGATGCGTTTATCTCTGCTTTTGTGGCAAGCAAATGACTGAAATGCTCCCATAATCCGACATCATAGTCATCATTGCGAGACGGGAACTTGGCTACATAAAGAGTCTTATCTGTATCTACGACATTGGCTTTAGGTCTCGCACCGCCCAATGATGTTCCTGGTTGCACAAGTTGTGCGATCCATTTCCTATCGGGGAGCATATTGTTTTCTTCACATTTCTCAATCTCTGCACTGGCTACGATCAGTTCCCGAATATCTGTCAAAGGGGGGATTTTCAACGATTCACTCACATTGATAAATTCGCTATCAATATCTTCCTTAAAACGAAATCCACCCATTCGGGAGAAATCATCGATACCAGTCAAGAAATCGAAAGATGATAATCTCCGTACTGGTCGTTTTTCTTCCGCCGCTGCAATTTGCTCACGACGCAACAACAAAGTTCGTCCCCAACGATCCGGCAAGGCGTCAGAAAAGCATCCGAATATATCCTTATCCGGTTGTGTATATTGTTGTCCCGGGTAATTATTCAGGTCGTCACTCAAAAACAACTCTCCATGCTTTTTTAGCCATTCGTGATTAAACGTGAAGCTATAACTATCCGCACCACGAAGAGACTCATAGCCCAATTCGCCTATGAGTTCCACTTCTTTAAGCCAATCGAAATCGGCATATACATACAACCTTTTCATAGTTTATTCTTTTTTGGATGCACGTTCTCTTGTTTTTAGACTCAAATCCTGCAAAGTTTTACCCATTTTATCTTCTTTGGCAAGCAATAAAATATCATCGTCAAGTTGCAAAGCATAAAGCACACGCATATAGATTCCTATAGCAACAGTCGGAATACCTTTTTCAATTCGGGACACAGTAAGCGGTGAACAGGTAGCCCGTTCTGCCACCTGAGCAACACTCAGATTCCTACGCAAGCGAGCCAACTTAATCTGCTCGCCCACAACTTGCATCTTCTGCTCCAATTTTCGGGGAAGCTTGGTTCCCATTGTATTCTTTGTCATATTCAACCTATCATATAATATGCAAAGATAGTGCCTTTTATTTATTTAATGATATATTGTACATAGAAAAATGCACATCATTACATAATTAACCATGCATATAACCCGTTTTGAGCAGAAACGCCAAAAAGTAAATGCTATAATGTTGTTTGTTAATACTATATACACCTATTTACAAACAATATACTATTCGTTACGATAGATACAATTTATTCCTAATACACTCATCATTTCAAAGAACTATTTTTGCTTGCCAAAAGAAAAAGATATAACTCCACTCTCAACTTGACTTTAATGACCGTTATTATATACACGGGCAATAAAGTCAAGTCAAACAGAGGGGAAGAAAAGGGAAAAGGCTTCAACTAAATTTTTCTCTTTTGGTCAGCAAATAATATCCGTGAAAATATCTTGTATTTGTTGACATTATCGGCGAAAACATCATGGAATTTTGTACCTTTGTAGTCGGATAGAAGATAGGTGAACTTCATTGAGGATACAATATCCTCATAGTTCTGATTCATTGAGAAAAGAGTGTAAAACAGCCTCAAAAACAAGTTCCAGAGACTCCAAAACAACTTTTCTACCGATTAAATTGCAATAATCTATCATTCAAGCAGCTATGTATGCTGCATCGGCAAATAGACATGCTAGCTAATCACCAACAATTTACAAATTAAAACACTAAAATATATTATATGAGCAAGATTAATATTCCAAAAGAAAATGAAGGCTTTATCTATACCATCCTCTCATTCGAGAGAAACGTCGAGATAAAATGTAACAAGAACTGTCGTTATATTAAAGAAAAAAAATACTATCAAGATTGTCCAGCCCAGTTAACGATGGGAAATAGCAAAACTAAATCCCAATTTACTGCTGATAAATTGGTCCTAAACATAAAAAACATCGGAGGACATGAGAATTGGACATTCGCCTCTAATGAAGTTTTATTGGTGGATGGAGAGGGGTTTATCCATGAGGGCGAGTTTATGTACTACGAAAATCTACCCGTAAACTACGCAGGTGAGGGACAGCAACTTTTACCTCAAACGCAGATGAATTTCATATTATTATTCTATCCTTTGCCCGAGAATGTCAACGTTTCGCGCTTCAAAATTAATATATATAATAAATGGATAGATTTTATCCTTCAGGATTTTGATGAGTCCGTTTCATCCCTTTTCAATGCGGTGAAGAAAAAGGAGAAAGTAATTGAGTATAATGAAGAAGGTGAAAAGAAACATATTTCCAATACCTATCTTGATTACAACCTGAAATATGACCTTGAACGGTTCGAAAAAAGACTATTGGATCTGAAAGTGAAATTATTTTCCCGATTCAACAATATATTGACCCAAGCTGAAAAAACAAAATTAGACAATAAAATAACGAGCGAAATATATGCATTAGATCTTGAATTGGAAGAGAAGCAAGAAGCCGAATACAATCAGGTAAAAGAAAATTTCACCGCCATCAAGAATGAATATATACGAAGAGTTAAATAAAGACGAAAAGAAAAAATTTTAATTGTAATGTAGCAACCCATCATATAATATGCAAAAGAATATATTTTTGTTTATTATATAATGGGTTGAAAAAAGTTTTATCACTTTATCACCTCACACTCATTCCTTTCTCACACTTCCGTGACAGACTACCCGCTCTTTGAGCCACTCTCAAGCTACCGAAAATAGCAAAAAAGAAAGTGTCATACGAAAAATCTTCAGATTGCTAATTATTAGCTACCTATATGATACTCATCGAAATTAAAACAATAGTAGTTTTAATCCGCAATACGAAGTTGCCAGAATGCCACGGCCGCCGCTGCCGCCACATTGAGCGAATCAACCCCATGCGCCATCGGGATACGGACTACATAGTCCGCCGCCGCAATCGTATCGGATGGAAGCCCCTCTCCCTCCGTCCCCATCACGATGGCCAGCCGGGGTTCGGACGTCAAGACAGGATCGACAATGGAGATAGAATCGTCCGTAAGTGCCATGGCGGCGGTGCGGAAGCCGTGGCGGGCCAGATCACTGAGAGTGCCGTCCAGCCACGTCCAGGGGATCAAAAAGACCGAACCCATGGACACCCTGACCGCACGGCGGTTCAACGGATCGCAAGAGTTACGCGTCAGCAACACGGCATCCATTCCGAGGGCGGCCGCCGAACGAAAAATGGCACCAATGTTCGTAGTGTCCACCACACCATCGATGACGACGATGCGCCGGGCATCCCGACACGTGTCTTCCACTGTGCGGAGCACGGGGCGACGCATGGCACACAACACTCCGCGCGTCAGAACATAGCCCGTCAGCGTGGCGAGCAACTCCCGCCCGCCCGTATAGACGGGCACGTCGCCGCAACGACTGATGATGTCAGCGGCATCACCGGTGATGTGTTTTTGCTCGCACAAGAGGGCCAGAGGTTCATATCCAGCATCCAATGCTACACGGATCACCTTCGGGCTTTCGGCTATGAACAGGCCTTTATCGGGCTCGATGCGGTTGCGCAACTGGGCCTCGGTGAGGGTGGAGAATACCTCGATTCCGGGGTACGACAAGGAGGATACTTCAATAATGGGCATAAGGCTGTATTCTTTTTAATATGGTTATGAATCAGTTACGAGCTACAGGCTACAAGCTACAAGTAGCTGCGCTATGTTCCGAAAGGCACTTGTAGCTTGTAGCTTGTAGCTCGTAACTTCATTCCTTTCTTTTCCGTTCCAAATTCTTACTCTTCTCTTTCAGACACCGCAACTTTCATCACCCCGTCCAGCTTGTTTTCAAAAATCCGGTAAGCCTCCTCAATCTCATACAACGGGAAGCGATGTGTGATAAGCGGCGTGGTGTCTATCTTACCTTCTTCGATCAGGCGAAGTATCTCGGCGCAATCGCACCCGTCCACGCCACCGGTCTTGAAGGTCAGATTTTTTCCGTACATATCGGGCAAGGGAAGCACCTGGGGGCGGTCGTAGAGGGCCACCACGGTGACAATAGCATTGGGACGTGCACACTCCCACGCCAAACGGAAAGTTTCGTCGGTTCCTGCCACTTCGAGCACGACGTCGGCTCCGCCATGATCGCTATTCCGCAACACAATCTCCCGGCAATCCTCTGGCTTCACCACCAGTACGTCCGGATAATGCTCCTGCATAAAACGGATTCTCTCGGGCGCCGTCTCGCAAACAATGATGCGACGAGGGCGCTTGAGCATCACGCAAAGCAGGGTGCAGATTCCGGTAGGGCCGGCGCCGATGATGAGCACCGTGTCTTCTTCGGTAATCTCCGATATGCGAGCCGCCCAAAAACCCGTGGCAAGCACGTCGCCCACAAAGAGCGCTTGTTCGTCACTCACCGCATCCGGAATGCGGTTCAGTCCCTGGTCGGCATAAGGCACGCGGACGTACTCGGCCTGACCTCCGTCGATGCGGCAACCCAGTGCCCAACCGCCATTGGCATCGGAGCAATTGTTCACATATCCGTGTCGGCAAAAGAAGCATTCGCCACAAAAGGTTTCTACGTTCACCGTAACCCTGTCGCCGGGCCTGACGGAAGTAACGTCTGCACCCACTTGCTCCACGATGCCTACCATTTCGTGCCCCACCGTAGTTCCAGGCAAGGCACGCGGCACGCTACCGTGCTTGATGTGCAGATCGCTGGTGCAGATGCTGGCCAGCGTTACCCTGATAATCGCATCCCGGTCATCCTGCAAGGCAGGCTTTTGTTTTTCCTGCAATTCAAATTTTCCGCGTTCCACATAAGTATAGGCCAGCATAATTGCAATACCTCCTGAGATGTCCCGACGCCACGCGTCCTATTACTGTATTACCAATATCATACCATTTGAAACGTTGGGGTTCAATCACGGGTAAATGCTTCGATACTTTCTTCAAAAATGATCCTCGTAAAGGCTTCGTTAAAAAAAGCCTATCTTCATTGACATTGCATAAAGAGGTTCGCTATACTGTCTGCAATTCGCGGATTTTCCGTCCGCCGACTTTCAGGGAAATCTTTCCCTGAAAGGGCGGACACTGAAAAGGGCATGGCCCGCGCCTGTGAGGCGCTGGCTGTGCCTTTTCCAAACTGGAACCGCTGAAAACAAGGAGGCTTATGAAAGAAAACTGGTTGAAAATATTTTTGAAAGGGCTGTGTGTGGGGGGCACGATGCTTGTGCCCGGCGTAAGCGGCGGTTCCATGGCAATGATCCTGGGTATATACGACAAACTCATCACTTCGGTGAGTTCCTTTTTTGCCTGTAAAAAAAGGAATGCCTTGTTTCTGCTTCTATTTGCTCTGGGAGGCGGTGCCGGGATGCTGCTGTTCGCCAATCCGCTGCTTTACCTGCTGCAGCGTTATCCTCTCGTGCTCCGCTGGTTTTTCATCGGCGCGGT
>ERZ826016.1381-NODE-1381-length-23041-cov-3.375968_pt1 | contig 23041 bp, 25 predicted proteins | sample MGYA00519872_ERZ826016 | MGnify/ENA primary metagenome ERZ826016 (study PRJEB31778, sample SAMEA3449218) | human gut metagenome | biome: human gut; feature: human-associated habitat; material: faeces | place: United Kingdom | collected 2010/2012 ... | reverse complement strand
AATAAGCGCGTTGTGTTCCAGATCGCTCCGGCGGTGCGCGTCGCCATCGGCGAAGCGTTCGGGCTGCATCCGGGCGAAAATGCCATGGGCAAAATGGTCGCGGCGCTCCGGCTCATGGGCGCGGCCGAGGTGTTTGATACCTCGTTCGCCGCCGACCTCACCACGGTCGTCGAGGCGAAGGAGTTTATGGACCGGCTCAAAAACAGCGGCACGTTCCCGATGTTCACCTCCTGCTGCCCGGCATGGGTCAAGTATGTGGAGTATCAGCGCCCCGAGCTTCTCCGCCACATCTCCTCCTGCAAGTCCCCGATGGAGATGTTCGCCGCCGTGCTGCGCGATCACTATGAGAAAAACAGCGACGGCCGCGAGGTCTACCACGTCGCCGTCATGCCCTGCACCGCGAAGAAGGGCGAGGCGAAGCGCGAGGAGTTCACCCACAACGGCAAGCCCGACGTGGACGCCGTGCTCACGACGATCGAGCTTATCAACATGATCAAGGAAAGCGGCATCGATTTCGCCAATCTGGAGGACGAGGCCGTGGACATGCCGTTTGGCATCACGACCGGCTCCGGCGTCATCTTCGGCGCTACCGGCGGCGTGGCGGAAGCGGTCGCGCGCTGCTGCTGCCCGGACAAAACGAAAAACGCGGCGATGGCCATCGAATACTCCGGTCTTCGCGGCGTGGAAGGCGTGCGCGTGGCAAGCATGCTCGTCGGCGAGCGGACGATCCGCATCGCGGTGTGCAACGGCCTTCTCAACGCCCAGAAGCTCATCGACGAGATCGAGACCGGACGCGAATACTTTGACCTCATCGAGGTCATGACCTGCCGCGCCGGCTGCGTCGGCGGCGCGGGTCAGCCGCACGGCCTTACAAAGGACAAGTACGACCGCGCCGCGGGCCTCTACAATGCCGACAAGACCGCCCTCATCAAGCGCAGCGAGCAGAACCCCGTCATTGAAACGCTGCTGCGCGACATCGGCGAGCGTGAGCACGAGCTGCTCCACGTCCACTACAAGGGCCGCGATTTCTGAAAAGCTTAAAGCTTACAACGCAAAACGTCCGGAGGACATTCTCCGGACGTTTTGCATTTTATTCTTAAAATCAGAGCCGGTCGTTGCCGACGGGGGTGAGAAAGAGCTTTCGGAACTCCTCGTCGTCGGCGGAGTTCGCCAGCGCCCATTCGACCTTGGCGACGACGGCCTCTGTCGTCATCGTATAGGCTTCGAGCAGCTCATACTTTTTCTTGATGCGGAAGCCCACACGGTAAAGCTCCATATCGCTCCCCTCGTGGGAGACCTGCGTGGTAAAAATGACCTTCACGTGGTTCCTCAGCAGGTGGCCGATCTTCTCGGTGAACTCGTCGTTATCGTAGTACGGCACACCGCCGACGCCAAAACTCTCAATGACAACGGCGTGGGCGTGCTCGGCCACATAGTCGAGAATGCCGGGCGCCATGCCGGGGATGAGCTTGATGACGCAAACGCGGCTGTCGAGCGCATCATAAAACCGCACCGGACCGGGGAACGACTCGCGGATATAATAGCGCACCTCGCCGCCGCGGATGACAGCGACCTCCGGGTAATCGATGCTCGAAAAGGCGTTGAAGCTGCGCGTGCGCGTTTTCTGCGCGCGGTTGGCGCAGATGACCTTGTTGTCGAACACGAGATGGATGCCGCAGGCGTCGTCATCGGCGGCATAGGTGATCGCGCTGCGCAGATTTTCCCGCGCGTCGGTGTCGCGCGCATAGATGGAAACCTGCGAGCCGGTCAGCACGACGGGCTTCGGGCTGTTCTGGATAAGATAATAGAGCGTCGCGGCGGCGTAGGCCATCGTGTCGGTGCCGTGGGTGATGACGAAGCCGTCGTAGCTTTCATACTTTTCCCGGATGATCTTCACAAGCTCGACCCAATTTTGTGGACGCATGTTCGTGCTGTCCAGATTAAAGGGCTGCACCGTGTCGATCTCGCAGAGCGAGCGCACCTCGGGGATGCATTGCAGTAGCTCCTCGCTCGTCATTTCCGGCGTCAGGCCGTCCTCCGCCGGGCGCGAGGCGATCGTACCTCCGGTGGCGATCAGCAGCAGTTTTTTTCTCATGCGTTTTCCTCCTTCATCAGCTCGCGCAGCAGCGCCGCCGCTTCCTCTCCGGATGCGCCGACAGCCGCGCAGAACTGCGCGGCGTCTGTGAGCTTTTCTTTTAAAATGGCGCGGCGCATGGCCGCTTTGTCCGTCTCTCCGAGCGCGGCAGCAAACGTCCCGCGCCCGACGGCGGTGTGGATGAATCCGTCCCGCTCCAGCTCTTCCCAGGCGCGGCGCACCGAGATGAGACTGACGGAGAGCTCCTGCGCCACGGTCCGTATCGGCGGCAGCACCTCGCCGGGCGCTATCTCCCCGCGCAGGATCTGCGCGGCAAGCTGGTCATACATCTGCCGGTAGAGCGGCAGCGGCGATGTATTCGTCACAGTCAGTTTCACAGATCCACCTTTTCAAACCGCTCGGCGCTGATCTTTGCCGAGAGCAGCGTAAAGGCCGCCCAGAGAGCGATCCCGGCAAACAGCACCGGAAGCTGACGGAGCTGCGCGCTTTTCTCCAGCGTGTCAAGATACGCGCTGACCGGCGAGGGGATGTACTGCGCGAGCGATTCCGCGGCGATGATATAGAGAAACATAAACACGCCGCCCCAGAGGAATGCCTTGCCCTCGCTCCGCCCGGTTTTATAGAACACCGGGAAGAAAATGAGATTGAAGCCGCCGTACATCAGAAACGACAGGCCGAAAAACGCGACGTTCGGCTCGATGCCGGCGTTATTGCCTCCCGCGGGATTGATCTTTGCAGAAATTACTGCAAACGGGATGGCGATGAGGATGTTGGCAAGCTCCAGCAGCGCAACGGCAAGGACGCGGGCGCGCACCACGTCGCCCTTGCGCACCGGCAGGAGCGCGGAATAGAAAATGTCGTTCTCGGCGCGGTTGGTTTTGAACGTGAGGAATATGCCGAGCGTCAGATAGAAAAAGCTGACATAATAGGGATACGACGGCACAAGCAGCAGCGCCGCGAGCGCGAAGAAGATGTACACGCTCGGATGGATGGCGAGCCGGAACTCCTTGTACAGCAGATTTTTCATTCTCTCCCCTCCCGTTCGATGTGCACCATGATGTCCTCCATGCCGATGGGCTCCGCCGCGAGACCGGAAGCCATTGCGTCCTCCGTTTTCATCATCGCTTCAAAGCCGAAGCTCTGCTCCCGCAGACCGATGGCGCTCTCCTTTACGGCGTCCGTCAGCTCCTCCTTGCCGCCGGTCACCTTGCGGTAAGCGTCGGTAAAGGTGTCGCGGTCGGTGCTTGTGAGGATCTTTCCGTTGTGGATGTAGGTGATAAGGTCGGCGCACTTCTCGAGATCGGATATAATATGCGTGGAGAACAAAATGCTGCGCTCCCCGTTCGCGACCGTGTCGCGGAAAATGTCCAGGAGCTCGTCGCGGCTCACCGGGTCAAGGCCGCTTGTCGGCTCGTCGAGAAGGAGGAGCCGCGCCCCGTGCGAGAGGGCGAGCGCCAGCGTGAACTTGACCCACATGCCGGTGGACAGCTCGCGCACGCGCTTCGTCTCGTCGAGCGAGAAGCGCTTCATGTATTCGCGGTACGCGGCGACGTCCCAATGCTCATAAAACCGCGCCGTCGTCTCCGCCACATCGCGCAGGCGCTTTGAGCCGTAATAGCGCGCGTCGCCCAGCACCACGCCGATCTGCTGGCGGCAGGCCGATTCGTTTTCCCGGAGATCCATACCGAACATCTCCACCGTGCCGCCGTCCGGATGAACAAGGCCGAGCATACTTTTGAGCGTCGTCGTCTTTCCCGCGCCGTTGCGCCCAATGAACCCCATGATATACCCGCTCTCCAAGGAGAACGAGACGTGATCCAGCGTAAATCCCGGATATGTTTTGCAAAGATCGCGCACGGACAAAAGCTCCATCGCGCATTCCTCCCTGTCGGATAATTTATTGTGTATGCTCATTATACACAATTCAGTCTATCTGTCAAGCCCCCGCCTTGCCCGATGGGAAAATTTCTGGTATAGTATCTCCGAAGTTTTAAGGAGCAAGAATACAAGTGAGTAAAAATACGAAATTATGGACGGCGGGCACGCTCAAAAGCCGCGGCTGGACGGAGGATCTGATCGCCTCTCTCCTGCCGAAGCCGCAGCGTCTTTATCGGAACGGCCGCCGCGTGCGCGCCTGGCGCACGGACGATATCCGCCGCGCCGAGCAGAGCGAGAGCTTCCGCTCGCTGCGCGCGGCGTCTGCCGAAAATATGGAAAGCATACCGGATGACGCGGCGCTCGATGCAGCGTCGCAGCTTTTGCAAAACGCCTGGGACGCCGCCGCGCTGCCGGAGGGCCAGGAAGCGGCTCTTGCGGCGCGCTACCATGAAGCGATCCTCCGCCAGATCCCGGCGGTCGGATTTGCCAAGCGGCTGCGGCCAGGACAGAGCATCAGCTATATCGAGCACTTTCTGCATCTGGAGAATGGCAGCGGGAAAGAGCCGCTCGGCGCAACGCTCCGCCGGTTCGTGACCGCCGCGCCATGGCTCGGCGCGAACGCAGCTTCTCCGCTCGCCGGGAAGCTCTCCGCGCGCTATGCCGCGGTTCTGCTTTCGATCAGTGCGCGCGACATTGCTTCTTTTGCTGCCGCGCAGCCGGAGGCGAACATGGAAGGGCTTCTCGAAAAGGGCGCTTTTCCTGTGCAGGAGCTTCTGCAGCACCCGCTCTCCTATCTCTATTCGGTCTTTTATATCCCGCGCGCGATCCGCTCGAGTCTGAAGCTGCTCGTAGCGCTCAACCCGAAGGACGAGTACCCGGAAGCGCGCGCCATGCAGCGCCATTTTATTCTCCATACCGGTGGGACGAACACCGGCAAGACCTACGCCGGGTTTGAGCGGCTGCGCAAAGCCAAAACGGGCGTATATCTTGCTCCGCTCCGTCTGCTGGCGCTCGAAGCGCAGGAGCGGCTGCTTGATCTCGGCGTTGCGTGCTCGCTCACGACCGGCGAGGAAGAGGATCGCCGCGAGGGGGATACCCACGTCGCCGCCACGGCGGAAAAGCTCTCCGCGCGGTACGATGTGGCGGTGATCGACGAGTGCCAGATGATCGCCGACTGGGAACGCGGCTTTGCCTGGACACGCGCGATCCTCGGCGTGCTCGCGCCGGAGGTGCATCTCTGCGCCGCGCCCGAGGCGCGCGATCTTCTGATCCGCATCATTGAGAGCGCCGGCGACACGTGGGAGGAGATCCGTCATCTGCGCAAAACGCCGCTTGTGTGCATGCGCCGGGAGATCGATTTTGACGACGTAAAGCCCGGCGACGCGCTCATCACGTTCTCGAAGCTCGGGGTGCTTTCCGTGGCCGAGGATCTGCGCGCGCACGGAAAGGAGCCCGCCATCATCTACGGCGCGCTCCCCTATTCCACGCGGCGGCGGCAGATGGAAGGCTTTCTCGACGGGCGGATGCAGTACGTCGTCTCGACCGACGCCATCGGCATGGGGCTGAATCTCCCCATCCGGCGCGTGATATTTCTGGACACGCGCAAGTTTGACGGCGTGGAGCGGCGCGACCTAAAGCCCGCCGAGATCCAGCAGATCGCCGGACGCGCCGGGCGCTACGGCATGTACGACAAGGGCTACGTCGGCGCAACGGAGAATCTGGACTTCATCCGCGAGGGGCTGGAAGCGGCCGTGCCGCCGCTCGAAACGGCGGTGGCCGGGTTTTCCGAGCTCGTTTTACAGGTGGAGCACGATCTTCTTGAGGTGCTGACCGAGTGGAACAAAATGCCGACCGTCGCGCCGTATGTAAAGCTCGACGTCAGCCGATATATCACGCTCATCGGCAAGGTGTCCCAAACAAATATTCGCGTCAACGGTATCCATACCGTCTTCCTGCAACTTATATGCTTTCATCTTTTCCATCAGACCGATGCCACGTCCTTCCTGATTGAGGTAAACCACCACGCCTTTTCCTTCTTTTTCGATCATTTCCATCGCTTTATGCAGCTGCTCGCCACAGTCACAACGTTGTGAGCCAAGGATATCCCCAGTAGCGCAAGAGGAATGGACACGTACCAAGATCGGTTCATCTTCACTCCATGTTCCTTTAAATATAGCCATGTGCTCCAATCCGTTTGATTTCTGGCGGAAAGGAATCAGACGGAACTTTCCGTGTTCGGTAGGCATATTTACTTCTACTCCTTTTTCTACAATAGATTCCTGTTTCAGGCGATAAACGATCAGGTCATGGATAGAAATCAGTTTCAGTCCGTGTTCGTCTGCCATCTGACGGAGTTCGGGCAAACGTGCCATTGTTCCGTCTTCACTCATGATTTCCATCAAGGCACCTGCGGGGTAAAGTCCTGCCAGACGAGCCATATCAATCGTAGCTTCTGTATGTCCGGCACGGCGAAGTACTCCTTTTTCTTGCGCGTACAACGGATTGATGTGTCCGGGACGCCCGAAAGTAGCCGGTGTAGAAGTCGGATCGGCCAACGCCTGAATAGTAGCGGCACGGTCGGAAGCGGAAACACCTGTTGTACAGCCTTCCAGTTTGTCAATGGTAACCGTAAAAGGAGTTCCCAACACGGAAGTATTATCACTTACCTGATGCGGTAAATCCAACTCCTTGCAACGAGACACTGTGACAGGTGCACAAAGTACGCCACGTGCATGTTTCAACATGAAATTTACTTTTTCGGGAGTTATCTTTTCAGCTGCAATAATCAAGTCGCCTTCGTTTTCGCGGTCTTCATCATCCACTACTATGACAAACTTGCCTTCTTTGAAGTCGGCAATCGCATCTTCTATTCTATCCATTTTAATAGTCTCTTTCATAACACTTATTTATTGATTTTCTGTATGATGAATTGAATTTGTTCATTGTTCTTTATAATCCGTTCCATATCCTTAGCCAGACGAACGCGGAACGCCCAGATGCGGAAATAGAAAAATAAACCGATAGGGAAAATGACTCCGGCTACCAGATTCAACCAATATATATGGAACGGGCGCACATGAGCAGAAACGGAAATAACCGGATAATTGTTTAATGCACCGATCAAAGTGGCAGATTTCGTATTGGACATTTCTTCAACCAACGCTTCCAGCTTTTCATTGATTGCCATCACCTCGTTATCATCCTCACTCGCCATCCACAACTTAAAGTAATTCGGTGCTTTTTCCAATCGTTTCCTGGCGGCATACGCTTTACACTCTGCCGAAAGTTGTTCCAAATCACCCGTCAGACGTGCGTAATCAGGATCATGAATAATCACTTCTTTCTTAAATATATGGCGCACACTACGAATTCCCACAATCTTTTTAAACCAGTTGATATAAGCATCTGCATTAAGCACCACAGAGTCTTTATTCGATTTATAAGTAAGGAAAATTCCTAACGGGGCAAGGACTGCGCTACTTGTCCACATCCCCATCCAAACAATCCACTTACCGTCGCGGGCCATTTTATATCCTGTATTATCAATGATATAATAAATGATAAATACCAATACCGATACAATGACAGGCATTCCCAAGCCTCCCTTACGAATAATACCTCCCAACGGAGCCCCGATAAAGAAGAACAACAGACAAGAAAGGGAAATCGTTATCTTCTTATGCCACTCCGTCTTATGTTTCCGGATAGCGTAGTCATTAGTCTCCATCGTATAGCTCTTGAAAGTCAAATCGCTAGCCATGTTTTCCGCACGGCTAACAGCGGAAGATATCACCTTTTGTTTTTGCATTAAAGGCGACACTTCATAAAGACTATCCACATTGTATTCCTGAATATCCGCCTTTTCTATTTTGGCGGTGTCTTCTTTTGTCAATCCGTAAGACGCACGGAAATTTCCTTCGGCCACTTCCTTATAATACTGTCTTCCGATACTATCTCCTAGTACTTTCATAGAGTCAATGGAACTTTGCAATTGCGCCATATCCTTAGCACTGGATTGCCGCCCCATGATATCACCGTCAACCATATTAAAATCGGAGTCAAACTCAATAATCGTGTGCTTCTCCCTGAACGACTCACGGCGGTAAGGCACATTCTGAGATTTCATACTCTGTGCTTTCAAATTCTCGAATAAGTCTCCGCTATATAGATGCAACCAAAGATGCTGTTTGTCCGCAGTCATTTCCAGACGTCCGGAATCTGCATAAATAACACGTGCTTTCTCAAACCCTTCTTTCAGATCATAGATAAGCACATCATACAACATACCCGTTTTCCGGTTTTTCTTGGCAATTTTCAGATTATAATCGGGAATTTCGGAATAGAAAACTCCTTCCGGAATATCCAATTCCGGAGATTTTTGTTTCATAGAAAGAATCAGGGTTCCCAGTTTGGCTTGGGCAATGGGACCTACCACATTCTGAAAATAGAAAGAAACGCCCACCAAACCACAGACAAAAAAGACAAGCGGACGCATAATTTTGAGCAGGGAAATACCCGCAGCCTTCATTGCGAGTAACTCGTATCGTTCGCCGAAGTTACCGAAAGTAATCAAAGAAGCCAGTAGCACCGCCAACGGCAACGATACTGGCACTAATGTCAATGCGGAATAAAAGAAGAACTGAGCCATTACGCTCATCTCCAATCCCTTTCCGACCAATTCGTCCACATATCTCCACAGGAACTGCATCATAAAAATGAACAGACAAATGAAGAATGTGCCCACAAAGAGCATCATGAAGCTCTTTACGATGAATATATCTAATTTCTTTATGCGTAGCATCTTAATAGGTTCGTGCATTTAAGACGCAAAATTAGCACAAAAAAAGGAGCATCGAAAATTTTTAGTTGAAAGTTAACTAAAAACCACAAGTTCTTCTTAATTTAGCTACTTGTGACTCCCACAATTCTTTCATATCATCCACTTCATCCGGCTCTGCGAAATCAGTAATTTCCAGCACATAATCACTAGTCAGCTCATTATAAGTCATCTTGATTTCAAAATAATCGCGTTCGTTTTCATCATCCTGCCAACGGAAGCGGATAAAAGAGAAAGAGCGAATGGCAATAATCTCTGCTTTCCTCAGCTCTGTCTTCCCCCAATGAAACTCTACTATTTTATCGTCAGAAATAACTTTGTCGGCAAACCAGTCCTCCAACCCGGTCGGTGTACTTATAGCTGACCAAAGAATATTTTTAGACGTTGCATTCAACAAATACTCCAAATGAATCTTTTCCTTTTTCATAGCAATTTCGAATTGTTTTTACGTGTGCCAAGATAAATACTTTTTTCTAAATACATGGCATAAATCCTACACTTTATTTAATTATTCTTTCATTTTCAAGTCTCAAACTCCCTGTTTATAGAGAAAATTAAAAACCTTCTTAAAGAAAAAACACAAAAAAGTTGTGATTTGTTTTGGAGTTTATAGAAAAACATCTATCTTTGCACCCGCAATCGAGAAACGATGGCGGGATAGCTCAGCTGGTTAGAGCGCATGATTCATAATCATGAGGTCCCCGGTTCAATCCCGGGTCCCGCTACCAAAGATACCCGTTAAACCTCTGATACAGAGGTTTTTTCATTTAAACAGGTAGCCAAAGGGTAGCCAAAAACAACATAACTACTACTTTTGGTATATAAGAATAACCGTTTGGGAGGCTTCCACTCTTGGGCGGTTTTTTTATTTGTAGAACAACCAACAGACGCAAAAAAGAGGCTCACCGATCCGATTGCCTCTTACTAATTTATCCTTACTTTGATATACCACCTTTTATATTACCGAACAAATAACCGAACCTTTCCCGCTTCCTCTCTATCACCCGGCGTACTTCCAGTTCTTTCCTCACAGAACTTTCTAAACGCTTCGACATTCCCAGATGATAGAATAAATTCGGTCGCAAGTTCCTTCGCTGTCATTTCCTCGATTACTCGCCTACGTAAACGCCTCATCTCTGCATCTTGATTAACTACCCGATAAAACAAACCTTGCGCCTCTATAACGTTATTATATCCCTGTAATATTAGATTGTGTATTTCGTCGTATGGATTATCAAACCCCGCCAACATAATAGGGGTAATGTCACACGCCGCACTCATGCACTCTTTTTGGTGTGCTTTCCGGTTCTTCGTGAAACGTTCTAACCGCTCCTGTTGTAATTCGATTACACTCTCCTTAGTACACCCCATATAGCCGCCGTTTGCTTCACCTAGATGAATTGTGTTTCTATCAAGTTGCATACCTTTCACTGGGCGACCGTCCGCGTTCAAAATTACTACTTCTTCCATGATTTTATATTTTGTTAGATGTGAATAAATCGAGTTTGTAAGATGAGGCTACACACAACGCAAGCCCCGTTATATTCGGTGCGGCTGTCTCCGCTTCCGTGGCAAATAGCAGGACCGCGCCCGCTATTAATCCGAGTATATAAATCACTTTCATATTGAGTAACTTAATAGTTCGGCTTGTATACTAATTAACTTCATTACATTGGAAGTAATCAGACCGGAGCGAATTACGCCGTTATCTTCCCGTAGACACCCAAATAGATTCTTTATAATTCCCGCATTTGCTAAATTCGCTTCGCAACTAACTGTTATTCGCCACATACCCGAATCCTGTTTAATACTAATCTCTAGTTCTTTCATTTGAATATGTATTTAGTTCGTTAATAATCAATCACCGCAATAATTTCCCCATCCGCTAAAAGATGAATAATGCTCGCCGCGACCGTAACCGTATGCTAGACATTCAGCCTCAACCTTTGCGGCACGTTTTTCACGTTCACGTTTTGCGGCTTCTACTTCCATTGCGATACGTTCGGCTGTCTCTGATTCGATACGAGCGATACGGGCGGCTAGTTCCTGCGCTTCCCGTTTCTTCGCTTCATGATAAGCGATTGTTTCGGCTCTACGGTCTGCTATTTCTTTGTTGAACTTAGCAACTTTCCAAGCCTTTTTCAGTGCTTCCGAGAAGGTCGGGTACTTTTCCGGTCTAAACTTTCTCATCGTGTGAGCTGATTTCATTATTTCGCTTAAATTGTATCGTTTCATATTGCGTGATATTTAATGTTACTTTGATATTACAAAAGTAACGTTTAATATCACAACATCAAAGTATAAGAAAGAAAATAATTGATATTTAACGTTACTTAATATAGATATTCGTGATAACATACGATACATTGTTGTATATTTGTGCCAGTAACATTTAATATCACATTAATATGAATCTAAGAGTTAAAGAAATTTGCAAGGAAAAAGGAATTACCATTCAAGAGCTTGCCGATAATATGGAAATGAAAAGGGAAAGTTTAAGCCGTGCTATTAACGGAAACCCCACTCTTGAAACCCTCGAAAAGATTGCTAGCGCTTTAGGCGTGAACATCTCGGAGCTATTCGACCAACCAAAGAACAATACAGCCGGAATCACGTGCCCGCACTGCGGAAAGAATATCAATATCAAAATAGAACTATAATTTTTTATAATACCATGGATACTACACACACTCAATTCATAGCTAGTATAATCCTTCCTTTAATGTTGTTGATTTGTACGGCAGTCTATACAGTGATAAATTATAAAATGCTTAAAGAAAGCAAGGCTACACGATTGCAAAAAATAACTCCTAATATTGTGGCGTATTTGTCTACACCGGAAATCAACGGAAACCCCGTTTTAATTCTTTATGTAGCAAATCTTGGTGAAGGAGTGGCGCGCAATGTCAGATGTGAGATTTTTAAAGACCTTGAAAATATCGACGACATACTATTGCAAGAACGTGGAATATTTAAGTCTGGTATTGAGGTATTTCCACCACAATATAAGTTGCAATATTTCTTAGTTACAAACTGCGCGCATTTTGATTTCTCTAGAAAAGATGCCTATATTGAGTTTGATATACTCTATGAAGATATTATTGGTACAAAGATACGCGATCATTTTAAATTATCGTTTAACACAATAGACGGACAAAGCTCTGCAATACCGCCAATTGATTATAAAAATAGCGTCACATATTATCTTAAAAGTATAAATGAAACATTGAAGAAGAAGGGATAATTTGGGCTGTCTGATTGGCTGTCACATTGGCTGTCTGATTGGCTGTAAATTTTACAGTAGTAGACGCTGCAACTATTACGGGCGTACTATCTACCGTAAAATTTACGGTAGTTGTTGCGGTAGTCAGTAGCGAAGTACGAAAAAATCGTAGTGGACTACTTTGGTGCAGGCTATCCGGTCGCCCGTTGCTTGCTTAGTTGATTGATTTGCGTGTCTGTCTGCGTTTCGTTAGTGTTTCCTTGCTGTTTCCTTACTGTTTCCTCAACGCCTACAAGGTTGATGTTATATGATTGTATGTCATTCGCTTAAGGTGTTTCTTTACTGTTTCCTTTTGCGTATCGTCTGTCCCTTATCCTGTCCCTCGACCTGTCCCGGGACGTTCCATCTTAAAGCGGAAACACGTTGATAAATAGCAGGATAAAACGGCTGCAACCTGTCCCGCTTGCTGTCCCTCGCTTTGTCCCGGTTCGCTTTGGATTTAATCAGGGCACGCCGGGAAATAACAAAACGTTTCGACCTGATACACTTTTCTTTGTCTCGCTTGTTTGGTTTGGTTCGCTTCATGTTGCTACGCAAATACAAGCCCGTAGCAGAATAATCTTTCTTTGCGCGATAACTTGATAGGCGGCGAGGCGTTCGGCTGTCTTGCGTCTCCGTATTCGGTGATGAACAATACAAAGCGGGTGCGGACGCTTCGAGTTATGGCAAGGGGGTATGATTTTTATTTTTTGACGCGACTCTGTGAAACCCACTTCACCCCATCTTTTTACACGCGGGATTTTTTTTTCGGGTGGGGGTGACCGTTGGGGGTAGTAAAATTTATCATTACTCATCTTTAATTCAGTAGTTTAGATGTCGTTTCTTGATATAAATTAATAATAAAATATGCGCCTTTTTCCGTCCAATACATGTGCTCTATCGTTTTAATCTCACCTGTTCTTGAATCGGTGCGGGCAAATGTTTGATAACCTTCCAATCCCTTTCCGCGAAGGTCGGAGTAGAGAAAATACAAACCGCTTTGTTTATACTGTATTCCTGATTCACATAGGAATTTATTTAATCTCTGGGCACTTATTCCCAACTTTGCGGCTATCGTGTTAGTAGTAACTAGAGACGAAGAAGATAATACAGTATCGAAATACTCCGCTTTTGGCTGCATCGCTTCGATAGCTTTTGCGTTAGCCTCTCTTTGTGCACGGAGTAAGGCGTTTTGTTCCTGCTCGTTTTTTAAAGTGGTGAGCAACTGTATCAGGGCGTCCGGGTTCTGGAACATCTGCACAACAGTTTCGGGCGTCATATACGCGCCATGTTTGCGAATACTTGGCAATATCTCTTCACATACCCAATCTTGAAAGGCTTCCGCTTGCGGTAATTTGGATCGCATTATTAATCTAAGAACGTCGCCCTCATTGATAAATGACATCTCTACTACCTGATTCGTTACTACGCCGTGTTGATTGGTTGTGCGGGCGACCCCGTCGCGCTTTGTCACTCGCTTGCAATGCTTACTAATTGCATCCCTAGTATTTGCGTATCCCAATGCGCGCGCCACATCTACAGCCGCAAATAAAGGTTCTCCGCTTTCACTTGTTGCGGTTCTTACTTCTCCGAATCTCTCGTTTTTGAAAATAGTAATCTCGTTCATCTTAATTTGATTTTAAATTGTGTTTACTGCTGTTTAAAGAATCGTGATTCATGGAGCGTTTCGGCTTCACATACTCGAAATGCCTTTCAGAGTCGGACAAATCACTGAACATCATTTCGATTTCTTCCGGCACTGGTTCAATCTCCGTATCATTGTCCGGATCGGCAACACGAAGAAAGCAGGATAAAATATACTGCATGATTTCGTAATTGCTTTTAAACTTGAACTTTTTGCGGATTTCGTCGAGTCGCTCCCATTGCTTCGGGTCGATACGTACAGGAACTTTTTTTGTTTCTCCCATTGCTTTGCGCCGTTCGGCTTTCTTTATTGCATCCATAGTTTTAATGTGTCATGTGTTAGTATTCGTTTTATCATTGTTATAAAGCCTCATCCTGTGTTGAGTTCAGCCGGATCAGGCGGCTTTCCTCTACATTTTCCGGTGTTTGAATTGGTGTTGTACTTTTTCGCATTGAATAATGGCGGGGTGTTGGAGTTTGGCGATGGTTCGTTTTCCGGTGATGAAAATGCAACCAAAACGCCCTTTATCTTAATTCCGTTTTGGTTGCACTTTTCACTATTTGATGAGGCATACAAAAACTCCGTTTCGATTTCACTTTTGGCATTTCGTTCCTGTTGGATATTGTTGCTTTCATTTACTTTATCATCGAAATTTTCCTTTGCAAAAACGCCGTTTCGGTTGCATTTTTCGTTATCCATGTCTCGCAGATACTTACATTCTATTGAAATGAGATTTTTTAAATTCTCTTTTATCTGTGTAGCTCCGATCCGTTCGGCTAATGCAATAAACTTCTTTTTCATCCTGCATCGTTTAACCTTGTCAAGTGCTTGCCAATCATCACCAAGAAATAACGCAAATAAATCTCGTTCTTTCTTGCTTAATCCTTCCAATGGTACAGCCTCAACAATTACAACATCTTCCAACGTATCGAGCAAAAGAGCCTCGAATCTTTCCCAAACATCGACACTAAGCAAGTCTCCCAACATTGGCGTATAAATGTGCTTTTTCTTTAAATATGTATTTGTTGCGCTTATCTCAATACGTAGAATACTATCAAAGCCCGATACGCCGCACAGTTTTCCCTTATCGTATATTTTTAGCTTATACGAATCGGCTTCGTAGATAAGCCCTATCTTTCCTATCGGAGTAAATGTATAACCCTTGTACATTCTTATCGCTTTCAATATTCGTTGCGGATCATAGGGTAGTTTTAAATTTACGCCAAATTCGACGCTATAAAGGCGCGTAATATCGGAATTAATCCCGTAGACTTCTTGCAATTCAGTAAATACACGGTACAAGTCAGACAGTCGGAAAGAATCGGCATTATGTAAACCGCCGTTAGCGTACTTATGTAGGCTTCCGTGTAAATTACATAATTTGCGGATTTCTCCCGTAGTTACGTCTACTCTATCAGTGAAACCAAATATCAGCCCCTCAATGTTGATATAAACCGCTTTAGGGCTTATATCAACACCTAGTTTATTGGCTAATTGGTGCACATCAAGGGCTAGACTACTTGTTTTAAAGCCGTCGATCATTGAATAAAATACGTGTGGTTGCTATACTCTCGCCCGGTGATTCATTGTGTAGGTAGTCGCCTTCATCGCGATTTCTTCCGATGTAGACACGCGATTCTGTAAAAGCCATGCGGATAGCTCATCACGTTTGAAATAAATCATTTTCCCGTTTGGTTTATAGTGTATTACTTTCCCGCCAGACGTTAATTTATAAAGATGTGAACGCGTTACGCCCATAAATACGCACGCCTCATCAAAGGTTAATATTTCCTTTGTTCCTAATCCGGCTAATAAAATAGCCTGTTCTAATTTTGATAATCTTTCTTCTGTCGTCATGTCCTACTAATGTTTTATTTTGGTTCATTAATAGGCGTGCACGCCTTATATTTGGCTGTAATTACATGACAAAGATAGAGGAAGGAAAACAAATGAAATAATGTGTTAGATACTATTTTGTGTATTTCGTGTAAATCTTTACTATGATCCCAAATTTGAGACAATAACCATTAAAAACGTCTCAAATCTGGGATTCTCGTAAAGATTTGAGGGATTTTATTTTCGTAAGTTCCTTATTATAAAGATAATAAATTCGAGGCTATATCACTTAATTTATAGAAAGTAAGAGAATGACGATATAGGCGAACCGTTCCGCTTACATAAAGTTTTACCGTAAAATTGTATTTCTTGAATAAACCTAATTTCTCAAATCTAAGATAGGTCGGCTTTGATATATTAAGCATTTTCATTATTTCTTTTCCGTCTAACACAATATCGCTAATGTCTATTCTTTCATTTTCATCTCCTTCGCCCCAATGGTCAGTCTTAAATAATTCTATTCTTCTATTACTAAAATTCATATTAGTAAGGCGTTCCATATATATAATTATCTCCGGTTTTACTTTTTTGTCTAGTATATTTTTTTTATAACTATCGATCATACTTATAAGATGTAACCTATTCTTTATTCTATTCTTAGGCTTAATTTCCGGCTTTCTAAATTCTTCAATCATAGTTATAGCCTTTTGAAAGTCGCTTTTCTTAATCAGTCCGTTTATAGAGACAGTTTCATCTAACAGCTTCTTTATATCATCTATTTTAATATAGGAATCTAACATAACATTACAATTTAAGTTTCGGTAAACTATTTATAGCAGCTTCTTTCAAGCTGTCAACGGCGCGCGTGTATTTCTCCGTGTGTTTTAATCCGCTATGCCCTAACAAGCTTGCAACGGTTTTAATATTAGCCCCATTATTCAGGATATTCACCGCAAAGGAATGGCGGGCACAATGCCAAGTTATATGTTTGGTTATCCCCGCCCGCTTAGTCCAACGCCTTAGCGCTTTAAGGCACATTGTAACACTTGGCAATCTGAAAATAGTTTCTTGCTCGTATTGTTCCGTATGAGGTTCTCCGATCAACTGTAACAAATCATCATTTAAAGGAATCACAACCCCACTATTTGCACTATGTCCCTTTGTTTTATTCTGCTCGAAACTAAGTATTTTATTTGAGTAGTCCACATTCGAGTATTTCAAATCCTGCACATCACAAAAACGAATACCCGTATATAAACAGAATATAAACGCCCGCCTTATTTCGGGATTCTCGTTATCATAATGCGTACTTATCAAAGCTTGCATTTCCTCTAATGAAAGAACATCCTTTCTTAAGACTTGTTTATCGCACTTACAAACAATACCTTTGCACGGGTTCTTTGCTATTACATCGTTATCTACTGCGTAATTGATAACCTTTTTAAACTTGCTATAATAATCTAATGCGCCCTCGCCCTTGCTCCTACTCTGCAAGTATTCTACGAAAAGAGACACCATGTCTTTTGTAATTTGTTCGGGCTTAAGGTATGTACTATATTGTGGGTATTCTATTTTCAGGAAGTCAATAAAACGGGTTAATACACCTTTCATCATTCGAACATCTTTCTTTGTGTATCGGTCGTTATATGCTTGAAAATAATCAAGAAAATTAACCTTTCGCTCTTTCCTCAACCTGTATCCGGTAATGTTTTCTAACAATTCTTGACTACGTTCAAACCGAATCTTTTTTGCTAGTTCTAATGTTTCTTTATTTTGCTGTCTTTCAAGTGGGGTTCTTGGAGCTTGCCAAAGATAAAGTTTTAAAGCCTCTCTCTTTCTGTCTTTCTTGGCTACCGTCTTATCTTTCGACTCATCATATACCATGAAATATCCCAAATAATAATCAAGAAATAGGCTTTCTCGACCGTCAGAGAGTATCTTTGCCCCTAATTTCGGATTATCCGTATCGTCCGTGCTTATCATATAAGTATTATCAGACCTTACCACTTTCTTTGCTGCCATGCTTTATAAGTATTCAAGTTGCTTTTAGTTTCCTTTATTTGCAAAGATACATATTATTTTCTATCCGGGTAGCCAAAGGGTAGCCAAAAGAGCGAAAATAGATGAAAAATAAGGGCAACAAAGGAAAACTCAAAAATCATTTCCCATTGATTTTCAACCATATACTATCTTTTATTTTCTTTTGTTTATTGGGTTTTGTAGCGGGTCCCGCTACTTGATAAGAATAAGGCATTTGGGAGGCTTCCACTTCTGGGTGCCTTTTTCTTTTTCAGCTCCGGTTTGCGCTAGCGTCAAATACAATGTAACATGGTTCTATAAATTTTATCGGGCCAGTTTAAGTAGGAAAATATATAAAGTACTATTTATATCGCTTCTTTACATACAAAGTAATACGTTTATATGCCAAAGCGATGTGTTCATTCACCGTACTTTCACTTATGGATAATAATTCTGCTATCTCTCTGTTTTTTAACTTATCCGACAGTACTAGCCTAAATACTTCTTTACATTTAGGAGGTAATGAATTTATAGCTTCCTGAATAAGCAACTCATATTCATTATCTTCCATAAGACTTTCAGGATCATTACTTTCAGGTATTAACTCCACTTCATATAAAGAAACATACGTTTTATCAGGAGAGTAATTTCGGCGAAGATAATGAAGTGCCTGATTTTTGGTAGATGTATATAAGTATTGCTCAATAGTTTTGATATGCCCTAAAGATTCCCTTTTCTTCCAAACAGTCGTAAATACATCCAGCACAGCCTCCTCAGCCGGTTCCTTTGCTTGTAAATAGTAATAAGCCACATGATACAATCTTTGCGAATATTGTTCAAACAATTGCCGCAAAGCATTTTCATCACCGGTGATGATCTTATTTAGTAAACCTTCCGGATTCATTTCATTTTACATATTTTAGATAGACTTTAGGGTTTAAATATACATTGCTCCCGTATACGCTTAGCAAATGTAGGAATATATAAAAAATAATCAAGTATAAACCCGTAGTTTTTATTTGTTGCTGTCATCTATATATAAAAACAGCACAATGAAAGAAGATTATAACATAAAAGACCCTAAGGTTGATGATTTAATTAATCGTCTTCGCTTCAAACTACCGGAGTATGACACTATTTCGAACTACAAACGACTACAAGAACGGATTAACACTCCGGTAATATCGTTAAGTAAGAATATCTCTCCGGCATGGAAGTGGTTTTCCATTGCTGCCTCTTTTGCTCTTTTGGTTGTTTCAGCCTTTCACTTTATTGACTTAAGCCGTCCGGAATTAGTATGGTATGAAGTCGCAGCAGTTCCGGATGCAAAAACAAAGATTGTACTTCCGGATAGCAGTACTGTATGGCTTAATGCCAATGCCCGCCTTGTTTACCCCCGTTCTTTTGAGGATGTAAACAGGAAAGTCAGTATTTCGGGAGAAGCTTTTTTCCAAGTTCGCAAAGACAAGAATCATCCCTTTATTGTAGATATTGGGAAATTGCAGGTCGAAGTATTGGGAACCTCTTTTAATGTAATGACAGATACATACAATGATGAAATAAGAATATCCTTACTTGAAGGAAAAGTGGCTTTATATGAAAAAGGGCAATCTTCTAAATCTGCCAAAATTCTTATGCCCAACCAAGAAGCTAAATATTCACCGTCAAATGGTGAAATTATGATTTCTCCTATCCGCATGGACAATGTCATGTCATGGATTACAGGGAAATTTAGCTTTGAGGATAACACTTTGGCTGAAATCGGAGAAGAATTAGAGCGGGCATTTCACGTTAAGATACATATTGAAAACGAGGCTATACGCAAAAAGACTTTTAATGCAACGTTTGAAGATAAAGAAACTCTGGACGAAATACTCTCTATTCTCCAGATTTCAGCAAAATATAAAATGGAGAAAAAACGCGGAGAAATCTATATTTATTAATTGTAAAACCCTATAAAATAATACTATGAACAGCTCTTGAACCCTAAAAAACATTTGGGAATGCGCCAACATCCCCAAACGTAATCGTTAACCGGCAGCCCACTACAACTGCCAAGTATCAAATATTTAATATACAAAAATATGAATAATAAATTATTTATTAGCCATAAAAACACCCATTTAAGATTCTATAACTTTATTCTTTCTACCAAGAAAAGTTATTCCGTATTCTTAATAAGTTGCATCTGCTTTTTCTTTTCAACTAATCCGCTGATAGCACAATCTGTCTCGTTGAATTTCAACAACGCGTCATACGAACAGATCTTTAATACGATTGAGCAAAAAACCGGATATAAATTTGTTTATAACACACAAGAAATCAACAAACACAGTTTACGCTCTATCACTATAAAAGACAAAAACATCGAAACTGTATTAAATGAACTCTTTAAAAATACAGATATATCTTATCGTATATCCAATAAACATATCGCTCTGTTCAAACAAGTAACCAGAAAAATAACGGGGACGGTAACTGATCAGACTGGCGAACCTATTATCGGAGCAAATGTTCTTGTGAAAGGAGCCAAAACCGGAGTCATTACAGATTTCGAGGGTAAATTTACGATGTCGGTAACCGACAATAGCATACTAATCATATCATACTTGGGGTATGTTACTCAAAACGTCTCAGTAAAAGGTCAGACACATTTTAAAATCACATTGAAAGAAGACACACAAAGTCTGGATGAGGTAGTTGTGGTAGGTTATGGCGTTCAAAAGAAACGCGACCTTACCGGAGCCATATCCTCAGTGAAAATGTCTGACACTCCTATAGGTACATTCTCCACAACTGCTCATGCATTAGCAGGTAAAGCAGCCGGTTTACAGGTAACTCAAAGCAGTGCCCAAGTGGGTGGTGGAGCCAAGTTCCGCATTCGTGGTGAAACTTCAATCAATGCCGGAAACGATCCCCTGTTCATCATTGACGGTTTTCCGGTTTCTGCCTCTTCAACACTCGACTCGGAGAAGAATTTTTATAAAACAGGTACAGTTGACAACATATTATCGTCTATCAACCCCAATGACATAGAGTCGATTGAAGTATTGAAAGACGCCAGTGCAACAGCTATCTATGGCTCACGTGCAGGACATGGCGTTATTATCATTACTACTAAAAGAGGTAAAACCGGAAAAGCCAAAGTAACCTATTCCGGCAATCTCTCTGTGCAAACCATTAAGAACAACTATAAAATGTTGAATGGGAAACAATACAGAATACATAGAAATATGTACCTTTATGAAAAATGGTTGAAAGAGACCGGACAAGGCATATATGCCGATTATATAACCGACACTTCTTCGAAAACTTATACTCCCAGATATACAGATGAAGAAATTGCAACCGCCCAAACCACAGACTGGCTGGACGAGGTAACCCGTACCGGAATGCAGCAATCTCACAATGTTTCATTGACAGGCGGTTCTGAGAAAACACAATATGCAGCCTCTCTAAACTATTTTACACAAAAAGGGGTGGTAAAAAACAATGCAATGGACCGGTTCACAATGAAAGTCAATCTGGATCAGGAACTATCAAAATATATCAAAACAGGTTTCTCCCTTCATTTAAGTCGCAACCAATATGACAACTCATCATTGGGAGACAATGATTTTGAAAACGCAGGTATTATTTCGTCAGCTTTGCGCTTCGACCCCAGTGTCCCCGTCCGTGATGAAAATGGCGATTATTCAATCTTCCCGGATATGGCACAATACCCCAATCCGATATCGCTGCTCGAAGTTACTGATAAAACAACAAGCGACAGAGTTCTGGTTAATGGCTATTTACAAGCAGAGCTAATAAAAGGGTTGACTTTAAAAGCTAACCTGGGAGTTGACCGCAGATATGATAAAAACAAAAGCTATGTACCTAACACTACCGTAGCCGGAGCTGCAAAAGGGGGGATAGCCAACATCCTTCAACGTGATAATATAGATTATCTCATGGAACTGACGGCAAACTATACTAAAGATTTCGGGAATCATAGCCTGACAGCGCTAGTCGGTTATTCTTATCAACAGTTTAACCAAGAAAGCGTATATGCCGGCAACGAAGACTTCTCTACAGATGGATTTCTTTACAACAATCTGCAGGCCGGAGCCGGAACTAAGCCTTATGTAAACTCCTCAGCCAGGAAAAGTGCTTTAGGCTCATACTTTGCCAGAGCAAACTATTCTTATTTAGGAAAGTATCTGCTGACAGTTACCGTTCGTGCCGATGGTGAATCAAACTTCCACCCGGACTACCGTTGGGGATATTTCCCTTCAGTGTCTGCCGGCTGGAGGTTCAGTGATGAAGAATTCATGAAACCTTTGTCAAGCATTCTTTCTAATGGTAAATTGAGAGCCAGTTACGGACAAACCGGTAATTCAAACATAGGGAACTATATGACCGACTCTTACGGAGTAGTTTCCGGCTGGGTATTCGGCAATGACGGTTATATGGGTACTGCAATAACCAAAAGAGGAAACAAAAAGTTAACTTGGGAAACTACAAGTGAATTCAACATCGGTCTGGATCTGGGTTTCTTTGATAACCGGATTTCACTATCCATGGAATATTACAACCGAATTATTTCTGATTTGTTGGTAAGTAATAAAAGTCTGCCCGCCTATAATGAAATTAATACCATAGCAGCCAACATCGGTAAAACCCAGGGACGCGGGTTTGAGCTAACACTGAGTACCGTAAATATCATGAATAAAGACTGGACATGGAGTACTGATTTTACGTTCTATACTTTTAAAGACAACTGGTATGAACGAGATCCTAATTGGAAGCCAGCCGCATACGAATCAAAAAAAGATCCGATCCGTTCTTACTACTCATATGTATCTGATGGCTTGTTACAAGTAGGTGAAAAAGCACCGGCATGGCAACCCACTTTAGTACCCGGCCAAATTAAACTGAAGAATCTATACGATACGGGAACCTCACCTAATGTATTAGATCAATATGATAAAGTCAATCTTGGATCGCAAGATCCTAAATGCACTTTAGGTCTTAACAATACGCTTAGATACAAAAACCTCGACTTTAATATTTACTTCTATGGCGAAATTGGCCGCTTACGCGGAGCCAGCTATTATGATGCCTGGATAGTAGGTCTTGGAAACAGTCTGACAAATGTATCACAACAATCATTGCACTCATACACCAATGCAAATCAAAATACAACGGTTCCGAACCTCATTGAGAGTGCATACGATTTCGGAGACTATTATCACAAAAAGATTAATTACCTGAGATGTAGAAACATCACCCTCGGATATACGATTCCTGTTTCCAAATCAATAGCTAACAGCGTACGTATCTCTGCAAACGTCAGCAATCCGTTTGTATTTACAAACTGGAACGGCGTTGATCCCGAAACTGACACAGGAAATTTCTCTTATCCAAACGTAACTTCTTTTAGTTTCGGTATAGATATTTCATTCTAATAACTGAAAAAACATGAAAATG
>ERZ826016.1378-NODE-1378-length-23090-cov-9.589234_pt1 | contig 23090 bp, 20 predicted proteins | sample MGYA00519872_ERZ826016 | MGnify/ENA primary metagenome ERZ826016 (study PRJEB31778, sample SAMEA3449218) | human gut metagenome | biome: human gut; feature: human-associated habitat; material: faeces | place: United Kingdom | collected 2010/2012 ... | reverse complement strand
CCATTCTATAGCTTCTTCAAAATCACGCGCTCTGCCGCCCTGAGCTCGCGTTCCCTCTTTGTCTTGTTTCCCTCCGTATCGTAAGCGTAGGTGTCCCCGGCATCAATCTCAATGACATCGTGCATAATCACCATCTTCATAGTCTTTAGAACATCTATCGGCTCATTTGAATATTCTGCAAGAACGAAACACATCAGCGCAAGATGCCATGAATGCTCCGCATCGTTCTCCTTCCTGCTGCCATCGCTTATATAAGTCTGTCTTGTTATGTTCTTGATTTTGTCCAGCTCCATGATAAACGCAAGCTGCTTTTCCAGAGTTTCATTCATTGCCATGCCCACCTTTCTGCTTCAGCCATGTCCTTCAGCTTGTTTCTTCCTCTTTTATCAATGTATTGACAGCAGAGGCAGAATCGTCTTTTGCCCCTGCTATCATAGCATAGTGCTGCGTCATTAGCAATGTATTATATCCACTCGTAGGAATTAATCAAACAACGTGCAACCCATTTTTTTAAATTCCTCTATCTTTGCAGTGAGCATCTCCTGAGTTACCTCGAGATAGGCGCTGCTGCACCTGATGCACATAAAGCTCTCTGCAGCGCGATTATAAAGCTTTTTGTGAAGAGCAATCTCATCGCTGCTTAATGCAGCACCACATTTTATGCAAAATTTCGTTATATCTGTTTTATGTTTTTCCTGCATACCATTACCAACACTCATACCATTTTCTTTGTATAGATTTTCAAGCTGTACATCTCCGGTATTTGTCCTACATCGTGTTTCATTCACATCAATGTACCAGCTCTCCAACAAGTATCTCGCAGCCGTCGAGAGGAACCTTAGTGCTATAGCCATCATAAAATATTCCTCTTTCCTCGCCTGTTACGACATCAGTAAGCTTAAGACCAATTCCCGATTCCGAATGAATACCAAGGTCATCAAAGGCAATGCTCATGGTCTGCGCCCACTCCTCCTTAGTATCAATATTGAAAAACGCAAGTGCTATTCGATTTCCCGAAAGAAGCCTTCCAAATGCATACTTCCTGCCAGCCTCCTTATAAATCAAAAATGCCGGGCAGTTCGCCATGTCCTGATTTACCGAAATAAGTCCCCTGTTCAATAAAGTGGCGGTATTATATTCATCAAGCTTCCTTATATCTGAACCAATTATAAGTGGCGAGCCTAAGAATGCCCACATTGCAAAATGCTGGCGATACTGTTCATCGGTACAACCTCCCATACCTACATTGCCATTACCATGCATACCTACAATCAACATATCCATATCATTATAGCAGCCCGGAGCATTGCCCTCTATGTTCTCAGCCTGCTGCATAAATATATCCTTGTAGCTCTTAGGCACATCAAAAATATCTCCTGTTGAACGATAGCTGTTGGCACCTCTAGAGCGCATCCACTTCGCCGGATCCTGCACACCCCAGTTGCAGGCTGCAAAGAAGATATCCCTTCCACTGTTTCTCAGTGCCATAGCCATCGTAAGGTATGCGTTCTTAGCGTCACCGCTCGCCGGGAAATTGCAGAAATCATACTTCAGATAGTCGACACCCCACTCGGCAAACTGCTTCGCATCCTCAAATTCATGTCCATAGCTGCTCGGATATCCGGCACAGGTCTTAAAGCCTGCACATGAATACATTCCGAACTTAAGACCCTTGCCATGTATGTAATCCGAAAGCGCCTTCATTCCCTTCGGAAAAAGCGCTGGATCTGCTACAAGCTTTCCATCAACCCTCTCCTTTAATGACCAGCAGTCATCAATTATCACATACTCATATCCTGCCTCCTTGTAGCCCTCCGCCACAATCCTGTCTGTCATCTCCATTATAAGCTTTTCATTGATATTGGAACCAAATGTGTTCCATGAGTTCCATCCCATTGCAGGTGTGCTGTACATAAAAATCCTCCTTATACACTTTTTTATTATAGTATTTTCTATGGATGCCGGGGCAAAACATCTTCCATGTATAATATTATATTTTTACTGTTTGTAAAATGGAATTACATATTGTATTATAAATCTAACATATTATATGTTTTTAATACGCTCTAAATGTAAAATAGTAATATTAAAACAAGCTATATTATTATGCTGTCAGGGGCAGACTGCCTGTCTGTCACGTAATTGTTTTTACAATAAACTGATATATCATTTGTTGATAGTGGCAAAACACAATTTTGTCAAGGTATCTGACATATCATTCAAGGAGGTATCATGTTCGACATAAAGCATACTGCATGTAACACTGTTCACAGATGCAATGAGGTTATCTATCATATTGAGAACAGGGACTTTTTTATTTTAATCTATACCAAAACAGAAGCTGTTTTTGAAATTGATGGATGTAAGCAAATCGTTGCAGCAGGAAGTATTGTGCTTCTGCCTCCCGATGTCAAAGCACTCTACTATGGAAATTCAAATGAATATATAGATGACTGGATAAATTTTTATGATACTCAAGGAGTCCTCGCATCGATGGATATAGCTAACAACGATTTTTCGGACTGTGGCATCCCTTTTGCCTGCCCGCTCATTTTTGGCCCGGACAGCCCGGTTGGTGCTTATTTTATGCTTATCGCCAATGCATTCCATTCAGGACTTGCACAGAGCAAGGCAATAACGGACAATCTTATGCTTGCTCTTTTTGAATTCATAAAAAGCCGATATGCCGAAAATAAATCCATTATACCTCATTACAACGCAATTCTTTCGATAAGACAGGATATATATGCAAATCCACAGCGTGAATACCGTATTCCCTCCCTTGCAAGGTGTGCAGGGCTCAGTTCCATATACTTTCAGGAATTATACAAAAAAGCCTTCGGTATCTCCTGCGGCGCAGATATAATCAACAGCCGTATAGAAAATGCCAGAAGGCTTCTTTCAGAAACCGCCTACACAATCGAACAGATAGCTGAGCGTTGCGGTTACAATAACAGTATTCACTTTTCAAGACAATTTAAACAGGTGATGGGAGTTGCACCATCTAAGTGGAGGTCAACACACTGAACCATTCCGGCTTATTATAATATCGTCCACCTGAATCCTTTTGCCGTTCTCTCCTCCACAGCGCTGAAATGGTTTCCCTCATTCCACTCAAGCACACTCTGTATGCCCTGCCTGTCTAGAAGCTCCTTTTGCAGCCTGATATTATCGCCGACCCTTGCCATAGTCCTATTGTTAGTCTTTTTCTCCCTGTTTCCGAGACTTAAATAGACCTTATCCGCAAGAATATGTTTCTCCGTGGCAAATTCAATCCACCCCGGAAACCACACTGACGGCGACACCGCCGCGGCGGCATGAAATATATCCGTCCTATATGCCGCCCACAGCGAAAACAAGCCCGCAAGCGAATAGCCGCCGATTACTATTTTAATATCAGCCGGCAGGCTGTATCTTGAAATAAGCTCAGGTATGAATATGTCCGTGACAAAGCTGAGTGTATTTTCAGCTTTTCCCGAAAAAGGCTGATTTTTAAATACGGCATCCGCACTCCACGGCGACAGCTCGTCATTCCAGTTTTCAACGCCGAAATTGGCAAACACTATTCCTGCCTCAGCTTTTTCCAATATTTTCACAGCCTCAGCAGCAAGAAGGTGCATTTCATGACCGTACTCTGCGTTAGAGAGCCAAGCTTTATCTACTCCCTGCCCATGTGCAGGAGATACTTCTTCCAAAACGGTTTCTTTGCCAAGCCAGGCTTTTTCTACTCCCTGCACAAGGATATATTTTTCAGTATCGGGGGCACATATATTTCTGTACACCTTACATGCTCTATCATATAGATTAAAAACATCAATATTAATTTTCATAGCAAATTGTGCCTTATTCATAAATCAGATAAATGCTGATAAAAATATGTTCTAAGCATCCGACCTCGAATACGAATTCTTCATCTGGTTGCTTAGCTCGTAGAGCACCTTGTCAAGTGTCGCAATTGTCTCCTTCTTCACCATAGCTGCGACCTCCTCGTTGGCTGCCGTCTTTAACTCCATGCGCTTATCGACATCCCTCTCCTGTGCAAGCAGCGCGTCGTAATGTCCGATAATCTCATGTCCTCTCGACATAACCTTCTCCTTGTAGCGCTCAATGTGGAAAATCGACTTTTTGTATGAAGCGTCAGCCATCGCCGCTATCATTCTGCTGCCCCAGTAGAAATTGTCCGTTGAAACCTCTCCCGTAGTGTTCGAAAGATACTCAGGTGTCGTGAGCACATCCGCATAAAACGGAACCAGCACGTTGAATGCATTCGATGCAAAGGCAACCCACTCCACAGCCTGAGCGTCCTTCTCAAGGTCAGGGCGCATCTGTATAACAGATAGGAAGTCATTGCGGTTAATTCCGATTGAACGGTATGCGCCGCTCATGCTCTTGTCGCCGTAAGCGCCATACGGGTCATATGAAGTTCCCTGATAGTGTGAGGAGAGCACATACTTCACGTCCTCAACCGTAATCTTTTTCTCAGGCACAAGACACCATGGCAGATCGTCCGAGGATGGTGTGAAATCCGCGTCCGCACCGTCCCAGCTCACCGTATGCGGATTGAAATATCTCAGCATATACCATGCTCTCGGCGTGTTATACACATGATCCGAGTCATCATGGCTTCCGAATGCCGACCTTACGTCAAAATGTGTCCAGTCCGTCTCAATGTTCGAGAGATTGAGGTGGTTGCTCTCAATAAACTCCTTCATATCGGCAGAACACATATGCGCCTTCTTTTTTCCGAGAGCGTCCACAAAATCAAAATCGTCTATACCCTGCTGATTCGGCATAACCACATACACATCGTCAGGAACCTTCTTGGCAATCCAGTGATGCCCGCCTATGGTCTCAAACCACCATATCTCATTCACATCCTGAAAGGCTATTCCGTTCATCTCGTAAGTTCCATACTTCTCAAGAAGGCTTCCTAGTCTCTTAACGCCCTCTCTTGCGGTCTTTATGTACGGAAGAACAATGTGGACAATGTCCTCCTCGCCGATACCGCCCGGAACCTCCTTTTCTCCGTCAGCGGCAGGCTTATACACGACAAGCGGATCCGCCCCTAAAACTCTTGGGTTCGAAGTGATTGTCTCCGTGGCGGTCATTCCGACATTCGCCTCATTGACACCGCTCGCAGCCCATATTCCCTCGCCGTCGACGGCATTAGGCATCTCCGTGTGGCGGAGTGCATTCTTTGGAAGCTTTATATCGAGATGCGATATGACCGTCCTGTACTTCTCATTCTGTTCATCTGCCTTTACAACAACAAACTTCTTAGGCATAAAATGCCCCGAACCTGAGTCATCGTTGCGCGCTATCATGGTGGAACCATCGTAGGACGCATTCTTACCAACTAATAATGTAGTGCAAGCCATAATGTTTTCTCCTTTTACTTTTTGTTTTTTAGACGTATGTGAAACGCCACAAGCCGTACAAATACGGCATTTTTTGTTACTAAACCCAAAAATTCCCTCTCGCTTTATGAAATAATGAGCACAGTAGAGCCGGAAGGAACCTTCTCACTCTTGGTGAACAGCGAAATTACTGAGATATCTTAATCATGAGGACACTTCCGCTGAGGATACTTCCCTCTGAGAATACTTCCCTCTGAGGACACTTCCTCATGATATAATAGAGTTGTTCAGAATCTAATTACCACCTGACCGGGCGGTTTTACACTTAATTTTTATACCCCAGCATACCGCAGGCAATGCTTGCAGTACTGCCACCAATAAGTAGTTTGAAAATTTTATTTTCAAGCTTCACTTCCACGGCTATCGCTGGCAATGATGCTGACGCTTTCTTCGGAATAAATATGACATCTGCAAAGCCACAGCCCGCAGGAATCTCCCTTATCGTTTTATAATAATACTGCATTGCACCAGGATATGCAATACTAAGCATACTAATGCACTTATCCTACAAATCCACCTTCACAATAACCCTGTAGCTCAAATCTGTCTCCCCAAAAGGCATATACATCACATATCCACCTTCATACACCTTCAGCTCATTCGGTATGCCGGCAGTGTCATGGAATGTGAGTGCATACAGATAATCTGTGTTCATGTCCGGCATGCCCTGCGTATCGGGCGCAATGAGTGCCGCAGCACATATCGCACCAAGAAATTTTTCAATGTCTATGTCCTCGAGCTTCACATTCCCATCTTTCCCGGCTGTAAGCTCAATATCCGCATAGCTGTCAAGCGCAAGTCTTTTCTTAAAAATATCCTTTCCGCTGCTGAGCGTCACATCGTTTAAACACTCAAAAAGATATACCGTATCACTGTTCTCCTCGTAGATGCACACCCTGAACGTACTGTCGTAGCCCTTCACCGAGTACAGCTTTGCCTCACTCTCGGCGGTATACAGCTTAGTCTTGTCAGTTGACCACAGTGCCCTGTCATATCCGTACACGGTTCCAAGCTCCGTCTCGCACACAACGTCCGAACCGTCTCCCTGTTTTAAGACCCCGCCGCTGTACATTCTGCCGTCATAGTACAGTGACAATGTGCCCCAGCTAACCTGCGACATACTGTTCTTTACATATGATAATCTGTTTTCCGATATCTTAGGATACGATATCCCCTCAGTACCATTCGCGCATGCCGTCAGAAGCATGGCTGCCAAAATAATGCTGATTACACGTTTCATCGCGGACCTCCTATCATTTTGAGTTGGTTTACTTGTTACTATCACGAATTTAAAACACCTGCCGCCGCTTCGCAGTACCACAAATGTTTTCTTCCATATTTAATATACACCCTCGCACGCCTACGCTTCTACATGACAAAATATATATTTATTACGTTAAAAATATATATTTACCTGTGCCGCAGTACTTTCCTGACTGTGTCTGGAGTTTGCACAGAGTCAAATAAACAACTATTTGCAAATTGAATTAATTGTTTCTGAATTGTGTAATAACTAATAAGTAAAATTTCTATAATAAAGTGATTTATTAGATTGATTCAATGTAGTTATCATAATATTTTTTCCTATTTGACCTCAGCAGCATAGAATTAGTTTGTCAAATAAAAACAACCACCCTCATACAGCCATGAACCTGAAATAGTATTTCCGGTTCACACCGCACGAGCGTGGTTATTTTAATATAGAGACCTGAACCCGGCACAGAAGCTTAGCCAGGCTTCCTGCAAAAGAGTTCACCCCATCACCCAAGGGTAATAGTTTTCTCTTGTATTATTATTTTATAAATTTACTCTGCTATCGCCTTGAATGCCTCATCCAGATCCTCGATGATATCGTCGATATTCTCTGTACCGATTGAAAGTCTGATTGTGTTAGGCTTGATTCCCTGATCTAAAAGCTCAGCCTCGTTGCACTCGGAATGAGTTGTTGAAGCAGGGTGTATTGCAAGTGACTTTACATCGGCTACGTTTGCAAGAAGTGAGAATAACTCAAGGTTATCAATCCACTCCTGTGCCTTCTTGGCATCGCCTTTAATCTCGAAGGTGAAGATTGAACCGCCGCCGTTAGGGAAATACTTCTTGTAGAGCTTCTGCTGCTCAGGGTCTGTTGAGATTGAAGGGTGGTTTACCTTCTCAACAAGCGGCTGGCTCTGTAAATACTTCACAACCTTTAAAGCGTTCTCGACATGTCTCTCAACTCTGAGGGATAACGTCTCAAGTCCCTGAAGGAATATGAAGGAATGAACAGGTGATATTGTTGCACCTGTGTCACGCAGAAGGATTGCTCTGATGTAGGTCACGAATGCTGCCGGAGCGCAGTCCTTTGCAAAGCTTACGCCGTGGTAGGATACGTTCGGCTCTGTAAGCCATGGGAACTTGTCAGATGAAGTCCAGTCGAATTTACCGCTGTCGACAATCACACCGCCGATTGTTGTTCCGTGACCGCCGATGAACTTTGTTGCGGAATGAACAACGATGTCCGCACCGTACTCGATAGGTCTTACGAGATATGGTGTTGCAAATGTATTGTCAACGATGAGAGGAAGCTTGTGTGCGTGTGCAATCTGTGCAATCTTCTCAATGTCCACAACCTCTGAGTTAGGATTTCCGAGCGTCTCAATCTCGATTGCCTTTGTGTTGTCCTGAATAGCTGCCTCGATCGCCTCGTAGTCGAACGGGTCAACGAATGTAGCTGTGATGCCGTAGTCAGGAAGTGTATGTGCGAGAAGGTTATATGTACCGCCGTAGATGTTCTTGGCTGCAACGATATGGTCGCCCGCATGTGCTACCGCCTGGAATGCATAGGCGAGAGCTGCTGCTCCGGAACCAACCGCGAGTGCTGCCACGCCGCCCTCGAGTGTTGCTATTCTTCTCTCAAACACGTCCTCTGTAGGGTTGGTAAGTCGTCCGTAGATGTTTCCTGCGTCCTTGAGTGCGAATCTGTCGGAGGCATGCTGGCTGTTGTGGAACACATAGGATGATGTGAGGTAAATCGGAACGGCTCTTGCGTCTGTAACCGGATCCGGACTCTCCTGACCAACATGTAACTGTAATGTCTCAAACTTAAGATTTCTCTCTGAATAATGTTTCTTTGCCATAATTGTAATCTCCTTTTCGTTTATGCTGTGTAAGCTTCTCTCGGTTTTCGTGTCGTGTTTTTTTAACTGTGCTTATCATATCACACCCGTATGAAAAGTGGTAATTCATATATCCATATTTTGGTTATAGGTATAGCTTATGGCAATTTCATACTGCCATATATTATGAAATCACACTACCTCCAGCTCACTTCCTTCGCCATCAACTCCCAGCAGTCCCCTTATCGAATTTTCAACCATATCCGACACCGCCTGTTCCGTGTAGAACGCCATGTGAGGCGATAAAATCACATTCGGAAAGCTCTTTAGCAAAGCCATGTTATCATTATCCAGCTTTTCGCCCTCCTTGTTAAGATAATACAGCCCTGCTTCGCCTTCAAAGGTATCAAGTGCGGCAAAGCCGACCTTTCCGCTTTTAAGCGATTGAATCAACGCCTGTGTATCAATTATAAGACCTCTCGCCGTATTGACTATGATAACACCATCCTTCATCTTTTCAAAGGCAACGGAATCAATGAGGTGCGTATTCTCTGCATTTCCCGGAACATGCAGTGTTATGATATCCGACTGTCTTATAAGCTCATCAAAGCTCACATACTGCGCATACTTTTTTACCTCCTCATCCTCATAAAGAGAATACGCAAGTATACGGCATCCGAATCCGGACAGGTGCTTTACCACCGTCTTGCCTATATTTCCCGTGCCTATCACGCCGACCGTTGATGCCGACAGTTCTTTTCCGACCTTACCCTTGAGCGAATAGTCCTGGCAGTCCGCCTTTTTCATAATCCACGGCATATTGCGGCATGCCATGAGAATGAGCATAATCGCATAGTTGGCAACGCTGTTGGGAGAATACTTTACATGTGCAATTCTCATTCCTATCGAATGTGCATGCTCAATATCAATATGCTCATAGCCTATGCTTCTCGTTGATATGTATTTTACCCCCACATTGCGGAACGCATCAAGTATATCGGGATACATAGGATTTGTTATAATTGATATGGCATCATACCCCTTTGCAAGCTGCACATTCTCCATTGAAGGGTAATCCGATGTAAATCCGTACTCAAACGAATACTGCTCCGCAAATTTCTCCACATATTTCTGCTCGTCATACTCCCTAAGTGCATAAAAAAATATTTTCATATTTAAAGTATTCCTCCACCATACAACACTTTTCCCACGTTATATGATATTCTGCATTCATCACGGAGTGAACTCATTACACTTTTCAATAATATATTCCTGCTCCTCATCGGTAAGCTCAGGAAACATCGGAAGTGAAACACAGTGCTTTGCAAGATACTCCGCATTAGGACAATCACCTTCTCTATAGCCGAGAGACCTATACGCTTCCTGAAGATGACATGGCACCGGATAATGTTTATCACACCCTATTCCATTATCTTTCATATAGTCTATAAATTCATCTCTCTTTTCAACCGTGATTTCGAACAGATGAAATACCGTTTCCGTATTATCCGGATGAGCCTGCATCGTAATAAGTGGATTGGTAATCTTCTCAAGATATCTTCTTCCCAGCTCACGTCTTCTCGCCGTCCACTCATCCAAATGTGAAAGTCCTACCGAAAGAATTGCCCCATTCACCCCCTCAAGGCGCATATTATATCCCACGCGCTCATGATGATACCTCTCTCTCGAGCCTTGGTTTTTTAAAACATTAATTGTATCTATATAGCTTTCATTATCCGATGTGACACTTCCTCCCTCGCCGAAGCAGAATAGATTTTTACCCGGATAAAAGCTGAAGCATCCCATTACGCCAAGGCTTCCGACCTTTCTCCCATCATAAAGTGCTCCATGAGCCTGTGCACAATCTTCAACGACAACAATTCCATATTTATCGGCAATCTTTTTTACCGCTCCAAAATCAAACGGCTGACCGTATAAATGAACACCAATGACAGCCTTTGTCTTATCAGTAATCTTTTCCTCTATTTTAGAAGCATCAATCTCCCATGTATCAGGTGTGCAGTCAACAAACACCGGTGTGGCACCGCAATAAGTAACCCCCCATGCAGTGGCTATAAAGGTGTTGGCCGGAACAATAACCTCGTCTCCCTCCCCGATTCCAAGTGCCAGCATTGCGCACTGAAGAGCAGAAGTTCCATTATTCACGCCTGTTGCATATTTCACACCACAAAAGCTCGCAAATTCTTCATCAAATTCATCTGCACACGGACCACCGGAAAACGAAGTCAATTCACACGCTTTAGTAAAAGCCGCCTGATATTCATCCTTATATTTTTCGTAATTTCTCTTTAAGTCAATTCTCTTTATAAAATCCATTTCAGCTTTTCCCTTCCAAATGACAGTTTCAGTTCGACTATTCTGCACAGATAATTTTTGATTAATTTTATAACATTCACTTTCGTATCATAATCATCATTCCACACAACCGGCAGTTCCGCTATTCTGTAACCGGCTTTCTCGGCTCTTATGAGAAGCTCTGCACAGTAAAACCATCCGTTATCATCACTTGACATCTTAATCAATCTGTCGATACAATCTTTTCTAAAAAATTGAAAGCCCTCCATTGTATCGGAAACCTTTACAAAAAATATCGATTTTATAAGCAGATCAAGCCCGATACTGGTGATATTTCTTAATGGTTTTCTGCCATTTACCTTCGATTTTCCCGATAGGCGGTTACCTTTTATAACACTTATATCATCATATTTTTCAAATGCCTTCATCACTTTGGACAGATAATGAATATCCGTTGATAAATCGACATCCACATAACCTATTATATCACATCTGTTTCTCTTTACAGCTTCTCTGAACGCAAGCCCAAATCCTCTTTCGCTGAGTGTAATATACTCTATATTCGAATACACGTCTGCAAGCTCTTTTATAATATCAGGCGTTCTGTCTGTTGAACCATTATCAACAATTGTTATTACCGCATCTATATCTCTTCTTTTTGCCAAAAAAGCTTCTGTGGTATGTATTCCCTTTTCAAGACGCCTCTCCTCGTCAAGTACAGGAAAAACAATGTTTACCTTCATCTGTTTTTTCTCCGTTTCACATTATAATTTATCAACACTTTCAACGATGTAATCAAGTCTTCGTGTGTTTACCTCAAGAATAATATTCATGTATTTTGTCAAAAACATTATGAGCAGGAACACACCAAAAAATCCGAACGATATTACTCCCATAAGCGAAACCCAGCCTGAGGTAAGGTTTTTATCATAAAAAAACGAATATATCGTCCATATTCCAACCCCAACTGATACAAGTAAAAAAACCGCGCTCAGAATAAGAGTCACTCTTTCAATAATTCCGGTGTATATCATCATATAGCTTATTCCCGAATTAAGCCTGTATGCACTTTCTCTGCCTGTCTTTCTCTCACGATTACTGTTTACAGGCTTATACATAATATAATCATAAGGCAGTCCGCTTGTAACATACAGATATTTGCGATACTGGATGCCGCGATTCATCTTTTTGACTCTGTTCAGAGCTCTTCTTGACACGATCCTGAACTTGTCATGCCTTACAGCCTTAGCCTTGTTTATATTAATCAGCCTGTAAAACAGTCTTGATGATAACTGCATCGTGTTATCACCGGCAAATACAATATCATTCCCTTCACGCGCCTTATTAAAAACATCAATTATCAGATTTACATCATAATTAACTGCAATGCTGTCAAATTCATAGACAAAATCCCCGACAGCCAGGTCATCCCCTGCACAAATTGCAGCCTCAACTCCCTGATAATAGGCCAGCTTTATAACTGATATGATATCCGGCGAACCACATTCGGTCAATCCCTGCTTTACTTCTTTCACATAATCATAACAATCATCATCACACACAAGTATCAGTTCAAAGTTCTCGAAACCGGCATTAATCCTTCTGACAACATTGGAAAAAAAATATTCCAATTCACTCTTCGTATTATTATGTACATATGCCACCGCACTGATAAAGCACTTTCTGCCTTTTATGTTAACATCATTCATAATTTTTTCTCCCGGCAATAAAATATTCACGCAAGCTCCAGATACTCATCAATATCATATACCGTATTGATTTTACCGCTGAGCACGCTCACAAAATATGGTTTTTGCGACATGACTTTTATAAGTGTTGGTCTTGAATCATCAACCTCTGACGTTTTAAGAATCGGTTTCATTGAAAAACGTGAACTATGATATTTAAACTCATATTCTGATTTCATGTATTTGTGTGCCATACTCTGCATATACTTCCATGAGGTCTCAGGTTTTCCTGCACAAATATCGCAATTACCAAGCTCTGTCTTACTGCATGTTCTTCCGTCCTGACATGAAAAAACAGGCAGTCTGTCATAACAGGTATCATGCGGTGTTCTCGTAACTGTTGTCAATGAATGTAATCCTGTTTTTCCAAAAGGCATTATTGAAAAGAACGGTCCATCCATAACGGTAAAACCTATTCTCTTTAGTTCTTCTGATGGCTCGCACAGTATTATCTCACACAATTCATATTTAATATTAAAACAGTCAAAGCCTGCCATGGAATGTACCTGGTTTACCGAAGCATATGTGGCATTAAGGACATATCCGGTAGAATATTCTCCTTTATCCGTAGTTATGTAATAGGCAGCCGCATCATGCTCTATACTGACAATGTGCTCACAAAATTTCAATTCGGCATTTGGATATTTTTCTAACTGACTCATAAAAAATTCTTTTAAAATTGACGCATCATAGGTATATTCTTTGGTCAGAAACGCTCCATCACACACATTATCGTTAAAATACTTTCCGACCGGAATCTCCTCACAAGGAATACCGACATTCCTGCAAAAAAGCTTAAATTCATTAGCTGCTGTCCATGAAAAATCTGCAGACGTAGCATAAATCTGGTCAAATCCGCTGTTGACACAAAATCCAAAGTCCTCATTAAACCGGTTAAAGTAATGAGCCGACTTCATTGCCGTATATATACTTCTTGGATAATGATATCCCATATGAACACGCGCCTGGTTTATGTATGTTGCTCTCATAAACGGACCCTGCTCTCTTTCTATCACAAGAACATTCTGCCCCTTTTTCGCACAGTATAATGCTGCATATAAGCCATATAAGCCTGCACCGATTATTATTTTATCATACATCTGTCTTATTCCATTCATATAAATTTTTTATTATATTTCCATCAGGCTATTATGCCGTCTTTTTTCTGTTTTTAATACAAGCTGTAATAACTAAAGCCAATAAAGTCAGCAGCGATACTATTTCGGCAAGTCTCCACACACCCTTCTCAACATATCTGACTGTTATTTTTCCGTTGTATCCGGCGGGTACATTTACCATAATTTTCTTATTGGCACCTGCTTCTATGTAAAACTGTTCCCCTGTGTCAGAATCATAAGCCTTATAGCCCGGATAATAAAACACCGGGATTATAACCTTTTCAAATGCTTCGGTTCCTGCATTCATTACTCCGATTTCAGTTTTTCCGCCCACGCTGCTGTATGATGTAACCGTAAGCGCATCCGAGGTCACATCAATCTGTTTATTTTTACACATATCCAGATCAGTACCTGCTAACTGGTAATCATTAGTTACCCCAAGGGCGAAATCGTCCACATCATTTTTAGAGCATATCTGCGCAGCATTTGAGCCAAATGCCAAATCAGCATAGAAAAAGCCTGCCGAAATTATAGTCAAGGCAGCCATGGCAATAATCGAATAACTATAAATTCTTTTATTGAGTTCTTTTGCATAATATAATCCTGACACAGTACAAAATGCGGCAAAAGCAGTCCCTGCGCTTAAAAACCTCCACGAAAATTCGACCTTAGCCAGCCAGACGGCTATGGTTCTGCTTATATTGTTTATCTCATCCCAAGGAAAAATCCACAGAGAAAATACTATAGTCATTATGGCAAATATTCCTGTTATATTTCCCAGTGCAAACATACTTTCATTTCTTTTTTCCGAATTTACAGATTTATAATGTGCGTATAGCCACACTGCAATTCCAATTATCAATGCGGCACCCATACTAAGGCAGAATTCATCACTTACCAGCATGGGAACATTGGTTCCTCTGCCAAAATAAAACAATGCCGGCATCTGTATCGGATACACTCCTGAGCCTTGGAATCTTAAAATCCCATCACCGTTTACCATTATATCCATATCCATCGAATCTATAAACGGTACAATAAACCATGCATTAAGCATTATAACAACCATAACCGATACTGCCAGATAACATAATCTCTTAGGTTTAAATGTTTTTCGTAAATTGAACAAAACATACATGATGGCAAATATTCCGACAAACAATATGGAAACCAGATGGCTCTGCATAACTCCGCTTACACCTAATATGAGCGGTATACATTTCTTAAATGTAAGTGTTTTCTCTTCACTGTATATATTATATATACCATATATTATCAGAGGGAAAAATATCATAGATAATATCTCGCCCAGTCTCCCGGCTACATACAATTCACTAAGTCTGTATGGTGCAAGTACATACAAAAAGCTTCCAAGAAATGCCAGATTTTTATTTTTGCATATTTTTACAAGTGAAACATAACTTATGAGACACGTCCCGAAGTTAATTAAAACAATAAAAATCTGGTAACTAGTGTGAAGCGGGAATCCAATCACATACAATAGTGCGGGAATATACAGAAAAAGCTGCGGATAAAATAAGGGTGTTGCATAGCCATATCCGTTTATCATATCAGGCTGAATCTTTATAAGCCAATTTCCCGCTTTTATACCTTCGGCAATCTCTGCAATTCTTGCAATATGAAATGTCAAATCATGTCCGACAATCAGATATCTGTATATCATCGGCAGACTTGAAAAAACGGTCACAGCCATAATTCCGATAATTATTTTTTTATCAAATGCAGTCTTTATAATGTTATTTAAAATACATACAATTATATTTATCAGCGTGAAAATGAAAAATATTGTAAAAAATCTTACATATCTGAAATATACCGATTCCGAAATAATCAGCTTTTCTATAGTTATATTTCCGTATCCCTTATAAGTTACTTTCAAAGACAAGTCTTTACATGATGTAATCGAGTTAATCCAAAAAGGTTCACTATTATATGATGTACCCGTATAAATGTTGAAACTGCTGCCAACAAGCTGTTGTATAAATGTCTCCGATGTGACCCCTATATTACATATCGGCATTTCATTTCCACCGCTCCATGACGCTGCATCAAATTCTTCAAGCTCTGCACTGTATACAGCTTCAATATTATACCTTCCCGGCTTTAATTTAATATTGGAATACTCAGCCGATACAATATCGATGCCCGCTTCGTTTTCCGATTGATTTATCTGCAGTTTACCATCGTTGATTGCGCACGAATTAAAATAGTCCGCGTTTTCCGGATTAATATCAATAACCGTGCGCTCACCAAACAACAGACAAAAAGCCCATATTAACACCAATAACTCGAATCCAAACAATATTGCAATACTTCTATGCTCCCGAATAACCTGTTTTATTTTCATAAACTCTCCTATATACTACTTATTCTTAATCCGACCTCAACATCTTAACTTCACATTATAATACTTCCGTCAATGATATACGCAATCCGCTTCGCTGCCTGCCTATAGTCTATCAACATCATAATCGACTTAATCGGACAGATAATATTAAATTAAACTTGCAAAAAGTCTGACAGAGTTCTTCATAATCTCATCCGGAAATTCATATTCCTTTGTATGAAGCTGTGCATAATTCTCACCATCGCCGACACCGAAAAACGCACCTCCGGTTTTCATCAGATACCATCCGAAATCCTCTGACCATCTCATAGGCTTGGCAAGCTTCTCAACCTTCAATCCGAGCCTGTCCGCACATTCAATAAGCCTCTGCACATTCTCAGGATGATTTTCGGTCGCCGGAAAGCGTTCTATCTCCTCTATATCGACGCTCATTTCCTCACCTGCTGCCGCGCTAACCACAAGCTCATTTATCCTTCTTAAGTAGCTGTCAAACACAGCCTCCCTCTCACCTCTTACCGTAAGTCTGAGTACACCCTCGGAAGCTGCCACCCCATAGCTTGCACTTCCGACTTCCATTCCAATGAGTGTCATGAGTACAAAGCCCTCTTTCTCATTGACCTCCTGTGTGAGTGCCTGAATATCGAGCAAAAGCTTTGCAAGCACAGGTCCGGGGTTCTTTCCCGCCTCTGGATATGCCGCATGGCTCGGAGTTCCGTGCATGGAAATTTCAAGTCCCGTCGAGGCACATGCAAATGTATCTCCGCTGACTAGCACATTACCTATGGCATGTCCGGGTATGTTGTGAAGTCCGTAAATTTCCCCGATGCACTTCTCATTGATAAGCTCTGAGCAGATTTTTGCACCTTCCCCCGTCTCCTCACCAGGCTGGAAGATAAAGTACACATTCCTGTCCGTCTTTGCCCTGTCGAGCACCATTGCAAGTCCCGCAAGTATGCTGCTGTGCCCGTCATGTCCGCAGTAGTGTCCGGGAACTCCGTCCTTTCCACACACCGCATCCATGTCCGCGCGGAAAGCGATTGCCTCCTTCCAAGTCGGTTCGTCCGCTTTTTTTACCGCATAGAACCATGCGCCGCAATCATTTAATCCAAGCATTGTATTATCAGATATGAAATCCATAATTTCCTGTTTCGTCCGATATTCCTTCATGGAGGCCTCGGGAATCTTATGAAGCTTATGTCTTAGAGCTGTAATTTTATCCAAAATAACCGTCAAATCTTCGTCTTTTATATCCATTAATGCTATTTTCACTCCTTTCCACACTTTGTGAGAATGTTACATGTTCATGAGTGCAATGGCTGATATAAATATACCACTTGAGGGTGAAAATTAAAATGCAAATTTTAGCTTATACACCACTTTACTATTTTTTCATAAAAATTATATAGTACAGGACTTTCTGATGTATAATGGATTCGCGAAAAAATCACAAAGGAAAGTGACCCTGTTCCTGCTGATACTGTCCATATTGACATTTATCCCTGTACATGTTAAATTAACTGAAATTTACCAAAAAGAAAGTGAGGAACTGCCATGAATACACCTATTGACATCTCAAATGTAACCCTAAAAACCAATCGCATGATAATTCGTCCGTGGCGGCAGCCGGATCTCGATGACTTTTACGAATATGCCTCCGTGGACGGCGTAGGACAGATGGCAGGATGGAGGCCTCACAAGGATAAGGCTGAGTCACAGACAATACTTGATATGTTCATCGCAGAAAAAAAGACCTTCGCCCTCGAATACGAAGGAAAGGTTATCGGCTCTCTTGGAATTGAACGCTATAATGAAAAACAGTTTCCTGAGCTTTCGGAGTACAGGGGACGTGAAATCGGCTATGTCCTCTCAAAGGCTTACTGGGGACAGGGCTTAATGCCTGAGGCTGTATGTGAGGTGATACGCTATCTCTTTGATGACTGCGGACTTGATTTTATCACCTGCGCATACTTCCTGACCAACAGACAGTCCTCTCGCGTTCAGGAAAAATGCGGTTTCCATTTTCTGAAGGCTGTAGATTACAGCACACGGATGGGCACTGTGGAGCCTTCAAATGCGAATATAATATGGAGAAAAGAGTGGACTGCCAGGTGAGGTCCATTCTTCATTCCGCATACTTTTAAAACCGGCGTTTTACAGCGGTAAATCTATCTTTTCCCGCTATGCTTCTCTATATTCCGCTCTATAACATCCAGCACACCATACAGCCTTTTTATATCTTCATTCGTCATTCCCTCTGAGAATATCTCGTCAGCCATCCTGAAAAGTTCAACCACCTTGTCAGCCTTCTTCTCACCCTCAGTTGTAAGCGAGATAACCCATGAACGCCTGCATTCAGGGTTATCACTTCTTTTTATAAGTCCCATCTTTTCAAGCTTATCAAGAGTTCTCGACATCGTGGTGACATCGAGCACACAGAGGTCTGAAAGCTCCCTCTGGCTCATGGCTCCTTTCAGCCTCAGCGTCTTAAGTATCCTAGGCTGTCCCTGACCGACCGTGAGCCCCAGCTCAATAAAATGCGGTCTTAGCAGTTGTCTTCTAAGCAGCTCAACACGCAGAAACGCACTGCCCAATCCATCTCTCTCCATAGCTTCCTCCTATTCCAGCTCAAACTGTCCCATATACAGTCGGTAATACCTTCCCTCCTGTAAAAGCAGCTCAGCATGGTTTCCTCTCTCTATAATCTCACCCTTCTCAAGCACCATAATCGCCTCAGCATTTCTGACTGTTGACAGTCTGTGCGCTATTACGAACACGGTTCTATTCTCCATTATTGCATCCATTCCCTTTTCAATAAGACGTTCTGTTCTCGTGTCGACCGAGCTTGTCGCCTCGTCGAGAATGAGCACGGGCGGCTTGGCAACCGCGGCTCTTGCAATGGCGAGAAGCTGTCTCTGTCCCTGCGAAAGATTTCCGCCGTCTGAGTAGAGCATCGTGTTATATCCCTCCGGCAGCCACCTTATAAAGGTGTCGGCATTTGCTATCTTTGCTGCCTCAATGACCTCATCATCGGTCGCATGCGGATTTCCGTATCTTATATTGTCCGCTATCGTTCCCGTGAAGAGATGCGTCTCCTGAATAACCATCGCGAGCGAACGGCGCAGGTCGTCCTTCTTTATGTCCTTGATATCTATGCCGTCGTAGGTGATTGCACCCGACTGTATCTCATAAAACCTGTTTACGAGGTTTACTATGGTTGTCTTACCGGCACCCGTCGAGCCGACAAAAGCTATCTTCTGCCCCGGCTTAGCAAAGAATGATATCCCGTTAAGAACCGTCTTTTCAGGCGCATAGCCGAACATCACGTCCTTAAAACGCACATCGCCCTTCAACTCTACAAGGCTTGTGGATTTCGACTTATCCTGTGCGTCATCATCGCTGTGCATTGTGACATCTCCCGGCACCTTCCACGCAAACAGCCCCGTTCTCTCCCCGCACTCCTTCAACTCACCGTCAGGAGTTCTGACCGCATTGCAGAGTGTGACATTTCCCTCGTCAATCTCAGGCTCCTCATCCATCATCTCAAAGATACGCTCCGCACCCGAGAGTGCCGAGAGAAGAAAGTTGACCTGCTGTGTGAACTGATTTAAAGGCATTGCACTCTGCCGCACATACACGAGATACGCCGAGAGACTTCCAAGGTCGAGCAGTCCCTTAATTGTCATAAGTCCACCGACACACGCCGACACGGCATAATTAAAATAGGAGAGTGTAACTATCGTCGGTACCATCCTTCCGGCAAATGTCAGTGCGTGTGTTGACTCTTTTCTTAAACTCTCGTTCATCTCACAGAAACGCTCAAAGTCCTTCGCCTCATGGTTGAACACCTTCTCAACCTTCTGCCCTGCCATCATCTCCTGAACAAAACCGTTGATTTTTCCAAGCTCAGCCTGCTGCCTGTTAAAATACTTTTTACTCTGTTTTCCGTTAATTTTTATGAACACAAACATCACCGACAGGAAAACAATTACAATGAGCGAGAGCCTGATGCTCAGCACCATCATCATGATTATGGTTCCGAAAAGCTGCATGAAGCTCTGGATAATCATCGCAAAGCTGCTGTTCATCGCCTCCTGCACGGTGTCGACATCGTTCGTGAAACGGCTCATCAGCTCGCCGTGCGTGTGTGCGTCAAAATAACTGAGCGGAAGCTTCTGCGTATGCGCAAAGAGGTCGCTCCTTATCTCCCTTATAACCTTCTGCGAGGTGATTACCATGAGTCTGTTATAGCCAAAGGTTGCCAGCACACCACAGAGATACATCGCTCCCATGCCAAGAACCGCCCTGATAAGTCCCGGCGTGTCACCCGGTACGATGAACCTGTTGATTACGGGCTTTAAAAGGTAGGTTCCCATTATATTTGCACCGGCGCTTATGAAAACGAGAAGTGCAACAAGCGCAAACGACCATTTGTGAAAACCGAGGTAGACGAGCAGATGCTTCATGGTCTTTTTCGTGTCCTTTGGTCTTTTGTATCCAACATATTTTGCCATTATAAATCCGCCCCCTCCTTCTGTGATTCATATATCTCCTGATATATCTTATTTGATGCAAGCAGGCTCTCGTGTGTTCCGATGCCGTTTACCCTTCCCTTATCGAGAATGATAATCTGGTCGGCATGGCGCACGGAAGAGATTCTCTGAGCAATCACAATCTTTGTCATGTCGGGAAGCTTCCTTGCAAGCCCTTCTCGAATCTTTGCCTCAGTCGCCGTATCCACGGCACTTGTCGAGTCATCAAGGATGAGAACCTTAGGCTTTTTGAGGATTGCGCGTGCTATACATATTCTCTGCTTCTGTCCTCCGGAGACATTCACACCTCCCTGTCCCATCTCAGTGTCGTAACCGTCAGACAGCCTGTCAATGAACTCGTCCACGCAGGCGATGTGACACGCCTCCTCAATCTCCTCCATCGTGGCATCCTCATTTCCCCATTTAAGATTTGACAAAAGTGAGCCCGAAAAAAGTGTATTTTTCTGAAGCACCATCGCGATTGCATCCCTCAGATGCCTCATCGGATACTCCTTCACATCCGCGCCGTCGACCTTCACGACACCCCTGCTCACATCGTAGAGTCTCGGAATAAGCTGAACGAGTGTAGTCTTTGCCGAACCCGTCTGCCCGATAATTCCTACAGTCTGTCCGGGCTTGATATGAAAGGATATATCAGAGAGAACATATTCCTCCGCCTCCTCCTTGTATTTGAACCATACATGGTCAAACTCGATTTCCCCATGCTCAACGCTTATATCCCTTGCAAGCTCGTCGGTGATATCAATCTTCTCGTCGAGCACCTCCATGATTCGCGCTCCCGACACGAGCGAACGCGTCATCATCATAAAGACATTTGACATCATCATGAGCGAGTTGAGAATGAGAAGGACATAGCTCAAAAAGCTGGTGAGCTGCCCTATTCCGAGCTCACCTGCCTTGATTAGATGCCCGCCGAGCAGAAGTATTCCGAGAATAGTCGAGTACATCACAAGCTGCATCGCAGGCATGTTGAGCACGGAGCTCTTAAATGCACTTTCCGACTGATTTTTGAGGTTCTCATTGACCTCCTCGAACTTTTCTATCTCATAATCCCCGCGCACATACGCCTTTACAACGCGGATTGCCGTGAGATTTTCACCGACCGTGCGGTTTACAAGGTCGATTGCATTCTGCATCTTCGAGTACAGCGGTCTTATATGGACGATTATCGCAATGAGCATCACCGCAAGTACCGGCAGTGCCACAAGAAAGACAAGCGCAAGCGTCGAATTGATGGAAAAAGCCACGGACGTCGCAACAATGAGCATCACCGGGCTTCGTCCGAACGGGCGCATTCCCGTTGATACGGAGTTCTGAATATTTGTCACGTCACTTGTGAGTCTCGTGACAAGCGATGACACTCTGAAATGGTCGATATTGGAAAATGAGTACGATTGCAGCTTCTCATATTCCGCCATTCTTATATTTGCCCCGAGCCCCTGACCCGCGAGAGCCGAGAATTTTGAGCTTCCTATTCCCAGAATAAGCGCAAGAATGGCGCAGCCTCCCATCTGTATTCCCTTGGTGTAAATATATGGAATATCAGCGTTGGCTACGCCATTGTCAATCAAATCCGCCATGAGCATAGGCACCATAAGTTCAAGTACAACCTCGATGCCTATACATACCAATGCAAGATATGCGTATTTCTTATATTGTTTCATATAAGAAAATATTCTTTTTAACATTACTTGTACCTCCAACAGTTGCATTTGCAACTATTGTATGACCAAGTAATTTAAATGTCAATATTCGTTTCTGGTTTTTATTATCAATTATTCTCCGGTATAACCATATTTTCCTAAGTCAACTCTCCCATCAACCACCTCTATGCCGTCGGCGCGCAATCTTTTTGCCTGCTCTCCGGCTCCGCCGAACGCAAACTCACCTGAAAGCTCCCCCTTGGAATTGACAACCCTAAAGCATGGTATCTCATCAGGACTCGGGTTCTTATGAAGAGCATTTCCGACAGCCCGCGCCATCTTCCTGTCACCCGCCATATACGCAACCTGTCCGTATGTTGCTACCATGCCTTTCGGTATGCGTTTCACGGCATCATAAATTCTCCTGGTCGGGCTGTAGCTCACAAGCCGGTAACTCTCGGCTATCATATCCTCCAAAACCTCATCGGGTACCGAGCAGTCAAGCACAACCGTGTTCCAATGCTCCTTATTCTGATGATATGCAGGCTGCACAGCCGTATACGTTCCTCTCCATAAGTCGCGCCAGCCCGCGTCAGCCTTCAGATTCATGTTAATATATCCGTTTCGCTCATACACCCACAGAAAAGCTTTCTTATTTTCCCTCACTCTCACAAGCTCCCAATTCGGGTCATGAAAAGGGGCTTCCTTATATGTGTTGGGAAAAGAAAGTCCATAGCTTAATACTTCCTCTCGTGTTCTCATATCAATCCTCACCTCTAAGGTAAAGCGGACATTCGCAATCCGCTTTCGCTACTTGCTCATGAACGCAGTCGCT
>ERZ826016.1375-NODE-1375-length-23127-cov-4.026396_pt1 | contig 23127 bp, 16 predicted proteins | sample MGYA00519872_ERZ826016 | MGnify/ENA primary metagenome ERZ826016 (study PRJEB31778, sample SAMEA3449218) | human gut metagenome | biome: human gut; feature: human-associated habitat; material: faeces | place: United Kingdom | collected 2010/2012 ... | reverse complement strand
GAATTGAGGAACAGACACTTGCGAACGTGTATCTTGCCCTTGACCATGACCTGGATGTTATGCCGGTCATCAATAAGATCGATCTTCCGAGTGCAGACCCGGATCGTGTCGTGGAAGAGATTGAAGATGTAATTGGAATCGAGGCACAGGATGCGCCAAGGATTTCTGCAAAAACGGGATTGAATGTAGAAGATGTCTTAGAGCAGATCGTAGAAAAAATTCCGGCACCGCAGGGAGATCCGGACGCACCGTTACAGGCGTTGATCTTTGATTCGCTGTATGATTCCTATAAAGGAGTTATTGTATTTTGCCGTATCAAAGAGGGAAGTGTCCGTGTTGGGACAACCATTCAGATGATGGCGACAGGAGCAAAAGCAGATGTCGTAGAGGTCGGTTATTTTGGTGCAGGACAGTTCATTCCATGCGACGAACTTTCAGCAGGCATGGTAGGCTATATCACGGCGAGTCTGAAAAATGTACAGGATACCCGTGTGGGAGATACGGTCACCGATGCAAACCGCCCATGCAAAGAGCCGCTTCCGGGATATAAAAAAGTCAATCCGATGGTATACTGCGGTCTTTATCCGGCAGACGGAGCAAAATATCCGGATTTAAGAGATGCTTTAGAAAAATTGCAGTTAAATGACGCGGCACTTCAGTTTGAGGCAGAGACATCCATCGCCCTTGGTTTTGGATTCCGCTGCGGATTCTTAGGACTGCTCCACTTAGAGATCGTGCAGGAGCGTTTAGAAAGAGAATATAATTTAGACTTAGTCACAACGGCACCGGGTGTTATTTATAAGGTGCATAAGACCAATGGGGAAGTGATGGAGCTGACCAATCCGTCGAACTTACCGGACCCGGCACAGATTGAATATATGGAAGAGCCGATCGTCAGTGCCGAAATTATGGTCACAAGTGAATATATCGGAGCGATCATGGATCTGTGTCAGGAGCGTCGTGGAACGTATATCAGCATGGAATATATGGAAGAGACACGGGCACTCTTAAAATATGATCTGCCGCTCAATGAGATTATCTATGACTTCTTTGATGCTTTAAAATCACGTTCGAGAGGATATGCATCGTTTGACTATGAGATGAAAGGATATGTCCGTTCCAATCTGGTAAAACTCGACATTCTGATCAACCGTGAAGAAGTCGATGCCCTGTCCTTTATCGTATTTGAAGGAAGTGCATATGAGCGTGGACGAAAGATGTGTGAGAAACTGAAAGAAGAGATACCGAGACACCTGTTTGAGATACCGATACAGGCAGCAGTCGGCAGTAAGATCATCGCACGCGAAACCGTAAAAGCCATGCGAAAAGATGTACTTGCAAAATGTTACGGTGGTGATATCACACGAAAGAGAAAGCTGTTAGAAAAACAGAAAGAAGGAAAGAAACGAATGCGCCAGGTCGGAAACGTAGAGATTCCGCAGGAAGCATTTATGAGTGTCCTGAAATTGGATGATGGAAAATAAAGAAAAATAAAAACCGGACTGTCAGGGTTATGTATAAGGAACACCTTGGCAGTCCGACTTTTTTGTAAACAAATTACTATGTAACAGTAGTAACATCCAAAAAGCTGTAGCTTAGTCCGCTAATTTTAAATCATCTTCTTTGATCCATCCGATCTTTCGTAAAATCTCACAGAACACAACACTCAGTATTGCAGGGAGAACAAAACAGATCAATACCAGACCAAGCCAGTCAAAACCTGTGATAGCAGTCTTTGTTCCGGCAGCAATATCATTCAGCCATCCGGTGTATACACCGATCTGACCAACAAATCCACAGGTTCCCATACCGGAAGATACCGGAGTACCGTTCATCTGCATTTTAAAAATACAGGTTGCGATCGGGCCGGTAATGGCAGAAGCAAGTGTTGGTGGAATCCAGATGCGTGGATTTTTTACAATATTACCCATCTGCAGCATGCTTGTACCAATTCCCTGTGCGATCAGACCGCCCCATTTATTTTCCTTAAAGCTCATAACTGCAAATCCAACCATCTGCGCACAGCATCCGGCAACAGCAGCACCTCCGGCAAGTCCGGTCAGGCTGAGTGCAGCACAGATCGCAGCACTGCTGATCGGAAGTGTCAGGGCAATACCTACAATGACAGATACCAGAATACCCATGAAGAATGGCTGTAATTCAGTTGCCCACATGATCAGGTTTCCGACAGAGCTTGCCGCTTTACCGATTGCAGGAGCCCACCAGATAGAGAGCAGGGAACCAACTAAAATGGTAACAAGCGGGGTAACGAGAATATCAATCTTCGTTTCTTTAGAAACCATTTTACCACATTCGGCCGCAAAAATTGTCACGACCAAAACAGCAAGCGGACCACCGGCACCGCCCAAAGTATTTGCAGCATTTCCGACAGCCAGCAGTGAAAACAGGACCAGTGGAGGTGCCTGTAAAGCATAACCGATAGACACTGCCATCGCAGGTCCACAGATTCCTTTGGCATAGTCACCGATCGTGACAAGCAGCTCAAAACCGATCTGCTGGCCTAATGTGGAAAGGATCGTTCCCATTAGAAGGGAGGCAAAGAGTCCCTGCGCCATAGCACCAAGGGCATCAATACCGTATCGTTTTGCGGAAAATACAACATTTTTCCGTGCTAAAAACTGTTTAAATGAACTGGGTTCTTTTGACATAATAATAACAACTCCTCTAAATTGATTTACTTTAATTTACAACTGACAAGACAGCTGACTATGCAATCATAACATATAAGGAGGATGCTTGTAAACCATAAAAGGAAGAAAAAAGGAATCGGTACAGAAAGCCAAGATTAGAACTGTACAGCAAACGGGATTCGCGTTATAATAAAAACATGAAGAATTTAGAATTATATATACATATCCCTTTTTGTATAAAAAAATGCGACTATTGCGACTTTTTATCAGGGGAAGCAAGTGCATTTGAGAAAAAGGAATATATCAGGGCATTATTAAATGAAATTAAATATCAGGCATATGACTGCGAGGATTATGAGGTATCGACGATCTATTTTGGAGGAGGAACACCATCCACGTTAAAAGCACAGGTAATCGATTCTATTTTACAGGAAATCTATAAGTATTTTCATGTAAAAAAAGATGCGGAAATTACGATTGAGTGCAATCCGGGAACGGTCGAGAGAGAAAAGCTGGCACTTTACCGGTTGAGTGGGATCAATCGTTTGAGTTTTGGATTGCAGTCTGCAAATAATCAGGAATTAAAAATGTTAGGCAGGATCCACAGCTATGAAGATTTCTTAGAGAGCTATGATGCGGCAAGAAAAGCAGGATTTGAAAATATCAACGTAGATGTGATGTCAGCACTTCCTGCGCAGACCGTTATTTCCTATGAGATTACCTTAAAAAATGTGCTTCGCTTAAAACCGGAACACATTTCTGCCTACAGTCTGATGATAGAAAAAGATACGCCGTTTTATGAGCGTTATTCTGAGGATGAATATATCCGTGCTGCCGGTGGAAAACCGAAATATCTTCCAAGTGAGGAAGAGGAACGCAGGATGTACAAGCTGACAAAGGAACTGTTAGCAGAGCACGGTTATAACCGATATGAAATCTCAAATTACGCAAGAGAGGGTTACGAATGTAAACATAATGTAGGTTATTGGCGAAGAGAGAACTATATCGGAATGGGAATTGGAGCAAGCTCCCTGTTTGAAAATACCAGATTCCATAATACAGATATCATGTTTGAATATCGTAAATGCAATTTTGAGCGTGAAGATGAAGAAGTCTTAACGAAAAAAGCACAGATGGAAGAGTTCATGTTTTTAGGACTCCGCATGACGAATGGAATTTCAAGGGCAGATTTTAAAGAAGCTTTTGGAATGGAGATTGAAGGTGCCTACGGACCGGCACTTGCAAAGCTGACATCTGAAGGTTATTTAGAGAAACGTGAGGGCAGGATTTTCTTCACGGAAGCAGGCATTGATGTCAGCAACACACTTTTGACGGAATTCTTGCTGTAATTTTATAATCTTATAGGTTTATATGTTTATAGCTTTGTAGTTTTGTAGTTTTATCATTTTACGGTTTTATGATTTCGTGGTTTCCCAGCCAGTCGTCTATGATCTGTTATGCCGGAAAAATAAAATTCCGCCAAGAATACTGACCAACAACTCAGTTACAGGAAAGGCGAGCCATACACCGGTCATGCCAAACAGGTAAGACAGGAAAAATGCCATCGGGATAATGACAAAAAATCCGCGTAAAAGCGAGATGACATGTGCCGGGCGGGCAAATTCCGTGGAGGTAAAATACACCGACAGAATAATATTGAATCCTGCAAAAACACATGCGGTAAAGTAAATGACAAGTCCTTTTACGGCAGTTTGCTGTAGAAGGACATTTTTTTCGCTGTTAAAAATGGCAGTAATCTGCTCGGCACCGAAGAAAATACCAAGGTACACCAAAACAGAGATAGCCAGCATTGTGATCAGAGCATAACGCAAAATAGAATGTACCGCGGTGCGGTCACCCTTTCCATAGCTGCTGCTGAGGATCGGCTGGATACCCTGTGCGATTCCGGTATAGACAGAGATCACAACCAGAGAAATATTTGCAATGATACCATAAGCGGCCACACCTGTATTTCCCTGCAGATTTAAAATGATCATATTAAAAATAATGATCACAATGCCGGACGAAAGCTCTGTGATCAGAGACGGCAGACCATCGGAGCAGATGTGGCGTATCAATCCGGGAGAAATGCGGCATTTTTCTAAATGAAAATGATTTTTCTTCTGAAAAAAGAAAGTTGACAGTATTAGGATACTGATCAGCGGAGCAAATCCTGTTGCGAGGACAGCACCGAAAATCCCCATTTTACATGGGAAAATAAAAATATAGTCTAACAGGATGTTAGAAAAACTGCCCATCAGCATAGCCAGCATGGAAAGCTGTGGAGCACCGTCATTGCGGACAAAACATAAAAGCAGATTGTTGAGCATGAAAGCCGGAGCAAAAAACAGGATCACCCGCAGATAAGTCTGTGTCATTTCAAAGACCGTTTCATTTGCACCAAGCAGATGTGTAAGTGGGGCAGAGAAAAACAGACCGGCACAGAAGAAGAAAAGTGCAGGCAGTAAAAAAGCAACAGCTGCATTGGTAAATACCTGATTCATATCCTTTTGCCGGTTCTGGCTTTTTAAAATAGAGTAACGTGTGCCCCCGCCCATGCCGATCATCAGACCGCTTCCGTGAATAAAGCTGTACACCGGAATGGCGAGATTTAAGGCGGTAAGTCCGTCTGCACCCAGTCCTTTAGAGATAAAAAAGGTGTCGGCTAAAATATAGCAGGACAGTCCGATCATGCCAAGGACATTGAGAGAGGCATATTTTATAAAATCATTGAGAATCGTATGTTGTTTCATCTGTGTTTTCCTTTCCTGAAAAAATCATAAAAAAACGCCTTACGCTCATTCCTTCTAAGGCCTAACGGAATGAGGTAAAGCGAGCTTACCCGGCGGCAATTTGTATTTAGATTGTATATTCGTAACATATATAGCATATCCGTTTTGAAAAGTCAAGGTGGAGATACATATTAGTTTGGAAAGACATCCATCACTGACATTCCAAAGATAAAATGGTATAATAAATACGAATACCAGGAAACAAAAACAAGAAAACCATGGACAAATATAGAACAAAAAACATGACAACCCAAAAAGAATATCACAACATACAATTAAAAAACACCACCCTGACCTACCTCTTAGAGCGTAAGCCGGTAAAGAACATTAACCTTCGCATCAAGTCCGACGGCTCCGTCTGCGTGTCGGCAAATAACAGAGTCCCGGTGTGGAGAATCGAGGATTTTATTATAGAAAAGCAGAACTACATAGAGCGGGCAATCCGGGAGTATTCGAGGAAGAATACGCAGGAGTTAGCATCAAAACAATATGTGGACGGAGAAACCTTCGGCTTTCTGGGGAAAAGCCTGTGCTTAAAAGTCAAAGAGGCAGAGACCGAGCGGGTAGAGACGGACGAAACCTATTTGTACCTATATTTAAAACAAACAGAAAATTTCACAAAAAAGGAGCGGCTGGTACAACAGTGGTTCAAAGAACAGACCGTCCAGGTGTTTTCTGAGATCATAGAAAGCATCTATCCGCAATTTGAAAAATACGGAGTGCCATATCCGAAGATCACCATTCGCAGCATGACATCCCGCTGGGGTTCGTGCCAGCCCGTAAAGGCAAGGATCACCTTGAATGCATGGCTCATTGCTACGCCGAAGGAGTGTATTGAATATGTAGTGGTACATGAATTTGCACATTTTATCCATCCGAATCATTCAAAGCAATTCTGGGCATTTGTAGAGAGCATGATGCCGGATTACCGGGAGCGAAAAACCATGCTCCGGGGCTATGGAACTCGTTGACGAACATGGAAAATTGTGCTAGTATAAAAAAGTAAATAAGCCCTTGGGGAAGGGATGAACAGTGTGTTAGGAGGAAGGTTTTATGCAGCAGGGAACAGTAAAATGGTTTAATGCCAAAAAAGGTTACGGATTTATTTCTGATGAAGAAGGAAAAGATGTATTTGTACATTTTTCTGCTTTGAACATGGATGGTTTCAAAGAGCTGAAAGACGGAGAGCGTGTAGAGTTTGAAGTAGTAGAAGGCGAGAAGGGACCACAGGCAGCAAATGTTGTTCGTCTTGGTTAATTCATAAATAGAGTAGAATTGGGAATAATAACCAAAAGAGGGTGTCAGGCACCCTCTTTTTAAATGATATATTTTTATAAAAAATAGATAGAGCAAACAAGTGAATTTTTGCAGAGAGGAGCAGACACGGCATTGAGAGACTTAAACACATTAGAGGCATACGAATTATTAGAAAAGAAAGAATTACAGGATTTGAATTCTGTCGGATATAGATTGCGTCATAAAAAGACCGGGGCAAAGATAGCACTGATCCGGAATGACGACGAGAATAAAGTATTTTATATCGGATTCCGTACACCGCCAAAGGACAGTACCGGAGTGGCACACATCGTAGAACATACCGTATTATGCGGATCGGATAAATTTCCGGTCAAAGATCCGTTTGTAGAATTGGCAAAGGGTTCCCTGAATACCTTTTTAAACGCCATGACCTATCCGGATAAGACCGTCTATCCGGTGGCAAGCTGCAATGACAAAGATTTTGCAAACCTGATGGATGTCTATTTAGATGCGGTATTCCACCCGAATATCTATAAATATGAAGAGATTTTTAAACAGGAAGGCTGGCACTACGAATTAGAGAGCGAAGACGCACCGATCACTTATAACGGAGTAGTTTATAATGAGATGAAGGGAGCATTTTCTTCACCGGAAAGCGTGTTAGAGCGAAGCATCTTGAATTCCCTGTTTCCGGATAACACCTATGGAAATGAATCCGGCGGAGACCCGGTAGATATTCCTAACCTGACTTATCAGGATTATTTAGATTTTCACAGCAAGTATTATCATCCGAGCAATTCCTATATCTACCTCTATGGAGATATGGATTTTGCAGAAAAATTAGAGTGGATCGACAAAGAGTATTTATCCGCATATGACGCGATCACCTTAGATTCCGCGGTCAAAGAGCAGGCAGCATTTGAGAAGCCAAAAGAAATCAGCTTCCCGTATCCGATCGCAAGCAGTGAATCTTTAACAGACAACACCTATCTGTCTTACAATACCGTAGTGGGCAATGTGTTAGATAAAGAACTCTATTTAGCGTTTGAAGTCTTAGAATATGCATTGTTAAATGCACCTGGAGCACCGTTAAAAAAAGCGCTGATCGATGCAGGCATCGGAAAAGACATCATGGGTTCCTATGACAACGGGATCTATCAGCCGATCTTTTCGATCATTGCAAAGAATGCGAATGAGGAGCAGAAAGAAGAATTTTTATCTGTGATCCGAAACGTGTTAGAGGATTGTGTTAAAAACGGGATCAGCAAAAAATCACTGTTAGCAGGAATCAACAGCATGGAATTTAAATTCCGCGAAGCTGATTTTGGTGCTTATCCGAAAGGACTGATGTATGGACTACAGTGTCTGGACAGTTGGATTTATGATGAAAAAGAACCGTTTATGCATATAGAAGCAATCGAGACATATGCATTTTTAAAAGAGCAGACAAAAGGAAGATATTTTGAGGAGTTAGTACAGAAATATCTCTTAGACAACACGCATGTATCGGTAGTAATCACAAAACCGCAGAAGGGTCTGAATGCCGAGAATGAAAAAGCCTTAGAAGAAAAATTAGCAGCATATAAGGCAACGCTCAGCAAAGAAGAGATTGACAGCCTCATCGCAGATACCAGACATTTAAAAGAGTATCAGGAGGAGCCGTCACCAAAAGAGGATTTAGAGAAGATTCCGCTTTTAAAACGGGAAGACCTGAAAAAAGAGATTGTAAAGCTGACCAACGAAGAATGTGAGGTAGCAGGCGTACCGGCACTTTATCACGATGTGTTTACCAGCGGCATCCACTATGTAGACTTTATGTTTGACATCAAACATATCCGTCAGGAGGACCTGCCATATGTCGGACTGTTAAAAGCCGTGCTTGGCTATGTCGACACAGAGCATTACGGATATGCAGATTTGTCTAACGAAATCAACCTCCAGACCGGTGGAATCAGCAATAACATTTTAGTGACGGCAGATGTCGAACATATCGAAGAATACAGTCTGAAATTTGAAATACGCACAAAGTTCTTAGAAGATAAGACAGGTGCAGCCCTTCGCTTAGTCAAAGAAATTATTTGCAGTTCCAATCTGGATGATGAGAAACGCCTTTATGAGATTATTGCCCAGGGCAAATCCAGATTACAGATGGCAATCGGCGGAATGGGACATTATATGGCAGGAATGCGTGCAATGTCTTATTTCTCCAAAACATCAAAAATTTCAGATTTGACCGGTGGAATAGAACTCTATAAAATGGTTGCAGATTTAGAAGAACATTTTGAGGAAAAGAAAGAAGAATTAAAAGCAACCTTAAAACGCTTAGTCAAAGAAATATTTGTAAGAGAAAGACTGATGTTAAATATTACTTCCGCAGGTGGAACGGAATTCTTAGAACAAGAATTGCAGATGCTGTTAGAGTCCCTGCCAAGTGATAAGACCCCTGTAAAACCACAGGAGATCCTCTGTGAGAAAAAGAACGAAGGCTTTTTAGATGCTTCTAAAGTACAGTATGTTTCCCGTGCGGGCAACTTTGTGGAAAAAGGGTATTCCTATACAGGAACACTAAGGATTTTAAAAGTCATTATGGGCTATGATTACCTGTGGATTAACATTCGTGTCAAGGGCGGAGCTTATGGCTGCATGAGTGGATTTGGAAAGAACGGAGACACCTACTTTGCTTCCTACCGTGACCCGAAACTTCGTGCGACCAATGAAATCTATGAAAAGATTCCAGAGTATTTAAAGGAATTTGATGCAGACGAAAGAGATATGACAAAATATATTATCGGTACCATCAGCGAAATGGACACACCGCTGACCCCGATTTCAAGAGGACGGCGTTCCCTGATCAGCTATTTAGGACATATCACGGATGAAGAACTGCAAAAAGAAAGAGATGCAGTATTAAGCGGCACGGCAGAAGACATCCGTGCGTTGGCACCTTTAGTACAGGCGGTCTTAGAAGAGCAGGATCTCTGTGTAATCGGAAACGAAGAAACATTAAGAGCAGAAAAAGAGATGTTTATGGAATTGAAAAATCTGTACTAGGAATGTACGAAAGGAAAAATCAAAGGAGACGGAATGAACAATAATTTTAAATCGGGATTTGTAACGATCATCGGACGTCCGAATGTAGGAAAGTCAACCTTGATGAATCACTTGATCGGACAGAAGATAGCGATTACATCCAACAAACCACAGACAACCAGAAACCGGATTCAGACCGTATATACCGATATGGAAAAAGGACAGATTGTATTTGTAGATACACCCGGCATCCATAAAGCAAAAAATAAGCTGGGAGAATACATGGTCAATGTTGCGGAAAAGACGTTAAATGAAGTGGATGTGGTACTCTGGTTAGTGGAGCCGAGTAATTTTATCGGAGCGGGTGAGCAGCACATCATCGAAAAACTGCAGCGGGTGAACACGCCGGTCATACTGATCATCAACAAAGTAGATACGGTAGATGAAAAAGAAAAAATATTAGAATACATTGACACCTATCGAAAAGTCTATGACTTTGCGGAAATTGTACCGCTGTCTGCACTTCGCGGTCAGAACACGGAAATATTGACAGACCTCATATTTAAATATCTGCCATATGGCCCGCAGTTCTATGATGAAGATACCATCACCGACCAGCCGGAGCGTCAGATCGTAGCAGAGGTCATCCGTGAAAAAGCGTTGCATGCACTAAACGAAGAGATTCCGCATGGAATTGCAGTATCCGTGGATAAAATGAAAGTACGGAAAGGCAAAAAGATCATCGATATCGATGCGACCATCGTCTGTGAAAAAGATTCCCATAAAGGGATCATCATCGGAAAACAGGGAAGTATGTTAAAGAAGATAGGAAGTAATGCAAGATATGAGATCGAGCGTCTTTTAGATGCAAAAGTCAATCTGCAGCTTTGGGTCAAAGTCAAAAAAGACTGGCGTGACAGTGATTTTTTAATTAAGAATTTTGGCTACCGCAAAGACGAAATGTAAGAAAAATGTCAACTGGTAATTATTTGCTGGTATAGGAAAGCTCACCATGGAAATTCTAATAACATAGATAACAGCATCCGACAAGGAGGAATTTTCATGGGAGAGGAAACCTGGAAACAATTCATGAGTACAGGAAGAGTCACGGACTATCTGGCATATAAAATGATTGAGCATATGGCAGACAGTGAACAGAAGGCAAGAGGTGTGGCAAAGCATGGGGCAGAATCTGGTGTTGACAGGAATGGTGCTGTCAGTGATACCCATAGGGGATTACGATAAGAGAATTACATTGCTCAGCAAAGAAAGAGGAAAGATCACAGCATTTGCAAGAGGAGCGAGAAGACCGAATTCCCAGCTCCTCGCTGCGACAAATCCGTTTGCGTTTGGCCAGTTTGAATTATATGAAGGAAGAAGTACATATAATCTGGTAAAAGCAGAGATCACCAACTACTTCCGGGAACTGACCATGGATTTAGAAGCCGCCTATTACGGGTTCTATTTTTTGGAGTTTGCGGATTATTATGCGGTGGAAAATGAAAATGCGACAGAGATGTTAAAGCTGCTCTATCAGTCCCTCCGGGCATTAGAGAGTGATGCCTATTTAAACCGGCTGGTACGCTGCATTTATGAACTGAAGATCCTTACGATCAATGGAGAATATCCGAATGTCTTTTCCTGTAGAAAGTGTAAAAAAGAGGAAGATTTAGGATGGTTCAGTGCAAAATATGCCGGAACCCTGTGCAGTGAGTGTAAAAATGATGAGAACATCATACGTTTAGATGAGTCCGCATTGTATACCATGCAGTACATTATCACAAGCAGCATTGAAAAGCTCTATACCTTTCAGGTATCGGAAGATGTGCTGCATACCTTAGAGCGGATATTGAAGTCCTATCTTGCCCTGTATGTAGACCGGAAATTCAAATCGTTAAAAGTCTTAGAGGAGATTCGCCGCTAGAAGTTGAAATTTTGCGGATAAAAGGGTATAATGTGAGAGATTTGCATGAGTTAGGAGGTTACATATGAAAAAACAGATGGTTGTCTGCCTTGCAGCAGCAGCGGTAATGATGCTTGTGACCGGCTGTGGGACAAAGGAAGACCGCACAACACTTCATATTAAAGACGGCGGGAAAGTCGTAGAAAATATCACGGAAGATTTCAATCAGGATAACTATGATGAGAAAGAGTTAAAGACATTCATAGAGCAGCAGATTGAAGATTATAAAAAAGAAAGCGGGAACAGCGTCAAGTCCGGCGGGTTTGCGGTAGAAGAAGGAAAAGCATATCTGACCGTCAAATTTGACGATACCAAGACCTATTCGGATTTTAATGACGAGACCTTATATCAGGGAAGCGTTGTAGAAGCCGTAGCGGACGGTTATACATTCCCGGAGCATTTTTATCCGGTCAAGGATGGAAAATTAAAAAAGAAAGCAACCGATAAGAATATCGATGGTGATGACAGCTATAAAGTAGTCATTACGAGTGAGAGCATAGATGTTGCGGTAAGTGGAAAAGTAGCATATGTGTCAGGAAACAACGTCAAGATTAAAGACGAAAAGACCGTTTCGATCCAGAAAGAAAATGCAGATGATACGTCACTGACGTATATTGTGTACAAATAAAGAAGGCGAGGAAAAAAGCAATGGAAAAGACCATGGACAAAATTGTTGCATTGGCAAAGGCAAGAGGATTCGTATATCCGGGTTCTGAGATTTATGGAGGACTGGCAAATACATGGGATTACGGAAATCTTGGTGTAGAATTAAAAAATAACGTAAAAAAAGCATGGTGGCAGAAATTTGTAATGGAGAATCCATATAACGTCGGCGTAGACTGTGCGATCTTGATGAACCCGCAGACATGGGTGGCATCCGGACATCTTGGCGGTTTCTCCGATCCGTTAATGGATTGTAAAGAGTGTCATGAGAGATTCCGTGCAGATAAGATCATTGAAGATTTTGCAGAAGAGAATGGAATTACCTTAGAAGATTCCGTAGACGGCTGGTCACAGGAGCAGATGAAGAACTTCATCGAAGAGCACAATGTACCATGTCCGACCTGTGGAAAACATAACTTCACGGACATCCGTCAGTTCAACCTGATGTTCAAGACTTTCCAGGGTGTCACAGAAGATGCAAAGAATACCGTATATTTAAGACCTGAGACGGCACAGGGAATCTTTGTCAACTTCAAAAACGTACAGAGAACCTCCAGAAAGAAGATCCCGTTTGGTATCTGCCAGATCGGAAAATCCTTCCGTAACGAGATCACACCGGGTAACTTTACCTTCCGTACCAGAGAATTTGAGCAGATGGAGTTAGAGTTCTTCTGCGAGCCTGGAACAGACTTAGAGTGGTTTGATTACTGGAGAAGTTTCTGCCGTGACTGGCTGTTAAGCCTTGGAATGAAAGAAGATGAGTTAAGACTCAGAGACCATGATCCGGCAGAGCTGGCATTCTACAGCAAAGCAACCACAGACTTCGAGTTCTTATTCCCATTCGGCTGGGGAGAACTTTGGGGAATCGCAGACAGAACCGATTATGACCTGACACAGCATCAGAACACATCCGGTCAGGATATGAGTTATTTTGATGATGAAAAGAAAGAAAAATACATTCCATATGTTATCGAGCCTTCACTGGGTGCAGACCGTGTGGTATTAGCATTCTTATGTGCAGCTTATGATGAGGAAAATATCGGAACAGAAGAAAAACCGGATATGAGAACCGTACTTCATTTCCATCCGGCACTTGCACCGGTAAAGATCGGTGTACTTCCGTTATCTAAGAAATTAAATGAGGGTGCAGAAAAAGTCTTCACACAGTTATCTAAGAAATACAACTGTGAATTTGATGACCGTGGAAATATCGGAAAGCGTTACAGAAGACAGGATGAGATCGGTACACCATTCTGTATCACTTATGATTTCGACTCCGAAGAGGATGGAGCAGTTACCGTCCGTGACCGTGACACCATGGAGCAGGAGCGCATCAAGATTACCGATTTAGAGGCATATTTTGCAGACAAATTCACATTCTAAGGATCTTACAGGATCATAAAAAGAAGAACATCAGAGGATGAACTTCCGGCAGGGAGTGCATCCTCTTTTTGGATTGAAAAAATATCCGTAAATCCTTGTCAGAAGCGGCTTTCAGCCAATGGTCCAGTGTAAGAGTTTGGTAAAAAGTTTGGAAAAATCAGGACAAAAACCTAGACTTTAGTTTGCTATACAAAATGCGGACCATATGTTAGAATTTTAATGAAAAGTCAAGTGTTGAAAATATGTAGGAGGGAAAATATAAAGAAAAGACGATTCACAGAAAAAAAGAGTATATCTTCCGTGTTCAGTCTCTTTCTGGCATTTGCATTGATGGTGACAAGTGTCTTAGGAAGCAGTCTTGGAACACTCGAAGTACAGGCAGCAAAAGGGACATTATCCGGTAGTGGAACAGATAATGCCCCGTATATTATTGAAGATGCGGCAGATTTAAAGGCATTTGCAGCATTGTTAGATGGAAAAGCAGAAAATCTTGGCATTTGTGCAAAAGTAGCAGATGGTGTTGCCAGCATTGATGTTTCAGACGAAACGTGGCAGCTTATGCCGGCAAATGTCAAAGATACTGAAGGCAACGATGCCGGATATACCGGTGTATTCGATGGAAATGGTGCAACGATCAAGTTAAATGTGGACAAGTCAGGAAATAATGTCGGCTTATTCAGTATCATAGGTAACGGCGGGGAAGTCAAAAATGTAACCACAGATGGCAACGTAATAGGAACGAGCTATGTCGGTGGTATATGTGGAACGAATAAAGGAACAATTAGTAATTGTAATAACAAAGCAGATGTAAAAGCAACCTCGTATCCTGCAGGAGGAATTGCAGGCTATTGTGATGAAATCAGCGGAAAAATTCAATTTTCCGGCGCTATGACAAATTCCGGTAAAATTAACTCAAGTGGTTCTATAGGAGGAATCGTGGGAGAATGCAAGGGTTCTATTGAGGGAGCCGGAGAACTGCAGAATACAGGAGTTATTGACGGTGGAATGTATTATAATTACACTGGTGGAATCGCAGGAAAATTAGGAGTCACTGCTGCATTGAAAGTTATAGGAGAGGTACGGAATACGGCAGAAGTCAGCGGAAGTACTTATACAGGAGGAATTATAGGCTATCTGGCATCAAGCAGTGGTGACCCGATACAGATACAGGCAGGAAGCATTCTGAATACGGGAAATGTCACTGGCAGCTATGCCAGCAATTCGATCGGAGGAGTGATAGGATATATTACAGGCAAGGCTGAAATATCAGCAATGACAGGAGATATCAGAAATACCGGAGCAGTCAAAGGGCCAAATACTATCGGAGGTGTGTTTGGATCTTGTAACAGCACTACGGTCACAGCAGCCGGAGACATTGTCAATACCGGGGAAGTGGCAAGCAATCTCTCGGGTAATGAAATTGGAGGGATTGTAGGAAAATTGAATGAGTCACAGCTCATTGCAGTAGGAGGAGAAATCCGCAATGAGTCGAATGTTACGGGAGCAAGTGAGGTAGGAGGAATCGTGGGATCTTACAATATCGCAGCATCTACAGGAGCTGTCAAAAAATGTATCAATACAGGAGATGTCACAGCCTCAAAGGGTATACAGGTAGGTGGATTATTCGGATATGTAAGCATAACAAGCAGCACGGAAGAATATAGAAATATTGAAAATTCTTATAGTACCGGACAGGTGAATGTAACAGATGCAACAGAAGCAACAGACAGTCGGAATGGAACTTTAGTAGGCTGTTTTAGCGGAAATAAAATAAAGAATTGCTATGATACGGTAACAGATGCATTACCAATGTTAGGTACGACAAAGTATTGCCAGGGTGTAGAGAACTGTTACAGTATGTCAGAGGATACAAGCGTCACAGAGCCAGAGGGAGTCGTAGTTAAGACAAAGGCAGAATTTGCTTCCGGAGAAGTGGCATATTTATTAGACGGAACCGGAGAGAACCGTGCGGAAGCACCGGTATGGGGACAGAGTATCGGAACAGATGAGATCCCGGTATTAGGTGGAGCAGCCGTTTATAAAGACGGCGATGTTTATGCAAATGCGGAACACACCTATGATGTGGCATATACATGGTCAGCGGATAAGAAGAGTTGTACAGCAAAACAGAACTGTCGTCTCTGTGGCGTAGAGGGAGCGAAAGAGACGGTAGCAGCAGCTTACAGTATCAAAAAACAGGCAACAGAACAGGCAGAGGGAATCGGACTCTATACGGCAGTATTTAAAAACGGTCTGTTTACAACACAGACAGCAGAAGTAAAGATTGCAAAGCTGCCACCAAAACCAAGTCAGCCGACGAACCCAAGCAACCCGTCGAACCCGACGAAGCCAAGTGATCCGTCAAAGCCAACAAATCCGTCGAACCCGACAAAACCGACCAATAACAAAAAGAAGCCGGCAGCTAAGGGAACGACCCTAAAAGACAGCAAGGGTGCAACCTATAAAGTAACCGGTGCAAAAGTAAAAAATCCGACGGTAACTTATGTAAAACCGAAAAAGAATGTAAAGAAAGTAAGCATTCCGGCAACGATCACCGTAAAAGGTGTGAAATACAAAGTAACGGCAGTATCCAAAGATGCATTTAAGAACAACAAAAAAGTGACACAGGTCACAATCGATAAGAATGTCAATAACATCGGAAAAAATGCATTCTACGGCTGCAAGAACTTAAAGAAAGTGATCATTAAGACCACAAAGCTGACGAAAAAGACTGTCGGAAAGAATGCGTTCAAGGGAATCCATAAAAAAGCAACGATCAAAGTGCCGAAAAAGAAACTGGATGTTTATAAGAAACTTTTGAAAAATGCAGGGATCAGCAAGAGCGTAAAGGTAGTTAAAATGTAAAAAAATAGGTAAAAAACAAAAAAAGAACAGAAACAGTAACAGGCGTGAAAAAGCAGAAGGGAATCTTTGGATTCCTTTTTCTGCTTTTTTTGGACAAATTTATGAAAATCTGTTGCGAAAAATGAAATTTGTGTTAAAATCAATTATGTGCGACCCTTGATGGTCGTATTACATAGTGTATTTGTGATCACCACAATACGGGGCATCACATAACAATATATAAATTTTTTTAGGAGGAATTATTCAAATGGCAAAATGGGTTTACAAATTTGAAGAAGGTAACGCTTCTATGAGAAACCTGCTTGGTGGTAAAGGCTGTAACTTAGCCGAGATGACAGGCTTAGGAATGCCGATCCCTCAGGGATTTACAGTAACCACAGAGGCATGTACCGAGTATTACAACTGCGGAAAGACAATTTCCAAAGAGATTGAGGATCAGATCTTCGAGGCTCTTGCATGGTTAGAGGGCGTAAATGGTAAAAAATTCGGAGACACAGAAGATCCGTTATTAGTATCTGTCCGTTCCGGTGCTCGTGCTTCTATGCCAGGTATGATGGATACTATCTTAAACTTAGGTTTAAATGACGTAGCAGTAGAAGGTTTTGCAAAGAAGACAGGAAATCCTAGATTCGCATATGACTCTTACAGAAGATTCATCCAGATGTATTCTGACGTAGTTATGGAAGTTCCAAAATCTTACTTCGAGAAGATCATCGACGAGATGAAAGAAGCAAAAGGTGTAACTTACGATACAGAGTTAACAGCAGATGACTTAAAAGAGTTAGCTGAGAAATTCAAAGGTGTATATAAAGAGGCAATGAACGGCGAAGAGTTCCCACAGGAGCCAAAAGACCAGTTAATGGGTGCTGTAAAAGCAGTATTCCGTTCATGGGACAACCCTCGTGCCATTGTATATCGTCGTATGAATGATATCCCTGGAGACTGGGGAACAGCCGTAAACGTACAGACTATGGTATTCGGTAACAAAGGTGACACATCAGGAACAGGTGTTGCATTTACCCGTAACCCATCTACAGGTGAGAAAGGTATCTTCGGTGAGTACCTGATCAACGCTCAGGGTGAGGACGTAGTTGCAGGTGTTCGTACACCACAGCCGATCACTCAGTTAGAGAAAGACTTACCAGAGTGCTACAAACAGTTCATGGATTTAGCTATGAAATTAGAGAACCATTTCCACGACATGCAGGATATGGAGTTCACAATTGAGGAAGGTAAATTATACTTCTTACAGACTCGTAACGGTAAGAGAACAGCTCCTGCAGCTATCAAGATCGCTTGTGATTTAGTAGACGAAGGACAGATCACACCGGAAGAAGCTGTTTGCCGTATCGAAGCAAAATCATTAGATCAGTTATTACACCCAACTTTCGATGCAGATGCATTAAAAGCAGGTGAAGTAATCGGTTCCGCACTTCCAGCATCTCCTGGAGCAGCTGCTGGTAAAGTTATCTTCACAGCAGAAGAAGCAAAAGAAGCAGGAATCGGTGGAAAAGGCGAGAGAGTTATCCTTGTTCGTCTTGAGACATCCCCAGAGGATATCGAAGGTATGCATGCTGCACAGGGTATCTTAACAGTTCGTGGTGGTATGACATCTCACGCAGCCGTAGTTGCCCGTGGTATGGGAACCTGCTGTGTATCTGGATGTGGTGATATCGAAATCGATGAAGAGAAGAAAGAGTTCAAACTCGGTGGATATACATTCCATGAGGGAGATTACATTTCCTTAGACGGAACAACAGGTAAGATTTACAAAGGCGACATCAAGACAAACGAAGCTTCTGTAAGCGGTGACTTCGGACGTGTTATGGGATGGGCTGATGAGTTCAGAACATTAAAAGTTCGTACAAATGCTGATACACCGGCAGACGCTAAGAAAGCTCGTGAGCTTGGTGCAGAAGGTATCGGTCTTTGCCGTACAGAGCATATGTTCTTCGAGGAAGACAGAATCGCTGCTTTCCGTGAGATGATCTGTGCAGATACAGTAGAGGAAAGAGAAGCTGCATTGGAAAAAATCCTTCCATATCAGCAGGGAGACTTCAAAGCACTTTACGAAGCTTTGGAAGGAAACCCGGTTACAATCCGTTTCTTGGATCCACCTTTGCATGAATTTGTTCCTACAGAGGAAGCTGATATCAAGAAATTGGCTGATGCTCAGGGCAAATCCGTAGAAGACATCAAAGCAATCATTGCTTCTCTTCACGAGTTCAACCCTATGATGGGACATCGTGGATGCCGTCTTGCTGTAACTTATCCGGAAATCGCTAAGATGCAGACAAAAGCAGTTATCCGCGCAGCTATCGAAGTTCAGAAAGCTCATGCTGACTGGAACATCAAACCTGAGATCATGATCCCATTGATCGGTGATGTAAAAGAATTGAAATATGTTAAGAAGTTTGTAGTAGAGACCGCTGACGCTGAAATCGCAGCAGCTGGTGTAAACCTTGAGTACGAAGTTGGTACTATGATCGAGATTCCACGTGCTGCATTGACAGCTGATGAGATTGCAAAAGAAGCTGACTTCTTCTGCTTCGGTACAAACGACTTGACACAGTTGACATTTGGTTTCTCACGTGACGATGCTGGTAAGTTCCTCGATGCTTACTATGATGCTAAGATCTTCGAGAACGATCCATTTGCTAAACTTGACCAGAATGGTGTTGGTAAGTTAATGGATATGGCAGTTAAATTAGGAAAAGGTCAGAGACCAGAATTACACTGTGGTATCTGTGGAGAACATGGTGGAGATCCATCATCCGTAGAATTCTGTCATAGAATTGGATTAGATTACGTTTCCTGTTCACCATTCCGTGTACCTATCGCAAGATTAGCAGCAGCACAGGCAGCGATTGCGGAAAAGAGGAAATAGGAATAGACAATCATATATTTACCTCTGTACGCTAATGGTAACTAAAGCAGATGTGCAGGCCTTTATGGCTGAACGTTCAGAGTATACAAAAGCGAACAGATTTGAAGATATTGAAGTAAAAGTCTATATATAAAGTTCTGCGAGGGAAAGCAACATTGCTTTCCCTCGTTTCATGTTTGGGAATAAACCCTAATTATCAGGGTTTGTTCCTTTTTTTATTTTCATTATACGAGGAGGTTTATTATGAACAGCATAATATTAAATTTAGAAAACATAAAAACCTAGAGTTAAATCTATTTACATATTATATAAAATTTAACTCTGAAAAGATAAAATTAAGGAGAGATTGATTATGAAAGTATATGTAGTAGCAAATTTAAAAGGTGGCGTTGGAAAAACCACCACAACAGTAAACGTAGCTTATACATTTTCGGAAATGGGTGGAAGAGTATTAGTTATTGATCTGGATCCACAATGTAACTGTACAAGATTTTTTGCAAAGGTAAACGGATACAGTAAAACGGTAAGAGATGTTCTTGAGAATCCTAAAGGGATAAATAGTGCAGTCTATCGCACAAAATACCAGGATATAGATATTGTGAAAGGCTCTGTTAAGATCACAGAGCAAAAAACTCCGTGGAGACTGAAAGAAGTGTTAGGATATTTAAAGAAAGACTATGATGTCTGCCTGATTGATACCCGCCCTGTATTTGATATGCTGACAATGAATGCATTGTATGCTGCGGATGTGTTCCTTACCCCAGTGAAATTTGATAACTTCTGCCGGGATAATCTTACAATGGTGGAAGATGCTTATCATGAGATTTTGGAAAACAATCCAGATTTGGAATGGAAGATATTCGCAAACATGGTGTCGAACACCAAAGCGCAGAAATTATCTTCAGAGGATCTGATCACTAAGCATGATTATCCGTTTATGCAGCCATGTATCAGCCGTACAGCGATTGTTGATAATGCGTTATCCCGTTATAAGCCGGTGGCAAAGCACCGTGTTATGAGTAATGTAGCACAGGATTTTGTAGATCTGGTGGAAGAACTTCTTGAGGATTAGGGGGTATCGGTTATGGCAAAGCTTGGGAATATATTTAATAAGGAAGAGATAAAAAAAGAAGAGCAGCATCCACGCAGAATAATCAAATGGATACATTACTCAAAATTAAAAGAAAATGTAGAACAGTATTGTCCGGCACGTGATAAGGAAGAGATAGAATCACTTGCAGATTTAATTCAGGCTACAGGAGAAGTGATTGAGAATTTATCAGTAAGCAAGCTAGATACAGATGAGTATAAGATTATTGCAGGACATAAGCGCTGTCAGGCTTGTAAATTGCTTGTTGAGGAAAGGGGATTAAAAGAATTTGCTTTTCTTCCATGCATTGTTAATAATGTCAGTGCGGTGCAGGAAAGTTTTCGTGTAATGGCTTCAAATGGATACCACACGAAAAAACCGTATGAGTTGATGCATGAGATCACAGAGATGGAAAAACTTTTAAGAGAGCATCTAGAAGAATTCCCTCCATCTTTACAAAAAGGAAGGATGGTAGAACGCTTATCAAAAAAATGGGGATCGCAAGGGCTACAGTACAGGAATATCAGCAGATTTCCAGAAATTTACTTCCAGAGGCAATGGAAAAATTTAAGGAAGGAGAGATAGAAAAATCTGCCGCACTCACTCTGGCGAGGCTGCCAGAAAAGATGCAGAAGGAAGTGATCGAACAGGGAATCACAAAAAATGTGGATATAGAAGAATATAAACAGAAGAATTTAGAACCGGGTGCGGTAGAGATACGGGTATCGTACCGGCTGTTGGGTATAGATGAATATGACAGGTCTACTGTCTCTAGAAAAGCACTCGTAAAGTTCTTAAAAGGGAGATATGGGAGTACTTCATATGAAATATCACAAGGGGAGATCAGGATCTCCTGCTCGGATAAAAACATCAGTATCTCAGAGAGATCCATTACATGGGAACGGTATGTGACCCTGCTTGACCAGTACTGCCCAAAAGAAGAAAAAGAAGAGCCAGAGCTTGTAGAAAGGAGGGAAGAACAAAGAGATATGGTACCAGAAATAGAAACAGAAGAAATAGACTGCAAAGAGCCTGCCGGAAAGTCGGACAGGGAAATTTCTGTCCCGATGGATGAATTAGTGGAAGAAGGAAGGGAAGAAACAGCAGGATTAACCCGTCAGGAATATATGAATTCTTTAGATATAAAAGAGGTTTCCAGTTATATCAGCCACTTTCTTTCCGAAGAGATCCTGCGGTGTCCGGCATTGATTGAAAAATGGCTAAAGGGCTGCGTAAACGAAGAAGGACAGTCCGTATAAAAAAATCAGTGTTACATACATTCTGCCTGCGGATGGAGAAGACCATGCCGTAGCTGCAAAAGCACAGGCAGAATTCGCACACTATTTGTGTGCAGCATATACTTTCATGTAAGGGGGATCCCTTTCCAGGATATTCCCCTTTACATTGGAAAAGAGAAGAGAGGAGAAAAAAAGATGAGATTGGACTATTTTTACAATACAGAGGGAGAAAGTTTCCGCTTTTACCAAATCCCGGCATTGCTTTTGGAAGAAGAGGAGTACAGGGGGATCAGTGATACTGCGAAAATATTATATGGAGTATTATTATCCAGGCTGGCATTATCAAGGAAAAATAGCTGGATTGAAAAAGATACCGGCCGCTTATATATCACATACAATTTGAAACAATTGGTAGAAAAACTGGGACGCAGTGACCGTACGATCAGCAAAGCAATGAAACAGCTTTCTGAAGTTGGACTGATCGAGAAGAAAAAAAGAGGCCAGGGGAAGCCGTACATTATTTATGTGATGAACTTTACGGCTGTCCATAAAGAAGGTGCAAAAGAGATTGTCCCTGAAGAACAGATGAAGCAGGATTCACATATGGATAAGATGCAAGGAAATACAAGAGAAGAAACTATAGCAGAGACAAGCGTTACAGGAAAGGAAGCTAAAAGGGGAGATTCCAGAAGCGAAGAAATTACGATTCTAAAAGCGAAGAGATTACGGTTCCAGAAACGAAAGAGTTACCTGCAAAATATATAGAGCCAGATATATAAAATAATATATATAATAACCTATCCATCTATCTGGTTTGAGGTGGATATGATGAGATAAAAAAACAGACCGTCTTTGAAACGGTCTGCGAGATTGGATCATGCTGAAAACTTTTCAGCAAGTCCAGTATAGACCACACAGAAGTATCATGTCAATAGCTCCGACAGAGGAATTTTATAAATACATGGTCAAAATGGGAAATCTATATGTGTGTTCGTAATCTGTGAAATGTACTGAAATCCAGCACAAAAAATAATACAGTATGGGAAAGATAAGAGATTTTTTTTACCTACTGACCATTGCCGTATTGATCAGTCTGTCAATGATCTTTATAGGGGCAGCATTCAGGGAAGAATATCCATTATGGAAAAACCAAAAAATATTAGAAGACCTGCAATCCGATGTAAAAGCAGAAGAAATAGGTAATAGAGATCTCGGCATAGACTGGGAAAAATTAAAAAAAATAAATCCAGACATTGTTGGATGGATAAAAGTTCCGGGAACCAAGATTGATTATCCTGTTTTACAGGG
>ERZ826016.1373-NODE-1373-length-23133-cov-3.040515_pt1 | contig 23133 bp, 23 predicted proteins | sample MGYA00519872_ERZ826016 | MGnify/ENA primary metagenome ERZ826016 (study PRJEB31778, sample SAMEA3449218) | human gut metagenome | biome: human gut; feature: human-associated habitat; material: faeces | place: United Kingdom | collected 2010/2012 ... | reverse complement strand
GATGCCGGATAAGATGCAGTGGTTTATTTAGGAGTAAAAGAAGGAGTAGATAAAGAAGCCATGATTAATGATCTACGTACAGCACAAAAGGGAGAACAGATTTTTGATACTGAAAAATACATCAACAAGATTCCTGCAAAAAAGCATGATCATTTCTTAATCCCGGGAGGCACGATACATTGCTCTGGTGCAAACAGCATGGTACTTGAAATAAGTTCGACACCCAATCTTTTTACTTTCAAATTATGGGATTGGCAACGTTTGGGATTAGACGGCAAACCACGCCCTATCAACATAGAACGCGGAAAATACGTAATCAATTGGAACCGAAATACGAAATATGTATATCAGCACCTTCGTAATCAATTTAAGGAAGTTGCATCAGGAAACGGCTGGGTAGAAGAACGTACCGGATTACATCCGAATGAATTTATCGAAACCCGCCGCCACCGCTTCTCATCGTCAGTATTGCATCACACGAATGACAGCGTAAACGTGCTGAATCTACTTGAAGGAGAAGAAGTGGTAGTTGAAAGTCCGACTCATAGTTTTGAACCTTTTGTGGTACATTATGCCGAGACTTTCATCATACCTGCCGGAATCAAAGAGTATACTATCAGTCCTTATGGTAAATCTGCCGGAAAAGAATGTATGACACTGAAAGCCTACGTACGTTTTTAAGAATAACTAACAGACGCATTAATCTAATATATTAAGACCGATGTATGAACATGACGAACGAATCGTAATGACCCTTGATGCTGGAGGAACTAATTTCGTGTTTTCGGCAATGCAAGGCTGTCACGAAATAATAGATTCTATTTGTTTACCAGCAGTATCCGACAATTTGGAGCATTGCCTGTCTGCCCTTGTAGAAGGCTTTCTGGAAGTAGAAAAACGATTACCCAAACTTCCGGTAGCTATAAGTTTTGCCTTTCCCGGGCCTGCTGATTACGAGCATGGGATTATAGGTGATTTGCCCAATTTCCCTGCATTCAGAGGAGGAGTAGCACTTGGTCCCTATTTGGAAGAGCAATTCGGTATTCCTGTTTTTATTAATAATGATGGCAACTTGTTTGCTTACGGTGAAGCTTTGTCAGGCACTCTTCCCGAAATAAATAAACTCTTGAAAGCTGAGGGAAGTAACAAAATATACAAGAATCTATTAGGAATAACATTAGGTACAGGATTCGGTGCCGGAGTGGTCATTAACAATCAATTACTAACCGGAGATAACGGTTGTGGTGGTGATGTCTGGATCATGCGTAACAAGAAATATCCGGAGATGATAACGGAAGAAAGTGTTAGCATTCGTGCCGTCAGACGAGTATATCAAGAGGTTATCGGAGAAGATGCTTCCTCACTGACTCCTAAAGATATTTTTGATATTGCTGAAGGAACAAAAAAGGGAAATCAGCAAGCTGCTATCAACAGTTTCTATGAATTAGGAGAAATGGCAGCTCACGCTATCATTCAGGCACTGAATATTGTAGACGGTTTAGTCGTAATTGGAGGAGGAATAGCCGGAGCAGCTAAATACATTCTTCCAAGTATGATGAAAGAAATGCAAAGACAGATTCACACGTTTACCGGAGCTTCCTTTCCCTGCTTACAAATGGAAGTATTCAATTTGACAGAAGAAGAAGGTATGAAAAACTTCCTGAAAGAGAAAAATACGATGGTGAATATTCCATTTTCTAAAAGACAAGTCATTTATGCCAATCATAAAAAAGTAGGTATTGCAGTTTCTTCATTAGGAACGAATAAAGCTGTAGCTTTGGGAGCTTATACTTTTGCCCTGTCCCAACTGGAAACATAGATCTTCAGTTTTTATATTAAGAAACCGAAATTTATTTGCAGATGTAGTATAATAAAACAAGAAGTAGTTAATAGAAAAAATAAGTATAATATGATGAGGTTGAAATGGATAAGTTCCCTGTTTGTTTTAGTCGGTATTTGGGGATGTAGTTCTCCTAAAACTCTTAATCTTGTAGAGTATGTAAATCCTAATATCGGAACCATACATAGTCGTTGGTTCTTTTATACCCCCGCAGCCGAACCTTTCGGATTAGCAAAATTAGGTGCTTCTACAAACGGCACTTACGGGAACAATCAGGGATGGGAAGCTGTGGGCTATGAAGACGGACATACTTCGATTGACGGTTTCCCTTGTCTGCACGAGTTTCAAATTGGCGGTATTTCTCTGATGCCGGTTACAGGAGAGGTAAAGACAAATCCGGGAAAACTGGAAGACCCGGACAATGGTTTTCGTTCTCGTTTTGATAAGAAAGATGAAATCGCACGTCCGGGGTATTATGCAGTCTTTCTAAAAGATTACCAAGTTAAAGCGGAACTTACGGCTACGGCTCGTGTTGGCTTTCAACGATATACATTTCCGGATTCAGAGAATGCACACATTCTTTTTAATATAGGAAACCGTCAAGGAGAAAGTGGCGCTGTACGCGATACGTATATTAAGCTGGTCAATGAAAATACAGTTGAAGGATATGTAATTACAGAACCGGAATACGTAAAGAAATACCAGTCGGGCGCTACTGTTGCCATGTATTTCTATGCTAAACTAGATCGTACTCCGGAATCGGTAGAAGTCTTCTATCAGGATAGCACCTTAGTATCTGGCAATGAAATAAAAGGGCCGGGAGCTATTATGTGCTTAAATTACAAAACCAAGCAAGATGATGTTGTTACTATAAAAATAGGATTGTCGTATACCTCAATCGAAAATGCGAAATCGAATCTGGAAGCAGAAGCTGAAAAACTTACCTTTGACGAAGTGGTACAAGCAACGACAGAGAAATGGAATGAAACGTTGAACCGTATTCTGGTATCAGGAGGTACGGAAGATAGCAAAATCAAATTCTATACCGGATTGTATCATGCTTTGTTAGGCAGAGGGCTTGCTAATGATGTGAATGGAGCTTATCCTAAAAATGACGGTACTATCGGACAAATTCCACTAAATAAGGATGGAAAACCTGAACACAATCATTATAATACGGATGCTGTCTGGGGAGCCTATTGGAACCTGACTCCTCTCTGGGCGTTAGCTTATCCGGAATACTATAATGACTTCGTTAATAGTCAATTGCTAGTATATAAAGATGCCGGTTGGTTGGGAGATGGTATTGCTACCAGTAAATATGTTTCAGGAGTAGGAACCAACATGGTAAGCATTGCATTGGCTGGTGCATATAATAGTGGTATCCGTAATTTTGATGTCGAAACAGGTTATCAGGCCGCTCTGAAAAATGAACTTGGCTGGGAAGGGCGTATTGAAGGAGCTGGTAAAACGGATGTGAAACAGTTTGTAGAGAGAGGTTATGTGCCTTATGAAAATAGTATTTTTTACGGTACGCATTCAGAAGGTTCCAGCTTCTCGGCATCACATACATTAGAGTATAGCTTCAGTGCTTATGCGGTAGCTCAATGGGCAAAAGCATTGGGACATACGGAAGATTACAAACGTTTGATGTCATTATCAAATGGCTGGGAAAAATTGTTTGATGATTCATTAAAGATGATTCGCCCACGAGTTCCTCAGGGTGAATTTATCGATAACTTCAATCCATTGGAATCATGGAGAGGGTTTCAAGAAGGAAATGCAATGCAATATACTTTCTTTGTTCCACAGAATCCGAGTCGTTTGATTGAGAAAGTAGGCAAAGAATTATTCAATAATCGCCTCGATTCTATTTTCACAGAGGCTCGTAAGTCTATTTTTGGAGGAGGAAAAGTGGTGAATGCTTTTTCCGGTCTACAAAGTCCTTATAATCATGGAAATCAACCGAGCCTCCACATCTCTTGGCTATTCAACTTCTCCGGAAAGCCATTTCTCACTCAGAAATGGACTCGCTTAATTTGTGATGAGTTTTATGGGACTAGTGGTGAACATGGTTACGGTTATGGACAAGATGAAGATCAAGGACAATTGGGTGCATGGTATGTAATGGCTGCAATGGGATTGTTTGACGTACAAGGTGGTTCTTGCGAACGTCCTACTTTCCAGATGGGTAGCCCCTTATTTGATAAAATTGAAATTAAACTTAACCCAATGAATGCTGTGGGAAAAACTTTTGTTATTGAAACAGTAAATAATACACCGGATGCTTATTATATACAATCGGCAACTTTGAATGGGAAACCATTGGAACAATGCTGGATGTATCGGGACGAACTCTATCAGGGAGGAATACTCAAATTAATCATGGGAAACCAGCCTAACGAGCAATGGGGAGCAGAAAAACCTCCTCGTTGTTCCGAATAAATAGATACTTAAAACAAATAAGAAGATATTCATGAAAACACAAAATTCAACATTAGCGACTCTTCCCATTCTTTTTGGTTTCTTTGTAATGGGATTCTGTGACATAGTCGGAATTTCTTCCGACTATGTTCAACGTACTTTCGGCTGGTCTCCTGCTATGACGGGATTTGTTCCTTCTCTTGTTTTTATCTGGTTCTTGTTCTTAGGAATCCCTATCGGAAATCATATGAACAAGTGGGGACGTAAAAATACAGTATTACTTAGTATGGCAATTACTGTAATAGGTATGTTATTGCCCTTAATCAGCTATAGTAGTGTAACCTGTATGATCGCTTATGCTCTTCTAGGAATTGGTAACGCAATTCTGCAAGTTTCACTGAATCCATTGTTGAGTAATGTTATTACCAACCAACATTTATTGACCAGCAGTCTGACTGCAGGACAAGTGATTAAAGCTGTTTCGTCTCTTGTCGGACCGGAAATTGTTCTGTTTGCCGTCGCTCATTTTGGAGATGATAAATGGTATTATTGTTTCCCGATATTAGGTTGCATCACCTTATTGTCAGCAATTTGGCTAATGGCTACTCCTATAAAGAGAGAAGATTCTGCCACAACACAACTACTGCCTATTAGTGATACTTTTTTCTTGTTGAAAGATAAAAAGATACTGCTATTGTTCCTTGGCATTTTCTTTATAGTCGGTGTGGATGTGGCTACCAACTTTATTAGTTCTAAACTAATGGCCGAACGTTTTAACTGGACAACAGAACAAGTAAAATTCGCTCCACAAGTTTATTTCCTGACTCGTACGATAGGGGCATTATTAGGCGTTTTCTTCTTGGCACGCATTGCCGAAATGAAGTATTTCAGAGTAAACATAATCGCATGTCTTTGCTCTTTATTGATCTTAGCATTCGTAGAAAATGATATAATAAACCTGATTTGTATTGGTGCTGTTGGTTTCTTTGCCTCTTCAGTATTCTCTATTATTTATTCAATGGCATTACAAGCAAGACCGGAAAAGGCTAATCAAATCTCTGGTCTGATGATTACTGCGATTGCGGGTGGAGGAGTAGTCACTCCTATTATTGGTATAGCAATCGGGAAAGTCGGTATTATTGGTGGTGTGTGTGTTACATTAGTATGCGTGTTGTATTTAACTTATTGTGCTTTCGGCATAAAAACAGGCAAATTCAACTAAGCAATAAAACCATGTTAATGCAAATTGGTAGTTAAAACTAATGGGGTATCTCTTCCTTCTAATTTGAGATAGCCCATCAGTTATAGTCGTTATATAAAAGGAGTTACTATCCATAACTCCTATAAAAATGAAAGATATTGTTTATATCTATCCTTCGCATTACTTAATAAACTTTCTTCTAAACAAACATTTTCCTGAAAAAAAGAATGTTCCAAGTTTATCCCCCCCTTCTTCACTGACTTGTTCCAATTTCCGATAATATGCCCTTCATGAAGTAATACCGGATAAAATAATCCATTGTTTGTAAATGCTTTAGGGTAGAATTCTTTAGGTAGAACGCCCGTCCGATCCTTATATCCTAGAAGGTATTCATCATATGGAGGAAGTAAATGTAAACTATCAGCTATTTTACCACGAGTGCGGCAAGAGTTATGAATATACCAAGTCTGGCTATTCCACTGTTCAGTAATCATTTCAGACTCTATCAGATAAACAGCCTGTTTTGCTTCAGAAATCGATAATCCGGACCACCAGATAAAATCCTGCAAAACGGCAGGAGCGTGACTACGAAAATAATTTCTCGCCAAACGGGCTAAAGCTTCATCCCTCGTTATTTCCGGTGCAGGAGGGACACGTTCCTCCAAAAGCATATAAGTATGCTTTCTTCCCTGACACTCACCACTACAGATAATGCCTTCAACTTCCGCACGTGCCATGAAACGAGTCATGTGATAGGTATCCGCTAAAAGTCCGGCACGTTCAAAATGTTCTGCTATTTCCTGTTTAGTGAGGTTTTTCTTTCCACATAAGATTTTTTCCAATAGGTTATTACTTTTTGTATAAACCTCCTCTGTAATATCTAAACTATGTCCTTTAGCATAAGAGTCATTCGCAGACTTGATATGTTGAGCAGAAAGTTTCAACATCCACCGAATATCTTCTGCAACCACCAAATGCCAAGTCGGCCGCATCACATGAATCCTTAATATCTCTCCTTTTTGCAATGCTTTTTCCACTGTTTGTATAGTTGCTGATTTTAACCGCATCCCAACAGCCCATTTTACCATTGTATAATCTTGAGCCTGTATCGCTCCCATCCAAGACACTAATTCTTTAGGTCGGCAAAATTGTGGATTTAATAACTGTTGATTTAAAAGACGAATTGTTAATAGATTCATATCAGTCGATTTTATCCACAAAAATAAGATTTCTACCCCATATAAATCAAATATACTTCCGGTTTTCTTTTTAATAGTCTTAAGAACATTAACAAACATACAAACAAGAATTTCAATCTACTTTGCGAGTTAAAGAGACAGAAATAATAAATAATACTCCTTCCTACTTCTGTTTTCATTTTAATGATTAATTCTCCCTAGTTATTTGTATATTTGCAGATAAAATTATTCATTCATAAACATGAGCCACGAATTGGAAGATCTACTAAAAACATTTGAAAAGAAAGGTATCAATCGCCGCCATTTTTTCAAACTGATGGCAGCAGCAGGTTTAGTGACCGCTGTTGGCATATACAAGGCGAAAGAATTTTCAAGCAACGCTAAAGGAAAAATTGTCATTATCGGAGGAGGAGCTGCTGGTATCAGCATGGCTGCTCGCCTAAACGATTGGTTGGACGAACCGGATATTACATTAATCGACCCTAGCGATCGTCATTTCTACCAGCCGGGATTCACCCTGATCGCATCAGGTGTCTACCAACCCGACGAAGTATGGAGGAAACAAGAAGACTGTATGCCAAGTGGCATCAAGTGGATAAAAGATTCTGTCGCTGCTATTGATCCAAATAAGAACCAAGTGGCAACTAAAAACAATGGTAAAATTGCATATGACTTCTTAGTCCTGACACCTGGTCTTCAGACTAACTGGGAAAAGGTTGAAGGTATTACACAAGCAACATTAGGAGAAGGTAATGCTCATAGCATCTATGATTTCGAAGGTGCACAAAAAACTTGGAAAGCCTTACAAGAATTCAGCAAGACAGGTGGTAAAGCCATCTATACCGACACCTATACAAAGCACAAATGCGGAGGTGCACCTAAAAAAATATGTTTACTGACAGATGATTACACTCGTAAACAAGGAACACGCGATAATGCAGACATGCATTATTACACAGCCTCTAAAGAATTGTACGACATTCCTTTCTTCACTCCACGTCTATTGAAAATTTACGAGGAACGCAACATCCCTATCAATCTGAATGTTCGTGTAAAAGGAGTAGATACAGTTGCCAAACAAGTACATTTCGAAAAGATTGAAACCGTAGGCGATCAGAAAGTCTATACGCCATTCATTGAAGACTATGACTTCCTTCATTTTACGCCGCCCATGTCGGCTCCCGACTTCGTACGTGAAGCCGGATTAGGCTGGACGGAAGGAAAACTGGCCGCCGAAGCTTGGGTCATGGTAGACAAAGAAACATTAGTCCATAAGACTTACCCAAATATCATTTCTTTAGGAGATGTTGCCGGAATCCCAACCAGTAAAACATCAGCTGCCGTCCGCAAACAGGTACCAATTGCTGCCAAGAACCTGATCTCATTAATGGAAGGTAAGGAACCTGAAGAAAAATACGACGGATATGCCGCTTGCCCGATCGTAACAGATTACGGACACGTACTATTATGTGAATTCAACTACAAGAAAGAACCGGAGATTTCTTTCCCGTTCAACCTAATCGACACTTCCAAAGAACAACGAGCAGCTTGGTGGCTGAAAGTTCACATCTTAAAACCTATGTATTTCTACGGAATGTTGAATGGGTTTGCATAGAAATCCGGAAAAGCATAAATAACAAAAACATCTAACAAAAAATCCTCGTACCCATAGAAATATGGGGCGAGGATTTTTGTTTTATTCCCCATTTCAATTTACTCCGCCAACAGATATTCGTACCATTTCTCACAAAATAATCACCATCTATATCCCGTATATTCACACCATTATAATATCTTTGTTATGTAATATACACAATAACAATGAAAATAAAAATAGTTAATTATTTACTGCTACTTACCGTATCTGTATTCTTCTTAACCGGATGTATACAAGACGACGATGAAGAACCGAACGGAGCTAACATTCAAGTGAATGATGAGTTACCCACATTTTCTGTACGATTGAATACTGGTGAAACAATTACCAGCCAATCGTTAGAAGGAAAAATTTCATTCATAGTGTTCATAAGTGTAACTTGCCCAGACTGTATTGCTATTCTTCCTATTATAGAGAGGTTGTATATAGAATACAAAGACAATAAGGATATTGTCATATTCACAATTAGTCGTGAACAAGGAGAACAAATAGTAGGAAAATTCTGGAAGGAACAACGCTACACAATACCTTATTCGGCCCAAGAAAACCGAACTGTTTACAGTTTATTCGCCAAAAGCGGAGTTCCACGCATATATATTGCAAATAAAAACCAAATAGTCCAATATATATATACAGATGATCCTCTTGCCAAATATGAGGAACTTAAAGGTAATATAGAGTCATTAATCAAAGCATTCGATAAATCACCAGAAAAATACAATTTATAAAGTGTATAAAAGCATTGAGTCTATTTGAAAATAAAAGTTTATTTGATTTTTATTTCTTCTTTTGTAATAATCAACTATACAAATACGACTAACTTTCCATAATAAGTAAAAAATAAAAGAAGTGGAAGAAGAATTCATCGAACAGATAAACCATTATCAAGGGATACTACAAAAAATCTGTAATATCTATTTTTACAAGCACCCTTACAGAGAAGATTATTATCAAGAAATACTAATACGATTATGGAAAGCATACCCTATGTTCAAACAAGAAAGCGCTTTCTCAACCTGGCTGTACAGGGTTGCTTTGAATGCTGCCATCGATTTGGTACGGAAAGAGTGTATACAGCCTATCCATAAAGAACTATCAGCAAGAGAATATCTCATACATGATATACATTCAGAAGATAACTCCATGACAGACAGAAAAGAGCAATTATACCAAGCAATTAATCAATTAGACAATATAGAAAAAGCAACTATCATTCTCTATCTTGAAGGCTACGAATACAAAGAAATATCAATCTTAATAGGTATTTCCGAAACCAATGTTGGAGTGAAAATTAATAGAATCAAGAAGCAACTCATAAAACGGATAAGAGATGGAAGAAAATAATTTAAAAGAATTCTGGAAAGAAATACATATTAACACCGAAGAGAAACCGGTTAATATAAAGGAGATTATACGCAGAAAACACTGCAATGTAATTTCTCACACATTACATCGTCAGAAAATTCTAATCTGTCTATTTACTATCTTCCTGATAATTTCAGTGGCAACCAGTACTTTAGATACGATCATTATGGAAAGATTCTCTATTCGCCTATGGATACCAAGCGCCTTTCTATTATATTTGTTACTTTCGAGTATCAGACACTATCAACTATATACAAAATCAGCCGATTTATATTCAATCACAGATTCTGATATGATACTTAAAAGACAATTAAAACGGAAGATCAATTTTGATTTTATGATCTATCTGATATATTTTTATGGAATGGCCATCAGATTAATCTGCATGTATTTTAGCAGTTTGGATGAATTAAAAAGTATGTCACTCCTTTTAATACTCTTTGTCGGACTTCTTTTTATTATTCCCTGGCTAATAAGATATCAGCAGAAACACCGATACAGATATTATTTCAACTCACTTGATAAGAGTCGTAAGCAGTTGGAAGTCTCCGAATAAATCTCTACTTTTGCCCTCTATAACAAAGAATATACTTAGAATGGTACGCTATAAACTCACCTCTCCGCCAATGGTAAAAGCAACAATCCAGTTGCCAGCCTCCAAAAGTATCAGCAACCGCGCACTCATCATCAATGCGTTGGGTAAAGGTATTTATTCTCCTGAGAACCTGTCCGACTGTGATGATACCCAGGTTATGATAAAGGCTTTGACTGAAGGTAAGGAAACGATCGATATCATGGCTGCCGGAACTGCCATGCGCTTCCTGACCGCTTATCTAAGTGTTACTCCAGGAGAACGTACTATCACAGGAACTGCTCGTATGCAGCAACGTCCCATACGAATATTGGTGAATGCTCTTCGTGAACTGGGAGCTGATATCGAATATGCAGGAAATGAAGGTTTTCCTCCATTACATATTATAGGGACAGAACTAAAAAAGAATGAAATCACGTTGAAAGGAAATGTAAGTTCCCAATACATTTCCGCTTTATTAATGATAGGACCTGTACTCAAAAACGGACTAACATTACAATTAAGCGGAGAGATCATCTCACGCCCCTATATCAACCTTACATTACAATTAATGAATGATTTTGGAGCAAAAGCCGCATGGACTGCTCCTAACCGTATTTCTGTTGCACCACAACCATACGAGAGTATTCCTTTTACTGTAGAAAGCGATTGGAGTGCTGCCTCTTATTGGTATCAGATTGCAGCATTATCTTCCAAAGCAGAAATAGAATTATTGGGATTATTTCACCAGAGCTATCAAGGAGACAGCCGTGGAGCAGAAGTTTTCTCACGATTGGGAATCACCACCGAATTTACAGCTAAAGGTATAAAGCTGAAAAAGACTGGTAAAGCACCCAAAAGATTGGACGAAGACTTTGTTGATATTCCAGATCTGGCACAAACATTCGTTGTAACTTGTGCATTGTTGAATATTCCTTTCCGTTTTACTGGCTTACAGAGTCTAAAAATCAAAGAGACAGACCGCATTACTGCTTTAAGAAATGAGCTGAAAAAACTAGGATACCTTATCGAAGAAGAAAATGATAGTGTATTAATGTGGAATGGTGAACGTTGTACTCCTGAACAAACACCGATGATCCAAACATACGAAGACCATCGGATGGCAATGGCATTTGCCCCGGCAGCCATTCTCTATCCGAATCTTCAAATCGTAGAACCGGAAGTGGTGTCTAAATCATATCCTAATTATTGGGAAGATTTAAGGCAAGCTGGGTTTCAAATAATAAACGTAAAGTAACTATTATATTGTGAAAGATTTTAATAAATACACTTCACATATCAATTTCTCCCCTGTTATAGACTTTACAATCCAACAGGGGAAATCTGTTAGTTATAAAAAAGGGGAATACTTCGTCCGACAAGGAGAAATCTGCAAAACTTTAGGATTTGTAACCTCCGGCTCTTTCCGATACTGTTGTATCAATAGTTTGGGAGAAGTGAATATTGTAGGCTATACCTTTGAAGAGTCTTTTGTTGGCAACTATCCAGCCATTCAACTGCAAGATAGATCAAACGTAGACATACAAGCTTTATGTGATTGTACTGTATATGAACTCACTCATCAACAAGTTAATGAGTTTTATGAAGCCAACGTAGAACATCAACGTTTAGGACGCCACATTGCCGAAACCTTATTATGGGAAGTCTACGACCGAATGATTTCAATGTATAGCCTGACGCCGGAAGAACGTTACCTGGAAATCTTAAACCGCTGCCCCGGCTTGCTAAAACTTATCACTTTAAAAGAACTTGCTTCCTATCTCCTGATCCGTCCCGAAACACTTAGCCGAATACGAAAAAGAGTCGTTCGCAAACAATAGCATACACTTGCACCCATACAACTACCATTATAAGTATCAATTTCCTGTCTAAATAGTTAAACTACAAATCTCTCTCAATTCTTGATTGAAATCAAGAATATTCTCATTATCCTCCTCTACTTTTGCAGGCAAAACCAAACTGACATTCACTTATGAAAAGAATAATGATTATAGGTGCCACTTCGGGCATTGGTCGCGGATTAGCAGAACAATATCTGCGAGAAAATTGTCTGGTCGGCATTACCGGACGCAGAGAAAACTTACTTAAAGAACTCTTCAATCAAAATCAAGATCAAGTATTTTATCAGGTATGTGATATTACCAACACCCAAACAACCCTCTCAAGATTAGAATCACTTGTACAGAAAATGGGAGGAATGGATATTCTGATTATCTGTGCAGGAACGGGAGAGTTAAATCCAGAACTATCTTATCAGCTGGAAGAACCGACTCTATTAACCAATGTAATCGGATTTACCCATATAGCCAATTGGGGATTCCGCTATTTCGAAACCCAAAAGAGCGGTCATTTAGTCGCCATTTCTTCCGTAGGAGGTACTCGAGGAAGTGGCATCGCTCCCGCTTACAATGCTTCCAAAGCGTATCAAATCAACTACATGGAAGGACTTCGACAAAAAGCGACCAAATCTCCGTACCCTATTTATACTACGGATATTCGTCCCGGATTTGTAAACACAGCTATGGCAAAAGGGGAAGGGCTATTTTGGGTCACTCCGGTAGATAAAGCTGTAAAACTAATAACGAAAGCCATTTCTCATAAGAAAAAAATAGCTTTCGTCTCCAAAAGATGGAAATATATAGCATGGCTGTTCAGATTGATACCTTCGGCACTTTATTGCAGAATGTAATTAACTAATAGCTTTTCTCATTTGCCATCTTCCACATATTCAAGAAAGAGGCTTTAGTTATTTCTACAATTTTATCCCAATTCAACCGGCCGGCATGATCCGATGGTTGGTGATAGTCAGGATGCCCGTCTGTATGATACCAGATAATAGGAATACCGACTTTGGCAAATGTACCGTTATCGCTACCTCCCACAGGATTATCCCACGCACGATAATCAGGTTGAAGTTTCAACCCATATTTTTTAATGTCCTCTTTCAGCCAATCACCAAAAACAGGATGAGCTGCAGTATAGAAATAAACAACCTGTTGAGGTTGTTCAGGCTTATTATTACGTCCGATCATATCGAAGTTCAAATATCCTTTAATCTGAGAAATAAAAGGGCAATTCTGCACAAAATATTTAGAACCGAGCAAACCTTTCTCTTCTCCATCCCAAAAAGCAAAGATGACGTTCCGTTCCGGTTGCTGCCCACTCGTAACAAAAGCGCGGGCTATCTGTAATACAGCAGATACACCGGAAGCATTATCATCCGCACCGTTATATATCTGATCCCCATCGAGAGCCGGATCAACTCCTAAATGATCAAAGTGCGCACCTACAATAACATATTCATTGGCATTTTTACCGGGAATCATTCCCAGAACATTTCTCATAGAGAGTTTTTGATGTACTCCAAGTTTCAACTTTGCAATAGAATCAGGATGCACCTCAAGTTTTCCTTGCTTCTGGCGTTCTTTACGGTAAGCTTCGAAAGGCTGAAAATAATTTTCATTCAGAGGTTGTATTCCCATCCACTGTAATAAAGAAACGATGTATTCAGAAGATACACGTGCCCCATGAAATCCTGCCTCACGACCTTCCAACTCGTCTGCAGCCAGAAAGCCAATCGTAGCTTTAGCAGAAGAACAATTAATACTTCTCAACCCTTTTTCTAGTGGAGTCTGGGCATAAAGACTCCAACTGGCAAATAATAATCCTATTAACAAAATATGTTTTCGCATAGTATTTATTATATAGATTTAAATTTAATAGCTAATTCCAACGATAATCCTCCAACTTCCATCCTTTGCGTATAGGTATCTCTTTCTGGCAAGTCTTTTCTCCCGGGTTATCGTAAATAGAAAGTATATACCGCATATAATCGGACGGACGGACTTGTTCCAATGATTCAAAAAGTTCATTTAAAGCATCTGCTCCCAGACAATTGGAATGACAATCCAACTGAGTTAATATCCACGTATCCTCAATTGACAAGTGCGTCAATTGATTATTATCACAACGTAAATAAGCAATTGAAAAAGCTCCTGGCATATGTAATTCCGTTAGTTTATTGTAACTACAACCAAACTCGGTCATCGTTGGCAATTTATCCAGAAAATCAATCTTATCAAAATTACAATAATTGATAAACAAGGAACCTATTGCCATCCCATCATCAAATTTTAATGTCGAAAGATTCGGATTATAACTGCAATCAACTTCCTTTAAGCGAGGCAGACCTTTCATAGAAAGAGAAGTCAGATTATTATAAGAACAGAATAATTTCTCCAGATAGAACTTACTACCTATTTCCAACGATGTCAATTTAGGATTCGAATAAATCTGTAATGTTTTCAATTTATCACACTGAACGATATCCAACCGTTCCAGATCAGGCATATTGCCAATAGTAAGATCTTCCACATTAGGACAAGAAGTACTCAAATCCAATTCCGTAGTAGATTTTAAACTATTTATATTCAAATTTGTCATCCGAGGCAGAATTCCCAAATGCAAGTCACTCACATTCAATAATTCAGTCCCTATCGCACAATAATCCAATTCTTCGGCCCAAATTCTAACACGATAACTCCGGCAATTTCCATATTTATAACTAATAATCGTTTGACTGGGATCTTCAATCTTTTGTAAACGCCCATCTCCCCAATCGATCACCATTCTCCCTCCATTGGCAGACAAATCAATTTGCCTCCAATCACTGGCTATCTCTACCGTAAACTGGATTGTATTCTCATTTGTCATCTTCGGAGTTACAAAGTCATCACCAAACACACTTCTGTCTTCTGCACAAGAAATGCAAAGAAAGAATAAACATATACCTACTATATCGAACAAATGAAGTCGTTTCATCGTATAATAATTTAGTTAGTAAGGTACAAAAGTAAGAAAAGAAATAGATATCATACATGATAGAATACAAATTAATAAGTAACTTTGCAGAAAATTGACTGATTATAATTATGTGGATACTCATAACGGGTCTAGTGTTGCTGGGCATTATCGCACTGATTGCCGGAATAATCCGCAACAAAAGACTGGAACAGAAAATAGCAAAAGGCGAATTGGATCGAATGCCTGAAGTGAAGGAAGTGGATGTAGAATGCTGCGGACAACATGAGATATGCGAGAAAGAAAGTCTTTTGGCTGCCGTCAGCAAAAAAATAGAATATTACGATGACGAAGAGTTGGATCAGTTTATCGGACGGACCGGAGACACCTATACCGATGAAGAGACCAATCAATTTCGAGATGTATTGTATACCATGCAGGATGTAGATGTCGCAGGATGGATACGCAGTCTACAACTTCGAGGAGTTGAACTGCCGGACGATCTTAAAGATGAAGTATTCTTGATCATCGGAGAACGCAGGACATCACACTCATAATTCAAAATTTAAAAAGTGGATTTACTACAATATACATTCTTTCAACATGCCCTATTAGGAAGCTTGCTGGCAAGCATTGCCTGTGGAATTATCGGTACATATATCGTTACCCGCCGACTGGTGTTTATCAGTGGCGGAATAACCCATGCCTCTTTCGGAGGGATAGGATTAGGATTGTTTACTGGGATTTCGCCAATACTTACAGCTGCCATCTTTTCCGTACTATCTGCTTTTGGAGTAGAATGGCTCAGTAAACGGAAAGACATGCGGGAAGATTCTGCCATCGCTGTATTCTGGACTTTAGGAATGGCTCTAGGCATCATGTTCAGTTTTCTGTCTCCGGGTTTTGCACCCGACCTTTCCGCTTATCTTTTCGGGAACATTCTAACCATCAATCAGGTAGATTTATGGATGTTGGGGATATTAGCCCTAATAATGACCGGATTCTTCTATTTGTATATCCGCCCTATCGTATATATCGCTTTCGACCGGGAGTTTGCCCGTTCTCAAAAGATCCCCGTAGAAATATTTGAGTATCTGCTAATGATGTTCATCGCATTAACGATTGTCGCTTGCTTACGTATGGTAGGCATTGTTTTAGCTATCTCATTACTCACAATCCCGCAGATGACTGCCAATCTGTTTACATATAATTTCAAGAAAATCATCTGGCTATCTATTGTCATCGGTTTTCTGGGATGTTTGGGAGGATTGTTCATCTCTTATCATTGGAAAGTGCCTTCGGGGGCTTCCATTATATTCTTCTCTATTCTGATTTATGCAATTTGCAAAACCGGGAAGAGCCTTATCAAAAAATAGTTAGATAAAAAGTTAGCATATGGAAATCAAAATTCAATCGTTAGAAAACATCCATGAAGCAGCTCGCGAATTTATTGCTGCCATGGGAGACAACACAGTCTTTGCCTTATATGGAAAAATGGGCGCAGGTAAAACTACATTTGTCAAAGCACTTTGCGAAGAACTAGGCGTTTCGGATGTAATTAGTTCTCCAACTTTTGCTATTGTTAATGAATACCGTTCAGATGAAACGGGAGAATTGATTTATCATTTCGACTTTTACCGTATCAAAAAACTGAGTGAAGTTTATGATATGGGCTATGAGGACTATTTCTATAGCGGTGCTCTTTGTTTCATTGAATGGCCGGAACTGGTAGAAGAGCTATTACCGGGAGACGCTGTAAAAGTAACTATAGAGGAATTGGAAGACGGAAGCAGAACTATTAAGTTATGACTGGACAATATATCGTACAAGGAATCTTTGCGCTGGCAGGAATAACTTCCCTGCTGGCGGCATTGTTTAACTGGAACTGGTTTTTCACTACCCGCAATGCACAATCTATCGTCCGGAATGTGGGGCACAATCGGGCACGACTTTTCTATGGAGTATTAGGAATTGTGCTTATCGGTATGGCTACTTTCTTCTTTATCGAGACACAGAAAGCACTTGGATTATAAATTTAGTTCCAACTGGTAAAACTACAATAATTGTCTTGACTTTATCTCCAGATATTTATTGATTACGTCAATAGACAGATTCTCAGGAGTAGTCAGCAAGGAATAAATTCCATGCTGTTTCAAAGTAGAAACAATCAGTCTCTTTTCAAAAGCAAATTTCTCGGCAATTACATGCCGGTAGTATTCTTCAGTATTTTGTGCAGGAGCAGCAATATAGGCTTTCAAATCCGCATCTTCAAAAAAGACGACTAATAAACGATGCTGGCGATTCAACTGTTTCAAATAAGTTAGTTGCCGATTCATACTACTGATATTAGTAAAATTCGTATATAAAATCAGAAGGCTTCGTTTACTAACATGCTTATTCATGTGAACACAAAGAGCAGAAAAGTCTGTTTCACCAAAAGTCGTATGCTGACTATACAAACTTTCAAGGAGAGTCTGCATGTGTCCGGGCTGTTTAGAAGCCGGAACAAACGAATCAAAATGTTCGTCAAAGGTTACCAAACCTGCTTTATCTTCTTTTTGTAAAGCCACATAAGATAGCACTAAAGAAGCATTCATCGCATAATCAAGCAATGTCATTCCACGAAAAGCCTGTTGCATGATCCTCCCCTTATCAATCACATTAAAAATCTGTTGAGAACGTTCATCCTGATAAACATTCACCATTAATTGATGTCGGCGGGCACTGGCTTTCCAGTTGATTGTCCGATAATCATCTCCTTTTACATAATCTTTTATCTGCTCAAACTCTGTATGATGTCCTATCCGACGTATACGTTTAATTCCCAGCTCAGTAAGATTATCATTAATAGCCAGCAACTCATACTGGTGCAACATCAGATAAGAAGGATATACCTTGATTTCCAGAGGTTCACCACAAGTGTAACGTCGTGAAAGCAAACCGATCTGCAAGGTTACAAAGACTCTGATATGTCCAAAGCCGTAAACACCCCGTCTCGTTGGTCGCAGTGAATAAATAATTGTTCTTCCTTCATTCGCTTGCAACTTTATCTTAAAATCAATATCACGTTTCTGAAAGATAAAAGGAATCTCATCAATAATATCCAGAGATACCGAGCGTGGATAACTACTTTCTACACGGATATTCACTTCATTGTTATCTCCGTTTGAAAAACGGTCGGCACATCGACGATATGCTCTTATCCCATGAATACTATAAAGTAGAAATCCGTCTATCAACGCCATCAAAAATAAGATAACAAGAGCTATTTGCCCTATTATAAACAATGGAGCAAATACATATCCGCTACCCAATAACAGGATAACCAGAACAAGGGCAATATAAAAACGGCGAGTGAGGTACAAATCCTTAAATTATAAATTATACAAATTGATTTAACAGCTAAGAGAATATTATTTCGGCACTTCCACCCTATCAATCAATCGTTGAGTAACCTTAACAGGAGAATATCCCTCCATCTCAGCTTCCGCAGTCAAAATCAAACGGTGTTGAAGCACAAAAGGAGCTACAAACTTAATATCTTCCGGTGTCACAAAATCACGACCTTGTAGCAAAGCATATGCTTTAGAAGACTGCAACATGGCAACTGAGGCACGTGGAGAAGCTCCCAAATATACCGCCTTACTGGTACGGGTCTGTTGTACAATCATCGCAATGTATTGGAGCAATGTACGATCTACAAAAACCTGCCCCATCAATGCCCGGAGCGCTAATAACTCCTCACGAGTGATTGCTGGTACCACATTATCCAATTTTACCAATGAAGTATTTGTATGATGACGTTCCAAGATATTCACTTCCTCGTCCAAGGACGGATAACTCATCGTTATTTTCATTAAAAATCGATCGAGCTGTGCCTCAGGAAGCTTATAGGTACCTTCCTGTTCTACAGGATTCTGAGTAGCAAGAATGGTATAAAGGTCGCCCATCCGATACGTCATCCCGTCAATGGTTATCTGACGTTCTTCCATGACTTCAAACAGAGCAGCTTGTGTCTTTGCAGGTGCACGGTTAATCTCGTCCACCAATACAATATCAGCGAAAATAGGTCCTCTATGAAAATCAAAATCATTGTTTTTCATGTTGAATACTGTAGTACCCAATACATCACTCGGCATCAAATCCGGAGTGAACTGAATACGACTAAAGTCTGCGTCTACCAAGCGGGCAGTCAATCGGGCCAACAAAGTCTTAGCAACTCCCGGCACTCCCTCAATCAAGATATGACCATTAGCAAGGATAGCAGTCAGCACCAAATCTACTGTTTGTTCTTGTCCAACAATAACGGAAGCAATCCTATCCTTAATTTCTTGTATCTTCTCGGAAAAAAGCGTTAAATCTATCCGTTGTTCTGTATTCTCTTCCATATATTTTTTCTTTAGATATGATTCATTATTTCATTCATTTTATCAATAAATCGTTTCATCTCTTCCGCCGACAAAGTACGTCCTCCATAAATCACCGGTCTGATTTCACGAATAAATTTCCCAATTACTTCCACATCCATACCTGTTTTTTGAGCAATCTTAAGAAACGAGTGCTCATCATCGGTCACTTCTTCAATATCTACCTGTACTTCTCTTCTTAACTCTTCTGCAAAATAAGTAAACTTCTTATGTACCAAGTTGGCATGATCATTCTTTTGATAATAAAGTGTACCTATCAATTTAGTAAATTCCAGCGATCTATTCTCCGGTTCAGGAATCACAGGTATCGCTCTTTGCCTCCTTTTTGCAGTAAATATCATGAAAAGCAATATTGCAATCATAGTTAGGTATATGGCCCAACGTAAGGGACGCTGAGAGAGGAAATAACTGAAAGGCGATTCCTGCAATTGTTCTATTCCTTGCTGATATGCCGCTGTACGCACTATAGGCAAGTTTTTCATTCTTGACAATAACCGGAAAAGATAAGTTGCGTTGTCTCCATCCAACACACCATAATTCGTAAAAAGCAAAGGCGTAGACACTAAAATGATTTCCCCTTTCCCCCATGGACGGACAAATGCCATTGAAGGATGATAATTTCCATATACATTGGTTGTATCTATATCAGGCATAAATGCCTCCAAGCCCTCTGTCAAATCTTTTTCTGCCAAATTCTGAAAAGGCAATGAATAATAGTCACGAAAATAAGAGCTACATAGAATTGGATAAAAACAAAATACTTGTCGAGAATAAACAGTAGTATCCCCTACCCAATAAATACTATCCTTTTTTGCTAATGAAGACGCATACTTTTTCATCATCAACGGACTAAAATAAGAATAGGAACAAGTAAACTTCAAAGTATCTTCCAATTCCTTACCAAAGGAAGTACTTACCAACATAATCTTATTCCCCCGTTCAGCCATTTCCAACAAAGACTCTACATCCAGTTCACTAAACCTCAGATACTTATCCACTATCAATATAGCCCGATTATGTAATGTGTCTTCCTGTTCCAATTGATAAAATGTTTTGGACGAGAGAGAATAGCCAAGAGGTAAAGAAGATGACAATATACTATCGAACAATGCGCATCCGAAAGGTTGTTTATCATAATGACTAAAAGTTGGAGTCCACACAAATTTCTTTGGCATACGATATTCCACTGCAAACATCACCAGCAGAAAAGCCGTAATACCCAAAATAAACCAACGACTTCCTTTCACGAAGCACCTCCTTTCCGGATCTCCTCTTGCAAAGTTTGCATTATACAGAAAAGTTGCTCCGTTGCTTCAAAATTTCCATAACGAACCCGCAGAAAATGATTTGTCAGTTCACGAAAGGCAGGCATTCGTACTTCGCTATTATATTGAGTAGCTGTTTTATACGGTTGCCAATCAATACGTTTGGCATCACTCAAGTACTTTAATGTCTGTAAATAAAGCAAACGTATAGCTTCCCGATAATCACTACGCGCAAGTGCGTCAGCAATTCCTTCCGGGAAATCAACTCCATAAATTGTATCCTCTTCTATAGTATATGGTAAAGCACTTTTAGGCGAACGCATAAAAAATCCGGGGCGTTTCCGGTAAACAAACCAGATAATCAGAAGCAAAATAACAATAGCAATACATATTAAAATCAACTCTGAATATTGCTCCGAAAAGCGGCCACCAAATATCTTACGTAATAATTCCCCAAACCGCTGGTTAATCCATTCAAAGAAATTAATCTCCGGAGTAATCAACTCACGATTATAGTCATAGGCAGGATCAGATTGCCAGACAGCAATCTGTGCCGTATCACAAACCAACGTATCTATAGAGGAAGTTATCATCCAGTTCAAATTCCGGTTTTAAAGTTTATCAAAATTATCAATATCATTTTCCACAGTCACACTATCTACAACTTCCGATGCATGACCATATTGATAAGCCAATCCGATCAAAGTAAATATCATTGAAAGATATGCACCGAATGCCTGAATAATGCCCAACAAATAAAGCAAAAAACTATATCCCACTGATACAGTTGCCGTACTTCCTGTATCACTCATTGCAAAAAAGTACTTTATTACTGTAGCCACATACCAAGGACCCATAGTCACTCCTTGTAACACACTACCAATAATTCCCATTATAATAGAAATTAAAAATATGCCTCCCCATGTTGCAAATCCCAATCGAAAAGTTTTTCCCAATGCTGCCATTATTGTAATATCTTCAAATAGATAAATAGGAGCAAATAACGCGAGTGGTACAGAAAAAGCAATCAAAAGTGGAATAGTAAGGGCCAATGTATACATCGACAAATACATTAAGACACCTATCGGAATCATCGCTAACACAACTAATACAGTACTTACAACCATTAACAGCAACATGCGACCAATATTACGGAGCAACAAAGGCTTTAATTCTCTCAACGTAACACCTTGCAACCCTCCTTCACGCTCATTATAAGTACGTATTAATGTATACACTAGCGAAGATAGCATAGCTGTCCCAATCAAATACAGCAACATATACAACGCATAGTATGTCATAAACCCGGCCAGCATTCCTAAATCAGAATTTGCCACAGCACTATTGGCAAGAGTAGTCATTGTCATAGCCCCGCCCATAAGCCCGTTTAAACTTAATGCCTGTATAAGACACAACGGTAAAATCAAATAAGTAGTTAACTTCAACAGCGGTTTCCAATTTTCTTTTATAAAATCAAAAGCTGCGTTCAACTTCTCGCCAAAAGGACGTTTAACATACAGTGCAATTTTAGGTTTCTGTAATTCCATTTTTTTTCCTATTAGGTAAATAAATATAGTAGAAAATAATAAAAGCCAACGATGATAAGATCAATCCAAGCCGTAAAAAGTCAGGAATATCTGTATGACGGGTGACAAACCCCTCTATAAATCCCGCTAAAATGAATACAGGTATCGTACCCACTATAATCTTCAATCCTCTTTTTGCTCCCCGACGGAATGATTCTAATCTGGAATATGTTCCTGGAAATAGCCAGCCATTACCTAAAGCTATTCCTGCAGCACCGGCTACAATAATCGCCCATAGCTCAAGCGTGCCATGCAAAAAGATTGCCAGAGAAGATTCCCAAAGCAAATCATGCTGATAAAAGAATGCTTGAAAAGCACCTACCATAATCCCGTTCCTCAAAAGGATATATCCTGTACCGAAACTAGTTAATAATCCCATTGCAAAACAATGAAAAGATACCATTATGTTATTTAATGTAATACCTAGAAACATAGGAATTTCGGAAGAGCCGTCATATACAGCCATCGGCTCTCCATTCGCTATATTGTTCAAAGTCATATCTACGTACCGATCTCCTAAAATCAATCTAACGAAATCCGAATCATTCACAGATGACAACACACCAATGAATACACTTACCATGAAAACACAAAAGGAGATCAATAATTCACGACGAGCATCATACATTGTTTGTGGAACCTCACGAGTCCAAAAAGTGATAATCCGCGTCCATTTCTCACGCTTATTCCGATAGATCTCGTTATGCAACGAAGAAGCAAGATTATTCAGATAGATTGTAATACGGGAGTTAGGAAAATGGGGTTGAGCAAATGCCA
>ERZ826016.1372-NODE-1372-length-23136-cov-14.794073_pt1 | contig 23136 bp, 23 predicted proteins | sample MGYA00519872_ERZ826016 | MGnify/ENA primary metagenome ERZ826016 (study PRJEB31778, sample SAMEA3449218) | human gut metagenome | biome: human gut; feature: human-associated habitat; material: faeces | place: United Kingdom | collected 2010/2012 ... | reverse complement strand
CCGCGCATTCTTTACTGTTGATTATTATACCGTACATCTCTTGATTTTCTGCGAACGAAAACTAAATATTTTATAAATAAAACGCCCCTACACTGTCCAAAACATCGCACAGCACAGAGGCGTCTCCTTCCCGTTACGTAAAACTTTCTATATCAATTTTTCTTTTTCTTACAAGATGCCTGCGCTTTGTGTTTTATGCTTTACGCACCGCGCTCGGCTTCCCGCTCCTTGTAATGATGTGCTTCCTCCAGCATCATATCTTTCACCTTCATCAGTCGGATCTGGGTACTTCTCTCGTTCTCATCCAGCTTCATGGTGATGTATTTGATGTTTGCCTGTGCTTCCGGTATGATAACATGCTCCAGGGCGTTTACACGGCGCCTTGTTTTTTCGATCTCAGAAGCCATCAGCTGACAGGCTTTTTCCACTTCTGCCAGGCGGAGCATGTCCGGAAGGATATCCGCCAGGGATTTTACCGCTCCGTCCAGATCACTGGAGGTAAAAGCAAAACCATAGGAATAGATATCGTTGGCGTCCGGTGTTCTTGTTTTGTATTCAAAAACAGGAATATCCACACTCATGACATTCTTTTTGCCGGTTTCCAGATAGACTTCCTGCTTGGGAGCCATCAGGGCGGTGTTCAGAGTCTCCTCCGACATTCCGGCTTTTGCAATGACAAAATTGGTGTTGGCACTTCGGATACCAGCCTCTACTTTTTTACGCAGCTCCATGTTCTCGCGCACCAGATCCAGGAACTGTCGCATCAGCTCGTCCCGTTTATCCTTCAGAAGCTTATGGCCACGGACTGCTGTCACCAGCTTCTTTTTCTGCTTCGTAAGCTCCATACGGGTAGGATTCACCTGTGTTGATGCCACAAATCATCCCCCCTTTATACTTTTCCGTAATACTGGTCAAGGAATTTGTCACCGATACGTTTAAGCTCACTCTTAGGAAGCATTCTGAGAAGCTTCCAGCCTGTTTCAAGAGTATCCTCTATCGAACGGTCTGTTCTGAAGCCCTGTGATACATATTCCTTCTCAAAAGCATCCGCAAATTTCGCATAGATCAGGTCAATGTCGGAGAGGGCAGCCTCACCAAGAATGGTCATCAGCTCTTTGGCCTCTTTACCACGGGCATATGCGGCAAACAGCTGGTTCATGGTGTTGGCATGGTCTGCTCTTGTCTTGCCCTCACCGATCCCTTTATCTTTCAGTCGTGACAGAGACGGAAGAACATCAATGGGCGGTGTGATTCCTTTACGGTAAAGCTCACGGCTCAGAATGATCTGTCCCTCTGTGATGTAACCGGTAAGGTCAGGAATCGGATGGGTCTTGTCATCCTCAGGCATGGTCAGGATCGGTATCATGGTTATACTTCCATTCTTACCCTTCTGTCTTCCGGCTCTCTCATACAGAGTTGCCAGGTCAGTGTACATGTATCCAGGATAACCACGGCGTCCCGGAACTTCCTTGCGGGCAGCCGAAATCTCTCGCAGCGCATCCGCGTAGTTCGTGATATCCGTCAGAATGACGAGCACGTGCATACCGCAGTCGAAGGCGAGATATTCCGCGGCGGTCAGCGCCATGCGCGGCGTCGCGATACGCTCGACCGCGGGGTCGTTGGCAAGGTTCGTGAACAGCACCGTGCGGTCGATGGCGCCGGTGCGCTTGAATTCGTTGACGAAGAACTCAGATTCTTCAAATGTGATGCCGATGGCGGCAAAGACAACAGCAAAGTTGCTCTCGCCGTCCAGCACCTTCGCCTGTCGCGCGATCTGCGCGGCCAGCTGCGCGTGCGGCAGGCCCGAGCCGGAGAAGATCGGCAGCTTTTGTCCGCGGACAAGGGTATTGAGGCCGTCGATGCTTGAAATGCCGGTCTGGATGAACTCGTTGGGGTAGTTGCGCGCCGCGGGGTTCATCGCAAGGCCGTTGATGTCGCGGTGCTCGTCGGCGATGATCTCGGGGCCGCCGTCGATGGGCTGACCCATGCCGTTGAAGACGCGGCCCAGCATGTCGCGCGACACGGCGAGCTGGAGCGGATGGCCCAAAAAGCGGATGCGCGAATCGGCGAGGTTGATGCCCGCCGAGGCCTCGAACAGCTGCACGACCGCGCGGTCGCCGTTGACCTCGAGCACCTTGCAGCGGCGCGTGCTGCCGTCGGAGAGGACGATCTCTGCCAGCTCGTCATACGTGACGCCCTGCACATGGTCCACGACCATCAGAGGGCCGGAAATTTCGCGGATCGTCTTATATTCACGGATCATTCTTCTTTCTCTCCTTTCTCAGCGATCGCGGCGATCTGCTCTTCCATCTCGACGAGCAGGTTCGCATAGGCGTCCTTATACTGGTCGGCAGGCACGCCCTTGGCGCGTCCGATCTTCTCGCGCGCGGGGATGGCGAAGAGCTCGCTTAAATTCCCGCCGCGCTCGGCGGCGCTCAGGCATTGCGTGTCGTACTGGCGGATCATCGCCAGCATGCGCGCCTGACGGTCGTATTCGGAATAGGCGTCGTTGTCGGCAAACGAGTTCTGCTGCAAAAAGTCCTCGCGGATCATACGCGCGACCTCAAGCGTGATCTGGTCCTTCGCGCTGAGCGAATCCTTGCCGACGAGCTGCACGATCTCGTTGAGGTTCGATTCCTCCTGCAGCATCGCCATGGCCCACTCGCGGTTTTCGAGGAATTCGTGTCCCAGGTGCTCGCTGTACCACGGGCGCAGGGAATCGAGATAGAGCGAATAGGAATTCAGCCAGTTGATGGCCGGGAAGTGGCGTCGGTAGGCAAGTGACGAATCCAGTGCCCAGAAGACCTTGACGATGCGCATCGTCGCCTGCGAGACAGGCTCGGAGAGGTCGCCGCCCGGAGGCGAGACCGCGCCGACGGCGGTCAGGCTGCCCTGCCGCTCGTCGCTGCCGAGGCATTCGACCACGCCCGCGCGCTCATAGAACTGCGCGAGGCGCGAGGACAGGTACGCAGGATAGCCCTCTTCACCGGGCATCTCCTCGAGACGGCCCGACATTTCGCGCAGGGCCTCCGCCCAGCGGGAGGTCGAGTCCGCGATGACTGCGACGGCGTAGCCCATGTCACGGAAGTATTCGGCGATGGTGATACCGGTGTAGATGCTCGCTTCGCGCGCCGCGACCGGCATATCCGAGGTGTTGGCGATCAGCACCGTGCGCTTCATCAGACTCTCGCCCGTGCGCGGGTCGATGAGCTCGGGGAATTCGCGCAGAACGTCGGTCATCTCGTTGCCGCGCTCGCCGCAGCCGATGTAAACGACGAGATCCACGTCCGCCCACTTGGCAAGCGCATGCTGCATGACGGTCTTGCCGCTGCCGAACGGCCCCGGGATCGCCGCCGTGCCGCCCTTGGCTACGGGAAAGAACGTATCCACAATGCGCTGGCCGGACTGGAGCGGCGTGACGGGCGGGTACTTCTTCGTGTAGGGACGGCCCACACGAACAGGCCATTTCTGGATCATCGTGAGTTCCTTCGTCTCGCCCTTGTCGGTCTCAATAACAGCGACGACGTCCTCCACAGTGAAGCTGCCGGACTTGATCTCCTTCACAGTGCCGCTCATCTTGGGCGGCATCATGATCTTGTGCAGGATCGACGGCGTCTCCTGCACCGTGCCGAGCACGTCGCCGCCGATCAGGTGGTCTCCCACCTTGGCGACAGCGGTGAAGTCCCACTTCTTCTCGCGGTCGAGCGCGGGGACCTCCTCGCCGCGCGGCAGGAAGTTGCCGCCCGTCTTCTGGCGGATGACCTCCAGCGGGCGCTGGATGCCGTCGTAAATATTCTCGATCAAACCGGGGCCGAGCTCAACAGACAGCGGCGCGCCGGTCGTCACGACCTCTGCCCCCGGGCCGAGGCCCGAGGTCTCTTCATACACCTGAATGGCGGCGGAATCGCCGCTCATCGTCAGAATTTCGCCGATGAGGTGCTGCTCGCCCACGCGGACGACATCCGCCATATTCGCTTCCGAAAGTCCCGACGCCACGACCAGCGGGCCGGAGACCTTAACGATCTTTCCCATAAGGCTTTTGCTCCTTTTTTACAAAATGTCCGCGCCGACGGCCTTTTCCGCAGCCGCGTGCACGCCCGCTGTGCCGATGCCGAGGCTCCCCTCCCTGCCCGGGATGAGGATGACGGCGGGCGAAACATCCTCGCGCCGACGCTCGATCTCCGCGGGGATCTGCGCGGCGAGGTGTTCGGTGATATAGATGATGGCGTAGTTCTCCTTCGCCATGCGGTGGAGGGCGGCTTTCGCCTGCTCGCCGTTTTCCGCGATGCAGGTGTCGAGCCCGAGGGCGCGGAAGCCCAAAACGCTGTCGCGCCCGCCGATAACTCCGATCTTATTCATGCTGCCGCCTCCCTTAGAGATAACTCATGCGCAGCCGCGCGCGGATGTCCTCCGCCGCGATGCCCGCGATCTTGCCGGATAAAATGGTGCGCACGGCGGTGAACTCCGCCTCTTTCGCGCCAAGATAGCCCGCCACGACCTCTGGGCCGAACGGCGTGCGCCGCGCCCGCTGCAAATAGGACATGAGCGCATCGTCACACGCGCGCTCAAATTCCGTCAGGCCCCCGCCGCTGTCAAGCAGTTTGGCCGCGAGCTCGCCCGCGCTGTCAAGCGGCGTGCCGTGTGTGAGCGACGATAAATGATCGCCGCGCGCGCCTCTGAGCTGGTCCGCCGGAATGTGCCCGCCCGGCAGCATCGCCGCAGCAAGCACATCGTCCTCGCAGCCCATGCGCCGTGCGCGCACGAGCGTACGCAGGTTGACCGCGTCGATCTGCAAGGCGACATAGTCCTTCAAAAACGTGCTGCCCGTCTCGCTTGCGAGCGCGCTCATCTCCTCGTAGCAGGCGCGATCGAGCAGCAGCTCCGCCATGCGGAGATCGCCGCTGTGGCCCACTTCGCTCTCCGCCTGCGCCATCGCGCGGCTCATCGCCGCGGAAACCGCGCTCGTCTCGCCGCGAAGCACCTTCTGCGCGTCAAAGCGGCCGCAGTCCATCGCAAGGCGGGAGACGTCCTCGCCGGTGCGCTTGCTCTTGAGTGCGAGCTTTGCGTTGTGATAGTCGTACTTGATCTGAAAGAGCTCGATGATGCGCTTGTCCGGTGCCAGCACGCTCACCTCGCGGTAGAGCTCTCTGCGCGCCTGCGAGAGCGCGTGTTCCACATTTTCGAGCGTGCATCGCTCAAGCGGCGCGTAGCCGCATTCCAAAAGCGTCTTGTAGCTCTCTTCCGGCGTGGCGGCGTCGATCATCCGCTCGGCCATCGCCTGCGTCAGGAGCTTCGCCTCGCGCGCATGCAGCGCCGCGGAGACCGCTGCGTAGTCCGTATCCCGATACTGCTGCATCCGATCCCCTCCTTATTCCGCGAAGAGGAGCTTTGCCGCGCCGCGCTCGGTCTTCTCGCGCGAAAGGGCGAGAAGCGTTTCAAACGAGCAGTTCACGTCGCATTCTTTACTTATAAGCACGAGGCCCGCGCGGATATCTGCCGCTTCGCCCGCAAGCGTATAGTGCGCGTTCAGCTCCTTGTTCGCTCGCTCGACGAGCGTTTCGCCGATCTCATCGCGGTCCTTTGCGCTCAGGGCGATTTTCTCGTCGCCCTTGCCGCCCGCCGCTTTCAGCAGGCGCACCAGCAGCGAAAGATACTGCTCGCGCGGCATGGAGCAGAGGATCTCCAGCGCGCGGTCATAGGTCTCGGCGAGCACCTTCTGCTTGGCGCTGAGCGTCAGCTTGCGTGTCTCCATCTCCGCCGCGGAGCAGAGGCGCTCATAGCGCTCCTGCGCGGCGAGATGCGCGCGCCCGCCCGCCGTCTCGCGCTCTTTTTCCGCGCGTGCGGCACTCTCCTCGCGGATGCGCCGGAGCTCCTGCTCGGTCTGCGCATTCAGCTCGCTCAGCGAGCGCGCCGCATCCTCTTTCATGCGCGCGGTGATCTTTTCCATTCCGTTCATTGCGTTTCCGCCTTTCCGTGGGCGCGTCAGCCGATGTTGAGCAGCATCATGATCGACGCCAGCAGCGAAAGGATCGCGTAGAACTCGACCACGATGCACAGCACCATGCCCTTCGACCAGTGTTCAGGCTGGCGCGCCAAGATGTTGATCGATCCCGCGGCGACGCGGCCCTGCGCAACTGCCGAAATGCCGCCGCCGATGGCGATGGGCATGCAGGCCGCGAAGTAACGAAGGCCCTCCTGAAGCGACATATCGACATACGTGCCGTCCAGGACGCCCATACGCATCAGGCAGAGGAAGCCGATGACCAGACCGTAAAGGCCCTGCGTGCCGGGGATGACCTGCAGGATCATCACTTTACCGAATTTGCTCGGATCCTCGCAGAGAAGACCCGTGCCGGCCTCGCCGGCAAGACCCGTGCCGCGTGCGCTGCCCGCGCCCGCGAGGCAAACAGCAAGACCCGCGCCCAGCATACCGATGGCGCCGCCCGTCGTCAGTTCAAAGATACCCATTTTTTATCCTCCTTACGGTTTTTCCGTTTTTTCTGCAATTTACTGTAAATCGACATATTCCGTGTCCAGCGTCATGGGGCGGAAGGGCTTTCCGCCGTCGACGTAGAACTTGTTGAAAAATTCCAAGCACTGCAATCTCAGATCGTGCACGTAGCAGCCGAGGAGATTGAGTCCGAAGTTCATCGCGTTGCCGAGCATCGAGATGATGATGAACGCGATCACGTTCCCCGGCATCGCCGCGAGCATGTTGAACACCTGCGCGATCACGCTGCCCGCGAGCATCAGCGCCATCAGTCGCGTGTAGGACAAAATGTCGCCGAAGTAGCCCGTCACGTGGTTATAGAGTGAGCCGAACACGCCCGTGAGCCTGCCCCAGCCTTTGCCCTGCACGATGGGACCGAGCAGCACCAGCGCGCATCCGACATACAGCACCGCCGCACCCTTGCCGAGCGCCAAAAGCGCGATGCCGATAAACACGATCCACCACGTGATCTCCTCGAAAAAGGCGTCGAGGAACTTTTTCCGCTTGCACTTTTCGATCAAACTGATGGCCATGCCGGTGACGATCTGCACCATGCCGAGCGCCATCGAGCCGATCAGGATCATCGTCAGATCGTCGAGCGGGTCGAAGAGCTTCGGCAGCGCGAAGACCGTGCCGGGGCTGACGATGGCGACGAGCTGCGTGAGGAAATCGCCGAAAAATCCGCCTGTCAGCGCGCCCATGATGAACGTGCTGATGCCGCAGAGGCCGAGCAGGCTGAACAGCTCGCCGCTCGTGCCCTTGGGCCGGTATTTTTTGCTGATGATGACCGAGGCGATCATCATGAGTAAGCCGTAGCCCATATCCGCCATCATAATGCCGTAGAACAAAATGAAAAACGGCGCCATCAGCGGGTTCGGGTCAAGCGTGCCGTAGGCCGGGAGCGAATACATCTCCGTGACCATATTGAGCGGCCGCGTCAGCTTGTTGTTTTTGAGCTGCACCGGCACCTGCGGGTACTCGTCCTCTGTCGGCTCGCGCGTTTCGATCGCGCAGGTAAACGGCTCGAGCGTTTTCTCGATCTCCGCGCAGCGGTCGGCGGGCAGCCAGCCCTCCAATAAAAAGACCTTGTCAGTGCCGACAAGTCGGCTCTTCGCCTCCTCGCGCCGCAGCGCGATGGCCGCGCGGTCGCTCGCTTCCAAGAGCGCCTCCCGCTTGCCTCCAAGGCCCGCAATGCGCTGTTCGATCTCCTGCCGCTCTTTTTCGAGCGCAGCGAGATTTTCCGCAAGCGCCTTGTCGTTTTCCTTCGCCGTGCCGGTCATGCCGCGAAAGCTCACGGTCGAAAACCCGAGGTCGCGCAGCGCGCTCAGCGCCCGCTCCTTCACGCTCCCGTGACACATCACGAGAAGATATCGCAGCGACCTGTCGCTCGAGGCCTGCTGCCAGGTGAGAAGCCCGTCCAGCGAATCGGCCAGCGCTTTGAGCGCATCGTCCGTCACATTCAGGCCCGCCGTGCCAAAGAACACCGCAAGCGCGCCGTCCGCGCCGCCGAGCGGCGCATCGACCGTCAGCCACGGGGCAAGAGTCGCTCGCAGCGCCTCATTTTTCGTGCGCTCGCTCTCGATTTCGCCGAGGCGGCGTGTGTCCTTGTTGATCGTCTCCGCCGCGGTGCGGGCATTTTCCTCGCTCTCGGCGCTGAAAAACGCCGCGCGGGAAACGCCCTGCCGCTTGCGGAACATGCCTTTTTTCTCCGGCGCAAAGCGGTCGAGCGAGGCAAGCGCCGTGCGGTACGCACGCGACGCTTCCTGCGCGCTCATCAGCGCCTTGTCGTCGGGCTTGGCAAAGCCTGATTTCAGCGCCTCTTCGCTTCCGTCGATACTTGAGATCTCCACGCACTCCATGTCCTGCATGGCCTTGAGCAGCGCCTCGCGCTCGCTCTCCATGCCGAGGAGGCGGAGATGCTTCATTGCTACGATTGCCATTTGTCGTTCACAACCTCTTCCGCGATCCACTGCGCCGCACGCTCAAGGTTTGCGCGCGCCGCGCTCTGCATCTTTTCGCATTCCGTGCGCGCCTTGGCGAGGATCTTTTCCGTCTCCTCACCGGCGCGCTGCTCGGCCTCCGCCATCAGCTGCCGCGCCTCCACGTCGGCGTTGCGGCGGCTGTCCTCGATCTCTCGGGCAGCGGCGCGCTGCTCAACGGCGATGCGGCGCTTGGCGTCCGCCTGCGCGGCGGCATACTGCGCTGCAAGCTCTTTTTCGAGCTCCTGCACCTGCTGTAATTCTTCCATTGCCATGTTGTCGTTCACCTCTTTTAGCACTGCGGCGGGAAAATGTTTCCCGCTCAGCTTTTTCATATTATAGATTGTTTCAATAAATAAATCAATATTTATTTTTCAAATATGTTATGCAATTTAGTGATCGTTCTTGTGCACTTTTCTTTACAGCTTCTTTATAGCACACTTCGATACCCGAATCCATGGACACTCGCTACCTTTTGTATAGGAACGTACACCCTTTACAATTTGTTCACTTACTGGTATTCTGCCCGCTTTTGCCAAGGCAACGCGCGCCGCCGCACATTTTTTCAGGTAAAAAAAGAAGCGAGAGAGATGGCTCGTCCATCCCTCCCGCTCGGGATCATTCTCAATTTTTGCCCGCTTACAGGTCGATCGCGCCATCCTCCGCGGCGGCGTCGCGCAAAAGCGGCGCGCACTCGTCGAGGAAGCGCAGCACTTGCTGCTCGCAGCGGCCGATGTAGAGCTTGGGCTCCATGACCTGATCGAGCTCCTCGCGCGTCATGCCGAACGCGGGGTCGCCCGCGAGGCGGTCTAAGAGGTCGCACGGCTCGCCCTCTTTCATGCGGGCGGTCGCGGCCATGGAGTGCTGGCGGATCTTCTCGTGCAGTTCCTGACGGTTGCCGCCGCGCTTGACGGCCTCCATCATGATGTTCTCGGTCGCAAGGAACGGCAGATACTCGCGCAGCGTGCGCTCGACGATCTTCTCGTTCACGTGCAGGCCGTTCGTCACGCTCTGGCACAGGCGCAGCACCGCGTCGGCGCAGAGGAAGCCCTCCGGCAGCGAGATGCGGCGGTTGGCCGAGTCGTCGAGCGTGCGCTCGAGCCACTGGGTCGAGGCCGTCATCGGCGCGTTGGCCGCATCGGCCATCAGGTAGCGGCTGAGCGAGCAGATGCGCTCGGAGCGCATGGGGTTTCGCTTATAGGGCATCGCGGACGAGCCGATCTGGTTCTTTTCAAACGGCTCTTCGACCTGGCGGTCGTGCTGGAGCAGGCGAATGTCGTTCGCCATGCGGTAGGCGCTCTGCGCGATGGAAGAGAGCACATTCAGAATGCGGCTGTCGGCCTTTCTCGGATAGGTCTGGCCGCTGACAGAGAAGCACTTTTCAAAGCCGAACTCCGCGGCGATGCGGCGGTTCATCTCGTCGACCTTGTCACCGTCGCCCTCGAAGAGGTCGACAAAGCTCGCCTCCGTGCCCGTCGTGCCGCGGCAGCCGAGGAAGCGCATCGAACCGATGACAAAATCAAGCTCTTCAAGGTCCGAGCGGAAGTCCTGCATCCACAGCGTCGCGCGCTTGCCGATCGTCACGGGCTGCGCGGGCTGATAGTGCGTATAGCCGAGCGTCGGCGTGGCGGCGTATTCGCGGGCAAATGCCGCAAGATTCACCATCACGCTGAGAAGCTGCCCTCTCAGGTATTTGAGGCCGTCGCGATAGAGCACCAAATCGGCGTTGTCCGTCACATAGCAGCTCGTCGCGCCGAGGTGGATGATGCCGGCAGCGGAGGGCGCCGCCTTGCCGTAGGCGTACACATGCGCCATCACGTCGTGGCGCACCTCGTGCTCGCGCTTTTCGGCGACCTCGTAGTCGATGTCGGTGATGTGCGCGGCGAGCTCGTCGACCTGCTCCTGCGTGATGGGCAGGCCCAGCTCGTGCTCGGCGCGGGCAAGCGCCACCCACAGTCTGCGCCACGTCTGGAAGCGCATATCGGGGGAAAAGAGGTGCAGCATGTATTCGGACGCATAGCGGGACGAAAGCGGGGACTCGTAAATATCCTTGCGCATAGGGTTCTCCTTTTCTTTCTCAGCGGTCGCTGTTCGTATTTTATATAGAATGAAGCAAAGTTGCAATAGAAAAGTAAAGAGGGGGCCTTCGTCCCCTCTTTACTTTAGTTTCTCAGCGGATGATCAGGCTCTCGCGCTCCGCGCCGACGGAGACGAAGCCGATGTGGCAGCCGATGGCCTTTTCAACGTATTCGACGTAATTGCGGGCGGCTTCGGGAAGGTCCTCCCAATTACGCGCGCCGGAGATGTCGCACTGCCAGCCGGGCAGATACTCGACGACGGGCTTGGCGTCCTGCAGCAGCACGGGGAACGGGAAGTCGTCGGTCTGCTCGCCGTTTAATTCATAGTGTGCGCAGACGGGGATCTTGTCCATGTAGCTCAGGACATCGAGCTTCGTCAGGGCGATGTTCGTCGCGCCCTGCGTCTCCACGCCGTAGCGCGTCGCGACCAGATCGATGGGGCCGACGCGGCGGGGTCTGCCGGTCTTCGCGCCGTACTCCGCGCCCGCGTCGCGCAACTGCTGCGCCCCTTCGCCGAACCACTCGCAGACGAACGGGCCCTCGCCCACGCAGGAAGAGTACGCCTTCACCACGCCCACGACCTCGTCGAGCTTCGCCGTGGGAAGGCCCGAGCCGACGGGCGCATACGCCGCAACGGCGTTCGAAGAGGTGGTGTAGGGATAGATGCCGTAGTCCAGGTCGCGCAGCGCGCCGAGCTGGGCTTCAAAGAGGATGGACTTGCCCTCCTTCTGCGCGTTTCTCAGGAAACGGCCGGTGTCGGTGATGTAGGGCTTGATGGCGCCGCAGTAGGTGTCGACCCACGCCATGAGCTCGTCCATCGTGTAGCCCTTTGCGCCGTAGATCTTCTGGAGCGTCAGGTTCTTCCACTCAAGAAGGTCGGCAAGGTGCTCCTTTAAGTGCTCGGGGTGCAGGAGCTCGCCCGCCTGCACGGTCTTTTTCTGGTACTTGTCGCCATAGAACGGCGCGATGCCTTGCTTGGTCGAGCCGTACTTCTTGTCGGCAAGGCGCGCTTCCTCGAGCGCGTCGAGCTCGCGGTGCCAGGGCAGCAGCAGCGACGCGCGGTCGCTGACCTTCAGATTCTCCGGCGTGATGATAACGCCCGCGGCGCGCAGCGTCTCCATCTCCTTGAGCAGGTTTTCGCAGTCCAGCGCCACGCCGTTGCCCAGAATGTTGACAACGCCGTCGCGGAAAATGCCGCTCGGCAGCAGGTGCAGGGCAAACTTGCCCTTTTCATTCACCACAGTGTGGCCCGCGTTGCCGCCGCCCTGATAGCGGACGACCACGTCATAATGGTCCGTGAGGTAGTCGACCATGCGGCCCTTGCCTTCATCGCCCCAGTTGATACCTACGATCGCGCAATTTGCCATTGTATTGATCCTCCGATCCGGAGCGGGCCCGCTCTGCGAGTCCTGCTCAAATTTTTCAACCGAGTTATTATAGTCACATTTTCCGCCCATGAAAAGAGTTAATTTTGCATAGCTATCATTAGCATTACTTATGTCTTGTTGATTTTTGCGTCAAATTGAAATAATGCGCTATTCCGCTTCATTCAAGGTGTTTCGTCAATAGTGTCCAAAGTTGGGGCTCTGATATTGTTTCCTTTTTCAGCACTTAGGACTTGCAATGCTGAGCCTCATGTGCAATAATTAGTTTGCAGTTATGAAGATCACCACAAGATGTAGTGTTGCGTTATGTAAAGGACATACCAAAAGAAGAGGAGACGGGAATACATGAGAGTTATCAAGCGCAACGGCGCAGAAGTAGAATTTGATATCGTCAAGATCATCGCCGCAGTGACTAAGGCTAACAACGTTGTGGATGAGGAGGCTCGCATGACGCCCGTCCAGATCCAGCGCATCGCCGAGAGCGTGGAGCTCTCCTGCCAGAGCCTTGGCCGCGCGCCCACGGTCGAGGAGATCCAGGACTTTGTCGAGCACCAGATCATGGCGCACGGCGCGTTCGAGGTCGCCAAGCGCTACATCACTTATCGCTACAACCGCTCGCTCGTGCGCAAGAGCAACACGACGGACGACAAAATTCTCTCCCTCATCGAGTGCAACAACGAAGAGGCCAAGCAGGAGAATTCCAACAAGAACCCCGTCGTCAACTCCACCCAGCGCGACTATATGGCCGGCGAGGTGAGCCGCGATCTGACGAACCGTCTGCTCTTGCCCGAGGATATCGTCAAGGCGCATGAAGAGGGCATCATCCACTTCCACGACACGGACTACTACGCCCAGCACATGCACAACTGCGACCTTGTGAACCTGGAGGACATGCTGCAAAACGGCACCGTCATCACGGGAACCCTCATCGAGCGCCCACATTCGTTCGCGACCGCGTGCAACATCGCGACGCAGATCGTCGCGCAGGTCGCCTCGAACCAGTACGGCGGCCAGTCCATCTCGCTGACGCACCTTGCCCCCTTTGTCGACGTATCGCGCCAGAAGATCAGAAAGCAGGTGCTCGCCGAGGTCGAGGCCCTCGGCGTCGACCCCACGGAGGACAAGATCACCGAAATCGTCGAAAAGCGCCTGCGCGAGGAGATTCGCCGCGGCGTGCAGACCATCCAGTATCAGGTCGTGACGCTTCTGACCACGAACGGTCAGGCACCGTTCATCACCGTTTTCATGTACCTCAACGAGGCGAGAAGCGAGCAGGAAAAGCGCGACCTTGCCGTCATCATCGAGGAAATGCTCGAGCAGCGCTATCAGGGCGTCAAAAACGAGCAGGGCGTGTGGGTCACGCCCGCCTTCCCCAAGCTCATCTACGTGCTCGAAGAGGACAACATTCACGACGACTCGCCGTATTATTACCTCACACAGCTCGCCGCCAAGTGCACGGCGCGCCGCATGGTGCCCGATTACATCAGCGAAAAGAAGATGCTCGAGCTCAAGGGCGATGTGTATCCCTGCATGGGCTGCCGCAGCTTCCTGACGCCTGACCGCTTCACCGACGCGGGCGTCGGCAACATCGCGAATGCCGGCAACTATGTTCCCGGCAAGCACAAGTATTACGGCCGCTTCAATCAGGGCGTCGTCACGATCAACCTGCCCGACGTGGCACTCTCCTCCGGCGGCAACATTGAAAAGTTCTGGACGATCTTTGAAGAGCGTCTTGAGCTCTGCCACCGCGCGCTGCGCTGCCGTCACGACCGCCTGAAGGGCACGCTCTCCGACGCGGCGCCCATTCTCTGGCAGTACGGCGCGTGCGCAAGACTCAAAAAGGGTGAGCCCATCGACAAGCTCCTCTACGACGGCTATTCCACGATCTCGCTCGGCTACGCGGGACTTTACGAGTGCGTGAAGTACATGACCGGCAAGAGCCACACCGACCCCAGCGCAACGCCCTTCGCCCTCTCCATCATGCAGAAGATGAACGACAAGTGCAAGGAGTGGAAAACCGCCGAAAACATCGACTACTCCCTCTACGGCACGCCGCTCGAGTCCACGACCTACAAGTTCGCCAAGTGCCTGCAAAAGCGCTTCGGCGTGATCGAGGGCGTGACGGACAAGGGCTATATCACGAACTCCTACCACGTCCACGTGACGGAAAAGATCGACGCGTTCACCAAGCTCAAGTTCGAGGCGCAGTTCCAGCACCTCTCCCCCGGCGGCGCGATCAGCTATGTCGAAGTGCCCAACATGCAGCAGAACCTTGAAGCGGTTTTGCAGGTGATGAAGTTCATCTACGACAACATCATCTACGCCGAGCTCAACACGAAGTCCGACTACTGCCAGGTCTGCGGCTGGGACGGTGAGATCGACATCGTCGAGGAGGGCGGCAAGCTCATCTGGCGCTGCCCGAAGTGCGGCAACACCGATCAGGACAAGATGAACGTCGCCCGCCGCACCTGCGGCTACATCGGCACCCAGTTCTGGAACCAGGGCCGCACGCAGGAGATCAAAGAGCGCGTGCTGCATCTGTAAGGCTGCGCCATAAAATTGCTGTTTAGGTGGGAGCGCACCGCGCTCCCACCTTTTTCTGATAAGGAGGTCATTTCCCATGCACTATGGCGAGATCAAAAACTGCGACATCGCCAACGGCCTTGGCGTGCGTGTGACGCTGTTCGTCTCTGGCTGCACGAACCACTGCGAAAACTGCTTTCAGCCGCAGACGTGGGACTTCTGCTACGGCAAGCCTTTCACGAGTGAAACGGAGGACGAGCTCATCCGCCTGCTCTCCCCCGACTATATCAACGGTCTCACGCTGCTCGGCGGCGAGCCGTTCGAGCCTAAAAATCAGCGCGCACTGCTGCCGTTTCTCCGCCGCGTGAGGCGTGAGCTGCCGCAAAAGACGATCTGGTCGTTCACAGGCTTTACGTGGGAGGAACTGCACGACCCCGCCGCATACCCGCGCTGCGAGGTGACGGACGAACTGCTGTCACTGCTCGACGTGCTCGTCGACGGACGGTATGTGGACGCGCTGCACGATATCTCGCTGCGCTTTCGCGGCTCGTCGAACCAGCGCATCATCGACGTTCCGAAAACGCTGCAATCAGGTACGCTGACGCTCTGGGACGAGCGCGCGAACATCTGAGAAAAACATAACAAATCCACGGTTTCCATTCTCCGTCAAATTTTAACATTTCGCTACTTGCATTTGAAACGGCGTTATGTTATATTCCCACTATGTTAAAGAGCTCTAATTCATACTAACAGGAGGTTTTTTCAATGAAACATCTCGGTTTATTTGCAGCAGGCGTGCTGTTCGGCACCGCCGGCCTCAAGATCCTTTCCAGCAAGGATGCCAAAAAGGTCTACTCTCACACCACCGCCGCGGTGCTGCGTGCCAAGGACTGCGTGATGCAGGCCGTCACGAACGTCCGTGAGGATGCTGAGGACGTCTACGCCGACGCCAAGGACATCAACGAGCGCCGCGCAGCGGAAGAGGACGCCGAAGTCATTGAGGACGCGTCCGAGGAAAAAGCGGACGAGGAATAAATCGCAGGAGAGCCGCGACGCGCGGCTCTCTTTCACTTTCGGAGGAATTGATACACTATGAAATGCAAAATTCTGCACGAATCCGCCGGGCGCATACGCGTGCATCTGAATTGCCGCCGCATGACGCTGCATCAGGCGGACGTTCTGGAATATTATCTGCGCAATGTGGACGGCGTGCGAGAGGTCTCGGTCTTTGACCGCACGCAGGACGCCGTGATCGTTTACCGCGCGGACCGCGCCGCGCTCGTGCACGCGCTCGCGGCGTTCTCGTTCGACAAGGCCGAAACAATGGACCTTGTCCCCGACCATACGACGCGCAAACTCAACCGTGAATTTGAAGACAAACTCTCGTGGACGGTGATCCGCCGCGTGATCTCGAAGCTCTTCTTCCCGCTCCCCGTCACCACGGCGCTCGCCATCTACCATTCGATCAAGTACATCCGCGAGGGGATCGAAGCGCTGCTGCACGGCAAGCTCTCCGTCGCCGTGCTCGACGCCACCGCCGTCACCGTGTCGATGGTGCGCGGCGACTTCTCGACGGCAAGCTCTGTGATGTTCATGCTCCGCCTCGGCGAAATCCTCGAGGACTGGACGCACAAGAAGTCTGTCGCGGATCTCGCGGGCGCGATGTCGCTCAACGTCGACCACGTCTGGCTCAAGACGGGCGAGACGGAAACGCTCGTTCCCATCGGCGATATTCAGGCGGGCGACTGCGTCGTTGTCCGCACCGGCAGCCTCATCCCGCTCGACGGCAAGGTCGTCTCCGGCGAGGCGATGGTCAATCAGGCGTCCATGACGGGCGAGTCCATGCCCGTCCCCAAGCGCGAGGGCAGCTATGTCTACGCAGGCACGGTCGCCGAAGAGGGCGAGTGTGTCGTGCGCGTGGAAAAGGCGCTCGGCGGCGGCCGCTATGACCGCATCGTGCGCATGATCGAAGAGTCGGAAAAGCTCAAATCCACGGCTGAGGACAAGGCCTCGCGCCTTGCCGACAGGCTCGTACCCTATACGCTCGGCGGCACGATCCTGACCTATCTCATCACGCGCAACGTCACAAAGATGCTGGCCGTGCTGATGGTCGACTTCTCCTGCGCGCTCAAGCTCTCCATGCCTATCGCGGTGCTCTCTGCCATGCGCGAGAGCAGCAGCCATCACATCTCCGTCAAGGGCGGGCGCTTCCTCGAAGCCGTCGCCCAGGCGAACACCATCGTCTTTGACAAGACCGGCACGCTCACCTACGCCACGCCCAAGGTCGCGAGAATCGTCACCTTCGGCGGCAATGAGGAAAGCGAGATGCTCCGCCTCGCCGCGTGCCTCGAAGAGCACTATCCCCATTCCATCGCCAACGCCGTCGTGGCCGAGGCCAGGGACCGCGGATTGACGCACGAGGAGTATCACTCTCAGGTCCAGTACGTCGTGGCGCACGGCATTTCGAGCATGGTGGACGAGAAAACAGTGCTCATCGGCAGCGCACACTTCGTCTTCGAGGACGAGGGCTGCCGCGTGCCGGAGGGCGAAGAGGACAAGTTTGAATCGCTCCCGCCCGAGTATTCGCACCTGTACCTCTGTATCGCGGGCGAGCTCGCCGCGGTCATCTGCATCCATGACCCGCTGCGCAAAGAGGCGAAAGCCGCCGTGCGCGCGCTGCACGAGCTCGGTATCGACAAGGTCGTGATGATGACCGGCGACAGCCGCAAGACTGCCGAAGCCGTCGCCGCTGAGGTCGGCGTCGACGACGTCTACGCCGAAGTGCTGCCCGAGGACAAGGCCGCGTTCGTCCGCAGCGAAAAGGCCGCGGGCCGCAAGGTCATCATGATCGGCGACGGCGTGAACGACTCCCCCGCCCTGTCCGAAGCCGACGCAGGCATCGCCATTTCGACCGGCGCCGCCATCGCGCGCGAGATCGCGGATATTACCATCTCGTCCGAGGATCTGTTCGCGCTCGTCACGCTGCGCTCTCTCAGTCAGGAGCTCATGGCCCGCATCCACCGCAACTACCGCTTCATCGTGAGCTTCAACTTCTCGCTCATCGTGCTTGGCGTGCTTGGCATCCTGCCGCCGACGACCTCGGCGCTGCTGCACAACATGTCCACGCTCGCCATCGGCCTCAAGAGCATGACGAACCTCCTGCCCGAAAGCGAGCAGAGCAGCGCTAACTGATTTTTCCCGATAAAAAAGCTCCGTGCCAAGGCACGGAGCTTTTTTGCTATACAAGTTTGATTTTACGCAGGGCCGTAGGCCTTGATGGCATCGTCGACGATCTTTTCCGCGTCTGCGCCCACGATGTCGAGGTTTTCGGCTTCCAGGAGCTTGACGGTCGGAATGCCGAAGCAGTCCTGCGCGATGGTCTTCCAGTAGTCGTAGCCAAAGCGGCCGTCGAACGGTCCGCCGCTGGTCGTGACATAGTAGAGCTCGTTTGCGCGGCACAGGCCGACGGGCTTGCCCGCCTCGCTGTACTTCGTCACGATGCCCGTGACATAGATATTCTCCAAATACACCTTGAGCTGCGCGGGAAACGACAGGTCCCACAGCGGCGCAGCGATGACAATTCTGTCCGCCGCGGCGAACTGACGGGCGTAACGGAACATTTCATCGTCATACTTCTTTTCCGCGAGCAGCGCGTCGCGCTTTGCGATGTCCGCGCGCCCCAGCGGGTGCAGCGGCTCGTCATAAAGGCGCAGCTCCTCGTATTCGCCGAGCGCTTTAAGCAGCGCGCGGGCCAGTTTTTCCGTGCGCGATTCTCCGCGCGGGCAGCAGTTAATAAAAAGCGTCATGTCCTTTCCCTCACAGTACGCAGTAGTACATGATAAATGTGTTCGCCACGCCGAGCAGAATACCGGCGATGACTTGCAGCGGCGTGTGGCCGACGAACTCCTTGAGCTTCGCCTCCGGAAGCTTTTCCGACGCGAGCGAGTTGAAGGCCTCGACGATGTCGTTGATGATAACGGCCTGCCGCCCCGTTTCGAGCCGGACGCCCATCGCGTCCTTGCAGACGACGATGGCGAAGATGAACGCCATCGCGAATTCAAACGAACCGAGCCCGTAGACGAGCGCCGCCGCGGTCGCGAGCGACGAGACCGTGGCCGAATGGCCGCTCGGCATCCCGCCGTCGCCGATGAGGCGCGTAAAGTCGATGCTCTTCGTCACAATGGCATGGATGATCGTCTTGATGAGCTGCGCCCAGAACCACGACGAGAGACCGATGAGCAAAAAGGGATTCGACAGCAATTTCTGAAACCAATTCATATGTTTCCGCTTCCTTTCGCGGTGCGGGCTTTGTCAGCCCTTGAATGTTCCTTATTATACCACCGTTTTTCGGTTCAGCAATAAACTTTCTTTTAACTTCTTCCGCAGAAAATATAAACCAGCGCAGGCTCACCTGCGCTGGTTTTTCTTTACGACGCCTGCGCGAACTGGCTGTTGTAGAGCTCGGCGTAGAAGCCGTTTTGCTCCATCAGCTGCTCGTGCGTGCCGCTCTCGATGACGTCGCCGTCGCGCATCACGAGGATGAGGTCGGCGTTCTTGATGGTCGACAGGCGGTGGGCGATGACAAAGCTCGTCCGCCCCTTTGTCAGCTCGTCCATCGCGCGCTGAATGAGAAGTTCCGTGCGCGTATCGACCGAGGACGTTGCCTCGTCGAGGATCAGCATCGGCGCATTCTGGAGCATCGCGCGGGCGATGGTCAAAAGCTGCTTCTGTCCCGCCGAGATGGTCGTGCTCTCGCTGAGCACGGTGTCAAAGCCCTGTGGCAGCGAGTGGACAAATTTGTCGAGGCCGCAGGCCTTGCAGACCGTTTCGAGCTGCTCGTCCGTGATACCCTCCATGTTATAGACCAGGTTCTCGCGGATCGTGCCCTCAAAGAGCCACGTGTCCTGCAGGACCATACCAAAGAGCTCGTGCACATCCTCGCGGCGCAGGTCGGTCGTCGCCACGCCGTCGATCGTGATGCGGCCGCTGTTGACCTCGAAAAATCGCATCAGGAGGTTCACCATCGTGGTCTTGCCCGCGCCGGTGGGGCCGACGATGGCGACCTTCTGGCCCGGATGGACCTCAGCGGAGAAATCCTTGATGATGATCTTGTCGGGCGAATCGGGGTAGCTGAAGCGCACGTGGTCGAACGTTACCGCGCCGCGCACGGCGTCGAGCTTCTCGGTCTTGTCGCTCTCGTCGCCGAGCTCTTCACTTTCGAGGAAGTCGAAAATGCGGTGCGCGGAGGCGGAGGCCGTCTGCAAATTCGTCATGCCCTGTGCGATCTGCGTCAGCGGCGTGGTGAAGAGGCGCACATACAGGATGAACGAGACGATGACGCCGAATTCGATCGTGCCATTGATGGCCAGCACCGAGCCGAACACGCACACGGCAACATACGAGAGGTTGCCGATCACGTTCATGAGCGGCTGCATCACACCGGAGAGGAACTGCGAGCGCCAGTTTGCGTCATAGACCGCCGCGTTCAGGCCGTCGAAGTGGTCGAGGACCTTATCGACTGCGCGGCTGATGCGCACGACCTCATGGCCGGAATACATCTCCTCGACATAGCCGTTGAGCTCGCCGAGGCTCTTCTGCCGCGCGGTGAAGTAGCGCTGCGACTTCGACATGATGGCGACGATCAGCACCATGCCAAGGAGCGTGATGCACAGTGCGACGAGCGCCATGCGCCATTCGGTCACGAACATCATAATAAGGCAGCCGACAAACTGTGTCGCGGCGCTGATGATGGTCGGCAGGCTGTTGGTAAGTCCCTGCTGGAGCGTTGACACATCGTTTGTGATGCGGCTCAAAATGTCGCCCTGCGAGGTGGTGTTGAAATACTTCTGCGGCACGCGGTTGATCTTTTCCGAGAGCTCGCCTCTCATGCGGTAGGACATTTTCAGCGTCACGACCGCCATGATATAGTGTTGGATGAAGCCAAACAGCGCGCTCAGGCAGTAAATAATGGCAAGGAACACGCCGATCTTCGCAATGGCGGCGAGGTCGATACCGGTGAACAGGCCGTCGGACATGATGGTCGCCATTTTGCCGATCTTGTCGGGGCCGATGATCGTCATCACGGCGCTCAGCGCCGCGAGCACGAGCGCGAAGATCATCACGCCCAGCGTCTTGTGCATGTATTGGCTCAGGCGCGAGAGGGCCTTGCCCATGTTCGCGTCCTGCGTTGGCTGCATATTCGGTCTCATTCGGTCTTCCCTCCTTCTGCAAGCTCCGCCGCGCTGAGCTGCGAGAGCGCGATCTCGCGGTAGACGTCGCAACTGCGCATCAGCTCGTCGTGCGTCCCAAGGCCCACGGCCAAGCCGCGGTCGAGCACGAGGATCTGATCCGCCGCCATCAGCGTGGTGATGCGGTGGCTGATGAGAATGACCGTGGCCTTGCCCATGTACTGCTTGAGGTTGGCGCGGATCTCCGCGTCGGTCATCGGGCGGAAGTGGACGCGCGTCCGCACGACCTCCTGCCGGAGTTTCCCTTCGTGCCACACGTTCAGGCCCGTCATCACCTCATGCCCGCGCCCAGAGAGCGTCTTCAGCATGTGGAACGCCTCTTCCTCGTCATGCGGCTTGCCGAGCACCGCGCCGTCAACCGACGCAGCATATCCACCGCCGCATCGCGGTCGGCGGGTTTGCCGAGCACCGCGCCGTCCACGACGACGATCGTGTCCGCAGCGACGACGATGTCCTCCGGCGCGGCGGTCTCCGCGATCTTCGCGGCCTTCAATCCGCCTACGCGCGCGACCTCCTGCTCCGGCGGGAGCGTCTTGTCCATCGTCTCGTCGACGTCGGCGGTGTGTATCGTAAATTCCAGCCCCAGCAGGCGCATCAGCTCCTGCCGCCGGGGCGATTTGGACGCTAAAATGATTGCCATGATGTTCTCCTTACTCCACACCACGTTGGTAGAGGCCGCGCGTATAGCTGCCCGGCTCGAACGTCCCGCCGCGCACCCAGTCCGCCAGCACCTTGTCCACCTCTCCGGCGTTCTCCGTCGTGAAGCTCAGCCGCAGCGCCCACAGGCCCATCCCACGGAACGCCGCCAGCTTGTCCAGCAGATAGAGCTTTTTCCCGTTCAGCAGCACGTTGCGGCAGCTGCCGCCGTCTTTCACGATCGGGAATTCCTCGCCCATCCGGTCGACGAGCTTCGTCACGCCCGCGTCGCAGGCGCACGTGCCTGTGCGGTTTTTGATCACGCAGTTTTCCATCAGCATCAGCGGCAGCCTTCCGTAGATCATGACCTCCGACGGCACGGCCTTCGAAATATCGCGGATCTGCGGCAGCGTCAGCTCAAACGACAGCAGCTGCGAATCCACGCCCTGCCCCCGCAGATACTGCATCGACCGCGAATTGTAGATGTTGAGGCCAAAATCGCCCCGCACGGCGAAGCCCGCCGCCTTCGCGATCTTCAGCTGGCCGAGATTGCCCACCAGCAGCTGCCGCACGCCGAGCGCGTAGACCTCGCGGAGCTGCGCCGCAAGCTGCCGGATGGACTGGTGCTGACTGTCACCGAGTGCACAGCGGCGGCTGCCGTGAGGAATGAGGATAACACGTTCACTTATATCAGTGCGGGCGGCAAGGTGCTCGAGAACAATGCCGCGGACGGCGGTCTGCCGACCGTGCTCGGCGTTACGCTGAATGCGCAGATTGGGGATTTCCTTGCTATCGGCACGGATGCACACGTTGACGCTATGCTGAACGTGCTGGAGAACATGGATGCCGCCGGGCTGCTCGAAAAGATGAGCTTCCTCAATCTGAACGACCTGACCGATGTGCGCATCGGCTATGACAAGCGGTTCGACATCCGCGCAGGCTCACTGGACGATCTGACGTACCGTCTTCGGTTTGCACAGACCGTTATCAGTGATCGCCTTTCGGCATCGGATATCGGGCGGCTGTACTGGGATGCACAGAACCGTCTGCACTTTGTGCCGGAGACGGCGGAGGATGTAGCACGCTCCGGTACCGATCAGGCAGGTGACAATCCGGTGACCTCGCCGGCGTACACCAATCCGGACGGTGAAGTCGGTACGACCGACAATACGAACGGCGATGACTCGACCGATTCGAGCAGCGACAGCTCGGACAGTTCGGATAACTCGGATTATTCCGATGATTCGGATTACTCGGACGATTCGTCCTATGACGAATCCTACGATGACAGCAGCTACGATGATTCGTACGACGAATCGTATTACGATGACAGCTATTATGACGACAGCTACGATGGCGAAGGCTGAGTTTTTTCTGCTTCTACTGGCGAAAATAACCGAAAACACAGGGAAAAACGCGAAAAAATACAGCCTTTTTCCGTATCGCCCGCCGGTTTGCGGGAAAGACACGGAAAAGATTAAGTTTTTTTTGAGGAATTCGCTAATTCCTGTTGCAAAATAGAATAAATCGAGGTAAAATTAAAACAATAGGGGCGAAGTGCCCTCAAACGCGGTAATTGATAATCAAAGAACGATTCTTTATCATAAAACGGAGGACAACGACAATGGGTTTTGAGTTTGAACAGGGCTTGGATAACGTAGTAAACATTAAGGTCATCGGTGTCGGCGGCGGCGGCGGCAACGCTGTAAACCGCATGGTCGAGAACGGTGTACAGGGTGTTGAGTTCGTTTCCATCAACACGGATATGCAGGCTCTGAATTATTCGCAGGCCACCAC
>ERZ826016.1363-NODE-1363-length-23210-cov-8.633427_pt1 | contig 23210 bp, 29 predicted proteins | sample MGYA00519872_ERZ826016 | MGnify/ENA primary metagenome ERZ826016 (study PRJEB31778, sample SAMEA3449218) | human gut metagenome | biome: human gut; feature: human-associated habitat; material: faeces | place: United Kingdom | collected 2010/2012 ... | reverse complement strand
AGTAAAAAATGAAATACATTTTACAACATAGGCGGATTTGAATTCTCTTTTTTATATCATTAAATGGAATTTGAATTGTTACTTCTATCATCCATTATATATTGAGAAATAAATTTTGTCATAATAGTGATTATAATGAAGAAACAATTAATTTTTATCGGATGTTTTGTTTGTAATGTTTGTTCTTTGCCACAAACGGAACGGAAATTTCTAAAGCTCGAAACTTTGCCGACCGTTAATGCAAAGTTTTCTATTAGTATTGTTGAGAATAATATTCACAATAAAGCATATACAGTTTTTTCTGTTCCAATGTACTTTATTGTAACCATTACAATCAATCCGTCTCTTATACCTATTAGTATTGCTGACTATCAGTTGCTTCCTTGGAATAATTTTTCAGCAAGAAAGCCGAATATTTCTTTTGCTTCAGACTATTTGTACGAAGGTTGATTATGGAAATTTCATACCATCAGCAGTCACACTATCCATCCCTTTTGGAGTGACTACTTATTGAATATTAATTTTACTTAATACTCAAATAGTAGTATAGTCAGAATCACAGATTTCACTTTTAATAAAACGCATATCATGACACAATTTATAATGAAAACAGAACAAATGCAAACAAATAACTCGTTGGTATCTCTCCGATTGAAGATTATTACCGGATATGTATTGTTACTCATATTCCTTACTATCATTGTTTCTCTTGTGTGGCTGGAACATCAGAAGATGGAAATGTTGAACAGTGGCGAATTACTTATCAGGCAAAAAAGAGAAGCCGTGAACCGAACTTTTGAAAAACTGCTTGACTTCTCCTTTTCTGATGATTTCCTGCTATTACGTGACAGGGACAAATTCAATGAATACCGGATGAAGCGTGAAATGGCTACCACCACTTTGAACGAACTGAAACGATACTATCCATCCGACATACAACATGCACAAATCGACACAATATCTTCGCTCTTACAAGAAAAAGAGGCACTGTTGCTCGGAGTGATGAATACACTTTCGGATTTACTGCGCTCTGACAGTCTGTTCCAACGGAGAATACCTGCTGTCGCTTTACAAATGCATATTCCATTGCTACCGGGCAAATCAGAAAAGGAGAAGAAAAAACGGAGCGGTTTCCTTGGTTTGTTTAAAAAGAAAGAAGAAGAATCGGCCTATGCATACCAAAAGGAAAAAACGAAACAGCCGTCCGCATCCCAGCAAATAACCAGGGAACTTTATTCCCTACAAAAAGAAATGTCTATACAATATACCGACTACTGGAATAAGCTGACCACTTACTCCGACAGTTTGCAATGGCGTAACACAGAACTGAACTCACAAATAAACACACTTATTGGTGAGTTTGAACAAGTAGTTATCAAGCAAGCGGAAAAAGAAATAGAAGAAATTACCGCATTAAGGGAGCAATCATTTCGTATCATTCTGTTTATAGCCGCTATCGCCATCCTGCTAATAGTGATATTTTACCTTTTTATCCATCAGGACATAAGAAAGAGGCAGGAGTACCGGCTGAAACTGGAAGCGTCTGACTGCCGGAATCGTGAACTGCTGGCCGCGCGCCGTAACCTCATATTGACAGTAAGCCATGACCTCCGTGTACCGCTCGGTACTATCAGCGAATATGCAGAATTATTACAAGATGAAAAAAGTCCGGAACAGAGCAAAGGGTATGCAATGAATATCCTGCATGCCTCGCGCCATGTCATTGGGTTGGCAAATAACCTGCTGTATTATTACAGGCTGGAAGCGGAAAAGGAACAGCCGGAAAAAGAAATCTTTCATTTGGGGCGAATAATTGAAGATACTGCCCACTCATTCCTACCGATAGCGGAAAAGAAAGGGTTGGACTTGGCAATAAAAGTAATAGATTCTGACGTGCTTGTCGAGGGGGATTGTGGACGGTTGGTGCAAATACTCAATAATCTGATCTCAAATGCAGTAAAGTTTACCAGTGCCGGATATATACAAGTGGGCGCACAATACCGGGTCGGAAAGCTATCCTTCTTCATTAGAGATACGGGCATAGGTATTGATAAGGAAAGTCAGGAACAGATATTCACCGCTTTTGAACGAGGTAAAGCGCCAAATGCGGAAGAAGGCTTCGGACTGGGACTGGCAATAACATATAAATTGGTGACATTGCTGAAGGGAACTATCCATGTCCAAAGCACGCCGGGACATGGAAGCACATTCGAGGTATGTCTGCCTTTGCGTGAGACAAACGGAAAGACCGGCACTACAAAGATTTCTTTGGCATGTGGCGTTCTTTCAGGAATGAGAGTACTGGCAATAGATGATGACCGGATGCAACTTGAAGTAATCCAAAAGATGTATGTACGTCATGGGGTGAAATGTGATTGTTGCCTGAATGTAAGTGAACTGATTGAGGCATTACGCCGTAACCGTTATGACCTGGTGTTGACGGATATGAGAATGTCAGAAATGGACGGTTACGGGGTACTGACCTTGCTCCGGGGTAGCAACCTCGGACAAGCAAAGACACTTCCCGTATTGGCGGTAACCGCACAAGCGGACAAAAATCCGGAGTATTTTAGAAATGCAGGTTTTGCGGACTGCCTGTATAAGCCTTTCTCGCAAAGAGAATTAGTTTCGGTTACTTCATGTATAGACAGGACGAATTTTACAACTATCATGGAAGGGGAAGAAAATGCGAGGGAACTGTTGGATATGTTCATAGAGGACACGGAAAAGGAACTCTCTGAGATGCAGGACGCTTTGGGAACGGCAAATTATATGCAATTGAGGCATATCATACATAAAGCTGCTCCATTATGGGGGATGATTCGTATCAATGTACCCTTGAATGAACTGGAAGAGATGGCTTCACTATCCTCTGAAAAATGGTGTAAGGAATTGGATGCCCGTATTAAAAGACTGATGGAAGCGGTGGAACAGGCCGTAAAAAAAGCGAAAGAATTAAAGTATGAACCGGATGAAAACCGTATTGGTAGTAGAGGATGACCGGATATATGCACGTACTACCGCCAACTGGCTGGTAAAAAACGGGATGGATGCCCGTTACGTGCTGTCAGTAAATTCCGCAAAAGAATTTCTAAGCGGTCACGAAGTAGATCTGGTCTTGTCGGATTTCCGCCTTGGTGACCGTAATGGTGTGGAACTGCTTGAATGGATGAGGGTACATGGGTATCGTATGCCTTTTCTAATCATGACAGGATATGGAGATATACCTGGTGCTGTCGAAGCCGTAAAGAAAGGGGCCGACAATTATCTCCCCAAACCCGTACAAACAGAAAAAGTACTTGACGTCATCCGTGAACTGTTGGAACGCAGGGAGAAAAGGAGAAATCCGGAGCAGGCTTTTTATGTCTGTAAAAGTCCATTGGCAGTAAAACTTCAGGAGATGGTTCGTTTGATAGCTCCCGCAGACAGCTTATCCGTATTGATACGTGGTGCATCGGGCACAGGTAAGGAATGGGTGGCGCGACGGATACATGCACTTGGCAGACGTTCGGACGCTCCTTTTGTAGCGGTGGATTGCGGGGCATTACCACGGGAGCTGGCCGCATCGGAATTGTTTGGACATAAAAAAGGTACTTTTACGGGAGCAACTGAAGATAAAACCGGTATGTTTACTGCCGCCAATCATGGGACATTGTTTCTGGATGAAATTGGTAATCTGAACATGGAAACTCAGGTATTACTATTACGTGCCTTGCAAGAGAAACGTTATAGACCTCTTGGTGGAAAGGAAGAAATACAAGCGGACATACGATTGCTTACAGCCACCAATGAGGATTTAGAACGGGCTATAAGCGAGGGGCGGTTCAGGGAAGACTTGTTCCATCGGTTGAACGAATTTCCGCTTCATGTTCCGTCATTGAGAGAGTGTACGGATGATATTATTCCGTTGGCCGGATTCTTTCTTTCCTATGCGAACGAGGAACTTGGCAAGGAGATAAAGGAATTTGACCGGGACGTGAAAAAGGCTTTCAAGGCTTATTCATGGCCGGGCAATATCCGTGAGTTAAAAAGTGTGGTGAGGCGTGCGTGTGTATTGGCGCAGGATGAATGGATTACACTTAAAGACATCAACCTTCCGGTGGAGATAAAACCATCGGATGATTACCGGCTGGATATGGAGCGTACGGAATTGGAAGCGATAGTGAAAGCACTGGAAACTACAGGTAATGACCGGAAAGCAGCCGCCCGGTTGCTGGGCATATCCCGAAGTACGCTTTATTTGAAACTGAAAAAATACGGTTTAAACTGAATGTGTCCATAATTCTGAACACATTGTGTCCGATGGGGATAATAAATGCAGACACGTTTTGGGAATAACAAATTTTAATGTATTAGTTATCAATATATTAATATATTAGCTTTTCTGTGGCATATCACTTGTCCTTTATGGTTATGACAAGTGACGGTGAAAACCGGACAGTTTTAAACTTTAAATTTTAACGCTATGAGAACATTGACAAATACTCTTCTATTCAATATGTTCGCCTCTTACATGAGAGGCTCTGAACTTATGTCGGAAGACTTACCTGCCGCCTATGACAATTTCGCAAATCAGCTTGCCGAACTGTCGCAAGATGAGGATAGAATGAAGCTATTAAGACGATTGAACTACACAAAAATAGAACTTTTTTTTATGCAACAGCATGGAAGGAGGACGACATGTACTCTACGATGTGTTTATCAGCAAGACTCTTTCATTATTGGAAACGGAGATAGAAATAACGAAAGATTATTTCCGTTATCATGCAGGTGACACCAGTATGAAAATGGAAATTCACCGGCAGGGTAATAAACGGAAATCAACACTTCGCTGGAACGGTACGGATAATGACCTGATAGAATTAGTGGCCGCATTGATGGCTGCCGGGGTTGTGGACTGCGCGGAAGGGAAGAAACTTACTGTTGTAGATGTCATCAGAGTATTCGAGGATGCTTTTAACCTGAAAATAAATGCCTTATACACCAAGCGGGGAAAGGTGTTTGATCGCTGTACGGTTTCCACTCCTTTTATTGACTCTATTCGCAAAAGCTATATCAAGATGTTGGACAAACGGCTGGCGTAAAGTTTGCACGCCAACAGCCGCCAACAGGTGACTTGTGTGTCCGCCGTGTTGCAGATTGACGGTCAAAGCGCTTTCTTTGCATCTATAAAACTTCTGTAAACAAATCAAGATTATGGGATTACTGAAAGATTGGACGACCCGCTGGATAACCCGTTTATCGGGGCGGACAGCGGAAGGGCCAGGGAGCGTGTTCATCACGCTGGACGAAAAAAATACCCCGGTGGATGTACACACGGGTGATGCCACACCGAAAGCGTATGAGGATTATATCGGGAAGATGGTGAAGAGCTTCGACAAACGGGGCTACCTACCCGGCTGAACGATTCTAAAAGCGGATTTCGCAGATAAAGGGAAGATACCTTCCCGACGGGGAGAACTGGCGAACTGGTATTTTCATACTCTGGTTCCGGCTATCCATAGACACAAGGCAGTGACGGGAAGGCAGATTCCTTTGAGGGATGCGGCCTATACGCTGAAAACAGGGTTGAAACTGTTCAGCCGCCGGGCATCATCCACAGCACTGCAAAAAGACAGGCAATATAAAGAGTTTATCCGGCATAACGAGGCGGAAGGCTGGAACAATGAAAAACTGTCGGGCGAAAAGTGGCGAGTGTATGCCGTGGCGACGGATGAGGGCGTATTGTTCTTCTCGGACAACGAAAAGGGTATGAAAGCTCGCAACAGCTATCTGCAATATCTGGCGGACGGATTTTTCAATATGACCAAAGGGGCGGAAACATTGAAACTGTATGAGATAGAGACACCTTCCCGACAAGTGGCGGAACTGGCAGACAACTGCATCGACAAACTGGCGAAAAGCGATTTGCGCAGTGCCGATATGCAACTGCGTAAATCGGAGTTCAGCTTTACTTCTGAGAAACTGGCAGGAAAAGAAATGCTGGAAGGTGCCGTCTGTACGGACAAATACGATTTAAGACCGGATTACAGTAACTTTGACCGGTTGACGAAGGATTTCAATCTGGGTATTTCGCCACGTAATTATGACGTGGCCTCTCTGCTTTATATTTCGGAAAACGGATATGCCGGTCATGTGGCGGCAGACTATTTTCATCCGTTCAGTTATGAGTATGAGTTCCGAGATTTGGCTGAAAAGTTGGGTGACAGCATCAAGGCACGGCAATCGGCGCCAATGTCGTCACATGATTTCGGCTATGCGGCCTTGCAGACGGAAGCGAAGGTAATGGCAAGGGATATTCTGCAATCGGAGTTCCATATAACGGACGGGGAATTTAAGTTGGGCGGAAGTATCAACCGGACGGAAAAAACAGAAAGAATGCAAACTGCTTCTTATCAGCGTTCTAAAAAACAAAAGACAGGTAAATCATTCGATACAGCCCCCATACGGGAAGTTCCTGTGCAGAAACGGGGTAACGGTCAACGGCAGGCAAAGCATGTGGCCTCCATTACTCCGGATAAAAAGGAAAAGAAACAACTAATCATATAGAATTTATGGAAGAAAAGAAAATGCAAGCGGTGGAAAGCGGCAGTCTGTATATGACGCTGGATGCTTTTTACCGCCCCGTTTATTTAAGTATGCGGGGACAGGGAGCAGAAGGATTCTCCCGATATATCAGCAACAACGTACGGTTTCATACTGCAAGCAGGGAATTTGTACCCGACCACTGAATGTTCCGTTTCGACTTCAGAGACAAAAGTCTGATTCCCCCCATACTCGGAACGGATAATGCGAATTATCTGGAACGGCTCACGCCGGTATTGGAACGGGAAAGGATTCATCCTTCGGGTGTGGTAAGACTGCGGGATGCGGCATTCTGTGAGGAAAGGGGTATCGTACAACTGTCGTCATCGGCGGAACATACGGTCTTATTGGAGAATGATGACTACAGGCGGTTGGGGCACCGTTTCGGAATGAACGGGGACGTAATAAGGAACGGACTGGCCGTTTTTCCTACTTGTACGGCAGTAGAATACGGACAGAAGGTGTTGCTACTGGGAAAAACGGACAAAGGGGACAAGGCATTGGAAGAGTTTCTGAACGATTTGACCGGATACTTTTTCGACGGGAAACGAAAGCCGGAGGAATTGAGGTTCCATGAGGTGGCACCGTTGGATGCGGAATTTCGGGCGGAAATCGGGGACTGCAAGACAGCTTCGCCGGATATACTCCGATACGGGATTTGCACGAAACGGTGCGACATGGCACCTACACTAAGAAACTTTAACCGGCTGAGAAACTTGCAACTGATGCGTGCGCCACTCTCAAAGGAACAGGAACGGATTGTCTCGCTGCTGGTTACACGACCGGATAATGCAAGGTTCCCGGAGACGGAAGTGAAAACAAGGATACCGTTTAAAAAGAAAGGACAGGGTATAAACATTTAATTCTTTAATATATGGAAAATGAACAGAACGGAACGATAAAAGGCGGCAGCGTATATATAACTGTGGACAAATTTTTCAACCCCGTACATATCAGCATGAAAGGTACGGGTGAGGAAGGTTTTCAAGAGTTCATGCAGAAGGATGTGGAAAAGGCATTGAAAAGCGAGGAAATGCCGGATATGGGCCTGATGTATTATAATGTGTCCGATATGGGTATCGTACCTCCCTTGCAGGAAGGAAACAATGAGGATTACCTGAAAAAGCTGGAAAAGGCGATGGACGAGCATGGGATCATTTTACAGAGATACCAACGTCTGTCGGAAGTAGTGTATTGCCTGTGAAATGAAATAGACCCGTTTTCGAAGGATGAGACTTATACCCGCTGGCTCACGCCGAAAATGTGGAAAGAAATAAAGTCATCCCCCGTAGCGGTGGCGGATATGTTGGATGACTTGGAACACGGGAACAAATTTTATACGGGTGTTGAAACAGACAAGGGGGTATTGCTTTTCAGCCGGGATTATAAGGGAAACCACCAATATGGAGCCTTTATGGAGGCGAATATCGAGAGGCGTTTCTTTGAGCCGGACTTTGAAGGCAAGTCGCTGACGGTATATGAGCTTCGGGGATGGCCCTCGCTGATGGCGGGGAAAATAAACCGCTGTTATGATAATTATGACAGTCTGCTACCAATGGAGAAGATTCCGGCAGATGCCTTTCTGGATAAATCGGCTTTGAAAAGTGTTACGGACAAAGAGGAGTATGACCTTTCACCCACATGGGAGAATTATGCCCGGCTGACGGATAATGAGAAGGGGCTTGGTTTAGTTCGGAGCATGGATAACTATGACCGGATGACATTGTTGTATATCATGGACAAGGGTTATCCGAGGGACGGACTGATAGACGAGTATCCGGACAATTTCAGTTTTCATGAGAAATTTGAAAGAATTGAAAACAAGCTGCTGAGTCGGGACAGATGGGATGTGTATGACGAGATGCAGGAGAAGGCGAAGAAACTGGCCGGAAAACTGTTGTATGAGCATTTTCCCGATACACGGCAGAAAGAAGATGCCATTCCGAAAATGAAGGTTGAAAAAGAAATACCGAAAAAGAGTAAAGGCAGAAAGATGTAGAATAACAAAAGACAAGTAAAAGGATGGAAGGCCAATGCACGCCAACGGGTGACTTTGATTTAAGAGGTTTGGAAGGTATGTAAGATGTGCCTTATTTTGCTGTATATTCAAAAACTTAAAAGTGATTTTAGTATGGAACTGACGATTATTGAAACAAGTGCGTATCAAGAGTTGAGGAAGCTGGTCAGTACGCTGGCCGTACAAATGGGTGACTTTCAGAAAAGGATTGCCCCGCCCGCACCGGACAAATGAATGGATGCGCAGGATGTATGTCTGGCACTGGGCATATCGAAAAGATGCCTGCAAAACTATCGGGACAACGGACTTATCCCTTACTCGAGTATAGGAGGAAAGCTCTTCTACCGGGAAGTGGATATTCAGGAGATTCTGGAAAGCGGACTAACCAAAAGAAAATAAAGGTATGGCGGAGATTATCACAAAAGATTCGGAAGAGTTTAAGGAATTGACCGGATGGATCAGGAGAACAGGAAAAGCGGTGGAGGATGCCACGGCACGGATACGCCCGACGATTGCGGATGAACATTACCTGACCGGGGACGATGTATGCGCCATGCTGCATATCTCACGGCGCACGTTGCAGACGCTGAGAGATGAAAAGGCGGTACCCTATACCACTATCGGTGGGAAACTGCTTTATCCGGAAAGTGGATTGTATGAAGTGCTGAGAAAGAACTACAGGGATTTCAGACGATTCAGGAAATAAAGAGAGAAAAGAAATGTCCTCCGGGCTATGGCTTGGGGGACGTTCCTCTTTATTGTCATGCTACATGGCAAGTTTGTAAATGTGGCCGATTCTCTCGCACAGCTTGTCTGTATCCTCACCGACTTTCGGGTTAATAAGTTCGGCATATATCTGGGTGGAAAGAATGGAATTATGCCCTAAAACCTTTTGCAGGGTTTCCAGCGGCATCCCTTTGAGGATGGCCAAAACAGCAAACGTGTGGCGTCCGATATGTGGGGTGACTTCAGTTCGGCAATCGCATTTCTTGCCTATGATTTTGAGACTGAGGAACATAGTGTTATATTCACCTACGGGGAAAACACAATCGGGGGAATCTTTCTTTTCATCCACACCTCTGTATTTTTCAATCAGTTCGATAGCAATCGGTAATAATTTTACGACGTATGCAACTCCTGTCTTTATTCGGTTTCCCATCAGCCATGTGCCGCCGTCGGAATCGGTATGGATATTGTCATAGGTTATGGCTTTCAGGTCGGCATAGGCAAGACCGGTGAAGCAGTAGAAGATTTCAATTTTATCTATTGATTAATAGATGTTTAGAAGAAAGAGAATGACCAATGGGTAACAATATAGAAATGAGCGAACTGCTTTAGTCTGCTGTGTTTTTCCATTGCTTCAAATAACTCTCCCACAAAGATAAATCATTTTGTTGAAACCTTGCCAAATATAGCTATCATTCTTCGTATCTTTGCAATTATAAAGCATTTAACATGGATAAATTCAATGCGAGTGAGAATGTAGATGCCACGAGATTAGAGAAACTATTTCTTGAAAGTGGCACACCGAAAATACTTAGAAAAAATGAATATATGGTTCGCCAAAGCGATAAGACGAATCATATAGGCTTTGTTACATCAGGTACATTTCGCCTTACTCGCATAGACACAAACGGGAACGAATGGATCGTTGGTTACAGTTTTGAGAATGATTTCGTATGTGATTATCCCTCTTTAATTAATAGAACAGGTGCAACGGTTAGTATACAGGCAACAACTGATTGCGAGGTTTATTTACTCCCACTAAGCAAACTCAACCAATTTTGGGAAACCGATATGGAAACACAGCGTTTAGGCAGACGTATTGCCGAAACCATGTTTGCCGAGATATACCAACGTTTATTAGGGTTCTATTGCGATACGCCCGAACAACGTTATCAGGCGTTAATGAAACGCTGTCCTGATTTACAAGAACGCATATCCCTAAAAGAAATAGCACTTTTTCTCGGTGTAACTCCTGAAACACTAAGCAGAATCCGCAAAAAACAACAGCAAAAATAGAGGTCTTGACTTTCGTCAAGGCTTTTTTGCTTTCTACTGCTTAATATTGCCACCATAATGATAAACAGAATGATTATGGAAACTTACACTCACTTCGGCAAACAACCTGATGTTCTCAAACATCTTGTTCTCTGCGAGGTTCTTCAAATAGAGAAACCGCAGATATATGTAGAAACAAATTCAGCGTGTGCCATCTATACAATGGCACATACCCCCGAACAGGAATATGGTATTTATCATTTCTTGAACGAGGCGAACACGGATGCTACATTGCAAAACTCCCTTTATTATCAATTAGAGAATGAAAGCATGGCAAGCGGAAACTATTTAGGTTCTCCAGCATTAGCCATGAAAGTATTGAATAATGACGTTAAGGGCTGTCTATTCTTTGATTTAGAAAAAAGGGCATTGGATAATATCGAATCATTTGCAAGACACCAAGCGGTTGCGCCACCAATTAGAACATTCAATTGCGATTCGACTGATGGAGTATTAAAACTATTACCGTCATTGCCCAAATCCACGTTTCTACATATTGACCCTTACGAAATAGATAAACCCAATAGCAACGGGCATACTTATCTTGATGTATTAATCGGTGCTACCAAATTGGGGATGAAGTGTTTGTTGTGGTACGGATTTATGACCATTAACGATAAACAGGCACTCAATAAATCCGTGGCGGAAAAGTTAGACAAGGCAGGTATTAAAGATTATGCGTGTTCAGAACTGATTATGAACGCCATAAAGAAAGATACAATAGTCTGTAATCCGGGCATATTGGGAAGCGGAATTTTAGCGACCAACCTATCCCAAAAATCCAATTCGATGATTCAGGATTATAGCAAAAAACTGGTTGGAATCTACAAAGACGCTCGATATATGGAGTTTGACGGGAGTTTATATCATGATACCATTAACAAAAAACAGAATATAAAAATTAAAAGACATCTTTAATTGTGTGAAGCATGAATGAACTATCTGAACAGAGATTTTTCCGGCTATTGTCGGAATACCCACAGAAAGAATTTGTCGTAAATGATTTTACGACTGCATTGCAAGAACTTGCCAATCATTTGGCAAGTATTGCTATAAATGAACAGGACTATGCCATATTGTTACGCTATTTGTCTTTTGGACTAAACAGGCTTAAATCGCATCGAGTGCAATTTGAGCAGGGGGAAAAATGCCTTGCTACTGCTTATTGATGAAGCGATAGGACTTGTTAATACAGAAATTCGCATACTCAATATGCGAATCAAATATCCGGTTCAGTTCCAGAGCCGGAAGAACAAATTCCCACTCTCACCGCTTCACCTAACTGACGAAACCTATCTTATTGAAATTATGGAACTGGTGAGCGGACTATTCTTATCTAAACGAGTAGTTACCCACAACGGAACAGAATCACCTCTAACAGAAATCGGAAGAGCCTTTGAATACCTCTTTAACATCAAACTGGGTGATATTCACAAGAAGCATGAGAGTGTTATTAAGCGTAAGCCATCCAAAGTAACCGAGTTTTTAGATATACTTCGCAAAGCCATTGCCGAAGAAAGTAAGAACAAAGGATATTTGTAAATCAACAACTTACCAACTATTTATAGGGGTGTACCAGTGGTACACCCCTAACTTATTTGCACTCATTTGCCGAACTTTGCTTCATCAATCGGTTGGTAATCTTAATGTTTAATTTAAAAATGAAGCAAAATGTATATAGACAATGAAAACTTCGATAAGTGGATGGAACGACTGTCGAAAAAACTCTCTGAAATCGGGCAAGACCTGAAATCGCTAATCAATATCGACAACGTATTAGATCCCAACGACAAGTTGTTAGATAATCAGGACTTGGCGTTCCTGTTAAAAGTATCTTTCAGAACCCTGCAACGGTATCGGGCAAGTGGCAAACTTCCTTATTTTACGATAAGTCATAAGACTTATTACCGTGCGTCCGACATTCGGGCTTTTGTACAAGAAAATGCCGATTGTAAGACCTACGAACGGTTCAAAAAGGAAAATCAACTCGATACGCAAACCGATGCAAAACAGGGTGAGTAATGTTACCGCCTGATGAAGTGCCACCACTCCCCATTTAGCAGAAACCGCCTCGCCCTATGGCTCGGCTCGTTTCGCTAAATGAAGCAAGAGGGAACTGGACAAGTCCTGTTCTTCCCTCTTGCCCTGCGGGGCAAAGCCTTCGGCTTTAATGGGTTACATTCGTAACCGTTTATAACAGTGATTATAAGTCAAAAATGTATTTTGCTTATAATCAACTGAATGAATCACTCTTTCTTTATAAAAAACTTATAATCATGGATAAGACCAGTCATATATCCACGCTCACCACCATCGGGATAGACCGACAGACGGGAAAGCTAATAGATAAACTCTGCAAACGCTATTCGCTGAAAAAGGGTGAAATAGTCCGGTTGGCATTTGTCTATATTGATAAAGCGTGTATCAACCCATCAGAAGCACCGGAATCTGTAAAATCGGAACTGGCGAAGATAAACAAACGGCAGGATGATATAATCCGCTTCATCCGACACTACGAGGAAGAACAGCTAAATCCCATGATACGAACCGCTAATTCTATTGCCGTTCGGTTTGATGGTATTGGCAAGACATTGGAAACGCTTATTCTTTCGCAATTGGAAGCCAGTCAGGGGAAACAAACAGCCGTACTGCAAAAAGTAAGTGAACAGTTCGGCAAGCACGCTGATGTAATCAACCAGCAGGGGAAACAACTCTCTGCACTCTATCAGATACACCAACGGGATTATAAGAAGTTACTTCAACTGATACAACTTTATTCTGAACTCTCCGCTTGTGGTGTGATGGACAGCAAGAAGAAAGAGAGCCTAAAGGCTGAAATTACCAACCTAATAAACACATAAAGTCATGCACATAGATTTTGCCCCACCATCAGGCGGAACATATAACAATGCAGGAAGTAGCCGACAATTAGTCTCATACATGGAACACGAAGATTTGGAACGCATGGAAAAGGGAATCTATACTGATGGCTTTTTCAATCTGACAGAGGACAATATTTATAAATCAACCGTCATAAAAGATATAGATACCAATATCGGGCAACTTCTTAAAACGGATGCTAAGTTTTATGCTATCCACGTCAGCCCATCGGAAAGCGAACTTCGGGCAATGGGGAACACTGAACAGGAGAAAGCCGAAGCGATGAAACGCTATATCAGGGAAGTATTCATTCCTGAATACGCCAAGAATTTCAACAAAGAACTATTCGCTTCGGATATAAAGTTCTACGGTAAGATACATTTCGACCGTAACCGTTCCGACAATGAACTGAATATCCACTGCCATTTGATTGTGAGCAGGAAAGACCAAGCTAATAAAAAGAAGCTATCACCGCTTACTAATCATAAGAACACCACGAACGGAGTAATCAAAGGTGGTTTCGACCGTGTGAACCTATTCCAGCAAGCAGAGCAGGGATTTGATAAACTATTCAGCTACAACCGTCAATTATCAGAATCCTTTGAGTATGCCAACACGATGAAGAACGGAAGCATTGACGATAAATTGAAAGTGCAGGAGCAGGAGTTGAAAGAGCCAAAACAATATTCTACTGGCGAAAATAAAAATGAGATTCAACAATCTGGCGAGATAGGGAACAAGATTTCTTGCAATTCTGATAGCAAGAAAGATGATAAATATTCTTATAATCAAGGAAATAACAAAGTCGGAGATTCATTACTATCTATCTTCTCATTAGGAGATAGTAATAATTATGATGCAACATTGGCAGAGGAATTACAGGCAATGAAACTCAAAAAGAAAAAGAAGAAAGGGGTTAGACGATGATTGAATATGAGGAACTAAGAGCCGATATAGACCGCTACTTGATGGAGCGTTTCAAGTATCGTAAATCGCTTGTCAGCCTAACGATAGACAATGTTATCACCACACGAACAAACAGCCGTATAGACCTGTATTTGCGTATCAGGAAGGCTCAAAGCCTGTTCCCTCCTGATTGTCTTATCATTGCCCGATTGGGATTCAGCAAAGAGCGAATAGGGCATGGCACGCACTTTCTCCGGTTCTTGACAGGGGTAGCCTTAAAGTATGGATTCAGATACATCGGAATTGAATGTGCCAACACGAAAAGCGGTACTTTCGCCAAGAAATTAGGTTTCAATTCAATAGATGATGAAAACTATTTCACAACTGCAAACAATCTAACATCTTATTTTTCAATGGAATAACTTGATGGTTTCTTTCTCTGAACACAAAGGTATATTCCGAGAATAAAACGGCAACACCGAGCCGCAAGCGGTTTTTGTAAATTTCTTCCTTTTTCGTTCCTCAAAAGAGTAAATTTACAAAAAGTGTTGCCTTATTTATTCTCTCCATATAGTTAATGCTTATCAGAGAAAAAAAGGAAAAAATACGTTGTTGGGGTGTGCGTTGAAGCTAACAGCAGCCAGTTCAGTCCACTGCATACACAATTTCCGAAACCACTGTTTTTTATCTCTTTCTTTGCAGCAAATCATTGCAATGACAGGAGTTTATGACAATCTAAAACAACATCAATATGGAAATTATAGCCATCGAAAAAAGAACCTTTGAACAGATGATGCAGAGGTTTGAGGATTTTGCCAAACAAGTGAACGCATTCTGCGGACAGAACCGAAGTAATCAAAACTGGTTAGATAACAAGCAGGTTTGCGAACTGCTGAAAATCTCTCCCCGTACCCTGCAAACCTACCGAGATACCGGAGTTTTACCCTATTCTCAAATCGGACATAAGTGTTATTACAAAGCTACCGACATAGAACAGTTTATCAATCAGGCACAGGAGAAGAAATAACGACTATGGAAAGAGAATTTTTTGATTTAGATATATTGGTCGGGAATTGGGAGAGTATTAACCTGAATCCCACCGTGATGATTCATCGGAACGGTGAGAACTACCAGTTAAGTATCATCTACATGAATGAAGCCACCAAACAAGCAAATCCATCAACTTATGAGATTCAGAAGAACGAGGACGGATATTTCATCTACTTCAATAGCAAACGAGCTTCGATTACCTATTGCCAAAGGTTGGATATACTAACTATTGCCGCACTGGGCGATTACATGAGAAACTAACAATCTATGAATCACGGATATACTTGACAATAAATCTCCGCAAATAGTTTCATTCTTTACCGCTTTGGATGAACTATCAGCTACAATACAACAATCCCTACAAAATCGTACTCCACACCTAAATGGTGAAAAGTATCTCACAAACCGAGAGGTTTGCCAACTGTTACGCATATCTTCCCGTACCCTCCAAAATTGGAGGGACACAGAGAAAATACCGTTTATCAAGTTGAAAGGGAAGATTCTCTATAAGGAATCTGAGATAGTATTACACGACTTAATATCAAAAGAAAGAGCAATATATGCCAGATAATGATTATTTTTGTAGCCTAATCAATGTAAAAAGGAAATATGAATAACATATTAACATCAATAGCTTTTTCGCTTCATTCTAATAAAGGTGTTTATGCTTTATTATTAGGCTCTGGAATTTCTCGAAATTCAGGCATTCCGACAGGCTGGGATGTCGTTATTGATTTAATTAGAAAATTGGCAGTTGTGAATAAAGAAGATTGCGGCAAAGACCCTGTGTCTTGGTTTGTGAAAAAATACAATGAAGAGCCTGACTATTCTACAATATTATCCAAAATAGTGAATACTCCATCAGAACGTCTGAATTTGTTGAAAAGTTATTTTGAAGCAACAGAGGAGGAAAAAGAACAAGGCTTAAAACGTCCAACTATTGCACATCGGTCTATTGCCAAGTTAGCGAAAAAGGGGATAATTAAAGTTGTTATAACAACGAACTTTGATCGCCTACTTGAAGTTGCATTACACGAGGAAGGTATCGAGCCAATAGTGATTAGACATCCAGATGATATAGAAGGAGCATTACCATTGGTGCACAGTCAGTTTACATTAATAAAAATGAATGGAGACTATTTGGATTGCAGATTTTTGAATACAAAAACAGAGTTAGAAAATTACCCTGAAAAATTAAAGAGTTATTTACTTCGTATAGTTAATGAATACGGAATAATTTCATGCGGATGGTCAGGAAAATGGGATATAGCCTTAAGGAATATTCTTAAACAAGCTGAGAACTTTAGATTCTGTAGTTATTGGACTTATATTAAATGCTGCGAAGAAGAACTGCAAGAAATCGCTTCTTATAGGAAAGGTAAGACTTTAGAGATAGTAGGGGCAGATAACTTGTTCTCTGAAATTCTTGAGAAAGTGGATGCTTTAGAGAATGTTAATGACACACATCCCTTAAATAAAGATATTGCTGTAACAAGGCTTAAAAAATACATTGCCAAAGATGAAGGAAAGATACTACTTCACGACTTACTTGTAAGTGAGCAAGAAAATGCATATAAATCTATATTTTCTATTACGGATTTTAGTATTAGTTCATATTCCCAATTATTGCAAAGATTGAATTATTATGAACACTCCATTGATATGATTTTAGCATTAGTAATTAATGGTGTTTATTGGTGCAATCCTAAACACGAACAATATTTTATAAATTTATTAAGTAGATTATCTGAACCTCCAAAAATTAGTGGTTCATTTAATGATACAGCACGTAATTGCCATTACTATCCTGCATTATTGCTTTTTTATGCAATGGGTATAATTGCCATTAAGACCAATAAGTTTTCATTGTTAAATAAATTGTTTAGAATAAAAATATCCGAGCATAACAGTGAACATTCTGCAAAGTTAAATTTTCTCGACAAAGTAAATTCTTGTCTCATTGATAATGATATATTCAACAAAACCATTGAGCAAAATTACAAGACTCCAATAAGCACCTACGTAAATCAAAAATTGCAACCTCTACTTAGTCATATAATTTATTCTAAAGCTGATTTTAATGATGTGTTTAAAATATTTGAATATCTTTTATCTTTGAATTATCTAAATATTGTAGGCGAAAAATATGGAGATGTTTGGACGCCTTGGGGTGAATTTATGTGGAGAGGTAGGTTATGGAATTTAAACGAAGATACAATGTATAAAGATTTTTTCAGCAAAGCAGATATTGAAAAGGATAATTGGCAACCTATTAAAGACGGTATGTTTGATAAGTCTTATGATGTATATGTAGAAACTAAAACAAAAGTAGACGAGTTTCTGCGCAAATTACCTATACGTTAGTTTTAGAAGGATTCTTTTTAACTTTTTATTATCTTTATAGCTGATAACCAGCAAATTGTACGCCTATGATAGAAACAGAGATTTCCATATCAATAAACAGAAAATCAGATATTGATGTGATTAAGAAAATAATAATTGATGCAAACATATCATCTCCTATTTATATCTATGAATATGAAAGTCATTTTAACTTGGCATTAACAAGCGACTATGAACAATGGGAGTTAGATTCTGCTATACTGGAGTGCTTTTCAGGATATGAATTTACTTCAGAACTGTCTAACGGGAAGAAAGAAATAAGATTACAATTATCAAGATACCAATCAGAATTATCAACTGATGACTGGGGTAGACCAATAGATAATCCCTTAGATGAAACCAAATATCTCATTAAGAAATCAAATAATAAGCCTGAGGATTTTAATCCTCGGGTAACCGTTATGTTTGAAAATGAAGAATCTTCTTATTACATTCACATAGTAGACGGTATAAATAGAGCAACAGGAGAAAAAGGGTTCTTGCTTCTAAATAACTTTCAGTCAATGGAGTGCGATTCAAATACAGAAATTCTTAAAGATAAACTTTACACTTCACGCCACGAAGCATTTTGTTGGGGGTGTGATAAAATGAGACCGTTGGTGCAAAATGACTTTAAGGAATACCTTGAGAAGAAGAAAAAAGCCATAAAGGAGGAACAAAAATTACCTCGAAAAATTATTAGAGACTTCATTTCCGCTTGCAATAAATCAGATATAAAAGGAATATTGATTAACCTCGATGAAAATGTTATTTTTGAGATAACTACCCATTGGAATGTTACTTCAAAATATGAAGGAATTAAGGCTTTTAGAGAATATATTGAATCTACCGAAAATGACTTATGCGGATATGATTATAAAATTAGTTCTCAATGGATTATTAAGTTGCCAACAGTAAATATATGGGTTAAATACTTTCCAATATCATCAGACAATGAAAATAGAATACAACAATATAAGAGACTGAATTTTGTATTAAAAGAAAACAAAATTATTAACATTGTTAAGGAAAATTAATTTACTTAAAACCCTCTATATTAGGTCTATATCAAATGTCCCAAAAGTCGCAAATAAACGTTTGGGGCATTTTTAGATAATGCTAAAAGCCAGATATATAGTATTTATCGGAATGATATTATTTCCTACCTATCAATTTACAGCAACATCATACCGTTTTGAATACGGTCTTTTGAACACGCTTCTTTGTGGGAACAAATTCCGAGAACTCATATTTTCCCTGAATCTTATCGGATAAGTTCGTCATATCCTCATTGATTTTAGTACGGGTAACCTCTGCATAGATTTGAGTAGTTTTGATGGAGAGGTGTCCCATCATTTGACTAAGGCTTTCAATCGGAACACCTTGTGTCAGGCAAACGGTCGTAGCGAACGAGAAACGGCTCATGTGGAAAGTCAGCCGTTTATCTATATCGGCAGCTTTGGCAATCCGTTTTAGTTGCCAGTTCATGTTTACATGGGTTTGAAGCGTGAATACTTTCCCGTCTGTTCCGGCAAACTCCGTATCTCTGTATCTTTCAAGAATCTGTTTTGGAATATCCAACAGAGGAATATAAGAAGTCGTTCCGGTCTTTTGCCTGTCGAGAATAATCCACTGGCTACCGTCTTCCATTTCTTGAATATTAGAATGTTTCAGATTTCGGAGGTCAATAATCGCTATGCCCGTAAAGGTTGAGAAAATAAACATATCACGAGTAAAACGCCATGTGGCAAGTTCCAATTTCGCTTGCATAATGCGTTGTATCTCATCGTTGGAAAGCCACGGACGTTTAGGAATAACCCGTTCAGGAACAAAATCAAAGAACGGGTTCTGCCGTAGCACTCCTTTATTGCAAGCCCTCACAACAGCCTGACGGAACGGGTTCATATTGGTTTTAACCGACCGTGCCGTCATCTTTAAGTCAATTTTCAGATAATGAAAGTAGGTTTCCACAAATGGAGTATCAATCTTACCGAATGGAATATCGGTAAGGCTGTACTTTTCTTGTAGAAACTCTTTCATGTGGCGGTAGGCATTGGTATATACCGGAAAAGTGCTTTCGGTTATTCGTATTCCAATACTTCTCTGCTTTTCATCCAACAATTCGGCAAACTCCTGCATCAAGGTATTGCGGTTTATACCGATACCACGTAATGCGTTTTTAAGGGCTTCAGCGGTAACGTAGCCATTGTTATTCACCATGTTGTTATAGTGGGAAGATATTTCATTACGGAGCTTATCTATCTGCTTATTGATAGAACTTGATTCCTTAGATTGTCCCTTTGCCGTTCCTGATTGGTTATCCCAATCATCGGGCATTATTTCCAATCCGGTGCTGAATGTGGTGTTCTTGCCATCCACAGTTATACGTCCAACTATCGGACAAGTGCCTGATTTCTTGGTCTTACTGGTGTTTGGGTAGAAAAATATAGAAAATGTACTTCTGTTTGTTTTCATGGTTTACTATTCGTTATAGGTGAATTTATCGGAGATACGGAGAGATAGTTGCTTCATATCGTTGCCTATCTTCTCGTTATTAACACGTGCATACCGTTGAGTGGTGTTTATATTCTTGTGTCCCATCATTCGGCTAACGCTTTCGATGGGTACACCTTGCGATAGACACAGTTCCGAAGCGAAAATATGGCGCCCGACATGAAAGGTGAGTTTGGTCGTAATATTACAATGTTTAGCAATTATTTTCAGAGCAAAATTTATACGTCCCTGCCCTAATAGATGAAATACGTTATCTCCCTGTCCCAATCCTCTGTATTTCTCTATAATCTGTATTGGAATATCCAATAATTTGACATGAAACGGTATTCCCGTTTTCTGGCGGTCTGTGGAGATCCACAAACTACCATCTTCTTCGGTGATTATCTCTTTCCATGTAAGTTGCTTCAAATCCACATAAGGAAGTCCGGTAAAGGCTGCAAATACAAACATATCACGGATAAAACAAAGGCTTTTAGATTCTAACGGGGTGGATATAAGACGTTGGAACTCGTCTTTCGTTATTGAGCGTATTTTGAAATCAGGCTTCTTCAATTTAAAACCAAAAAACGGGGGATGCACGATTAATTTTCGGTTCAGAGCCATACGCACAACCTTGAATAATACCAACATGGTAGATGATACGGATTCGTCCGTCATTTTCCGTTCTACTCTCAAATGAAAATCAAATGCTTCGATAAAGGTCAGGTCTAACTGGTTCAGGGGTATGTCCTGAACTTTGTATTTGACTTTCAGAAAGCGTTTTACCTGTTTGCGAATGGTAATGTATTTCTGATAGGTGGATTCTGCTCTGTCTATGCCAATACGTGTTTGAAAATTCTGCATCATCTCGCCAAAGAGAACAAGCAGCGTTTTTTGTGCAGTTGCTATTCCTTGAAAAGCGTTCTTGACATCTTGGGCAATAACCGTTCCTGTACGCTCTAAAATGTCCCTGTAATGCGCATGTATGGAGAGATTAATTTTATTAATCTCTCTGTTGAGTTCTACGGCAACACGACTTTTGCCGATTGCACGACCTGATTTTACACTCCAAAGCCGTTCTTCTACTTTCAGTTTTGAGCCGAATTGTGCGATGGTGTTACCGATGATGATTTTACCCACAATCGGGTAAACGGCATCGGGATTTGTTTCTGTTCTTTCTGTGTTCCCTTCTCGTTTGAGATAGAAGGATACCTTTAGTTCGTTGTTCATAACGCTCACATTTTAAGTTCGTAAAATTACTTTCAATATGAGTTATCTGAACAATGTAAACCACAGACAAACAACGCTATAACCAGACGTTTAACGTCATTATTTTGCTCTGCTTTTCGCTTAATGGAATGGGTAACGGTTTAGAAACGGAAAGTCTGCACTAATCCGCTTTTTATTGCTATTTCGCTACTCGGCATCCAAAGACACTAAAAGACATACATTTCTATTAACCAATCAATTACCGTGCTTTTCTCTAATTCTTCTTTCAGGCATCTTGTTTTTAGAGTTACTCAAAAGGCGGCGGGTAACCCGCCACACCTTGCCCTTGCAGAGGGCAATCACCCTCCGAAGTCGGGTGATTTCTTATTATGAACTGATAATAATATTCGACTATAAGACAGCAACTAACAATTTTCTGAATCTCTTAGATTGCATATCCAAGCTTATGGAACAATACGAGTCACAGAATGCGGTGATAGAAAAAGACCTTCCCATGTTGGGGGAGATTGTAGGCAGTACATGGAAAAAGGAATTTGAATATATCACACCTTTTTGAACCCCCAATATTAGGTTCTCACAAATAAAATCAAAAAAAATAGCTTGTTCTATTTTACTTTCATTTCTTTATCAGGTCTTATATATAGAACGTCCATTCGGAAGAGCTCACGAAGAGGACATGAAACATGAATGTATAATGAAATAATATAAACAGGTATGTGTGCAACAAAAAAATGGAAAACAGGGATATTAGCAATTGCGATGTCATTGGTTTGCGGAATTGCCAACGCACAACATTGGCGTTCGCATTACCGTCCGAATCGGGTGGTCACCGTTATGGTTCGACCTGATGTAACATCTATTGTCAGCAACCGTTTCAATCAAAAGGAACGATTGGCGATGGCTGTGGCTTACTTGAAAACACATGAGTTCCTTACCATCAAGCAATATGCAAAAATGACACAACTTAGCAAGACTTCGGCGGAAGCCGAACTTGACGCTTTCGCTATGGATAAGAAAAAGCCCATACAGCTTGTCATCAGAGGGAAAAAGAAAGTTTATATAAGAAAATGATAGCGTATGAAACCAATTTGTAAATTATTAGCTTTAGGAGCGGCTGTTATATTCCTGATGCAATCGTGCGTAACCGTGCGTCCATCCCGCCATCGCCACCACCACAAGCATTGTTTTGTCGTTGCGCAGTTGACAACCGACACGACCTTGTTTAACCGTCCTTTGGTAGAATGCCCTGCGGCATCAGAACCTGTCGTTTATGGAAATAAAGGATGACCGGGAACTGGTGGCAGTAATCGCCAAAGAACCGGAAAAAGGATTCAGAAGTCTGATGGCAAAGTACAAGGAAGCATTGTATTGGCACATTCGGCGGTTGGTAGTGGCTCACGAAGATGCACAAGATGCTACACAGGAAGCTTTTGTACGGATATTCCGGTCGCTGCCCAATTTCAAAGGCGAATGTTCTTTCCGGTCATGGATTTACAGGATTGCCACCAACGAGGCCTTGCGCATTCTGGACCGGCGACGGGACGACCGGATGTCATTGGATAATTCTCCGGTTGAACTTAATAGTATGTTGGCTGATGAGTATGTA
>ERZ826016.1362-NODE-1362-length-23231-cov-7.059415_pt1 | contig 23231 bp, 23 predicted proteins | sample MGYA00519872_ERZ826016 | MGnify/ENA primary metagenome ERZ826016 (study PRJEB31778, sample SAMEA3449218) | human gut metagenome | biome: human gut; feature: human-associated habitat; material: faeces | place: United Kingdom | collected 2010/2012 ... | reverse complement strand
GATATTTGGCCGTATTTCAATCAGTAGCCGAGGATGAGCCCTTTTTCCATGGCGTAGAAGCTGGTCAGGCCCCGGCAGGGGAGGATGTCCACGCTGTGCACGGGAAGATCCTCCAGGATCTGCTGCTTGAGCTTCAGGGCGCCGGAGAGGTTCTCACAGTGGGAGATGACCACCTCCGCGCCGGTGCAGTCCTTGCTCTGCCGCATGAGAGCGGTGATGGCCTTGTAGGTCTTGGCCTCGCCGCGGGCCTTGTCGGCCACGTGGATGGTGCCCTGGGGCGTGGCGTCGGCGATGACGTGGATGCCCAGAGAGTGCAGCAGCGTGCCCACCAGGGGGCGCATGCGGCCGTTTTTGATGAGGTTGTCGAAATTCTCCAGGGTGAAGCAGGTGCGCAGGGCAGCCTGATACAGCCGCAGCTGGTCGCAGATGCTCTCGAAGTCCTCCGGGCCGGCGGCGGCTTCCATCAGCGCCTTGGCCTTGCGGATCAAAAGGACCATGGCGCCCGCCGTGGATTTGGAGTCAATGACGCAGATCTTCTTTTCGGGGTGCTCCTCCAGTACCATTTCCCGGCCCATGACCGCGGCATTGTACGTGCCGGAGAGGTTGGAGGAGATGGTGAAGCACACGGTGCAATCCCCGCCTTCAAAGGCCCGGGCAAAGGCGGCCGGAGAGGGACAGGCGGAAGAGGAACGGTGATGGGCCAGCTTGCTCAGCAATGCCGGAATATCCAGCTCCGGCGTATCCAGATAGTCCTGACCGCCGACATGCAGGCACATGGGCGCTACCGTCAGACGGGCGTAAGGGGAATTGAGTTCCCCGGAGATCAGATCACAGCTGCTGTCGCTGACAAGATTCAACATGATGACACACTCCTACCTCGACCCACAGGATGTTGACAGTGGATCGGCGAAAATAGTTTTCAATACTACATTTCATTGTATCTGTAAAACGGACGCTTGTCAAGTGAAAGAACATCGAAAAAGGTCAAAGGGAGGGAGCGGCCCGGTGAGAAACAGAAAAAAAGATCCCTTACATTGAATTTTTTTGCGGCGTGTGGTATGATAACCGGGCGAAAGCCGCGATGATAGACGGCTTTTATAAAGGAGCGTTTTTATGACCTTTGAAGAATATCTGTCCTCCCTGAAGGGAAAGACGGTAGGTGTGATCGGCGTGGGCGTATCCAACCGTCCCCTGATCGAAAAACTCCTGGAGCGGGGGATCGACGTCACCGCCCGGGATAAAAAAGAGGATCTGGGAGAACTGGGACAGGCTTTGACGGCTCAGGGCTGCAAGCTGCGTCTGGGGAGTGGATATCTGGCGGACCTCCATGAGAATGTGATCTTCCGTACCCCCGGTCTGCGGCCGGATGTGCCGGAGCTGGCGGCGGCTGTGGCCGGCGGCAGCGTCATCACCTCGGAGATGGAGGCATTCTTTGCAGTCTGCCCCTGTCCCATTCTGGCGGTGACCGGCTCCGACGGCAAGACGACAACCACCACCATTATCTCCAAGCTGCTGGCGGCGGAGGGGAAGATCGTCCATGTGGGCGGCAATATCGGCCATCCGCTGCTGTGCGACACCCCGGAGATCGCACCGGAGGATATGGCGGTGCTGGAGCTCAGTTCCTTCCAGCTGATGACCATGCAAACAAGCCCACATATCGCGGTGACCACCAATCTGGCGCCTAACCATCTGGATGTCCACAAGGACTATCAGGAGTATGTGGATGCAAAGGCAAACATCTTTACACACCAGTCTGCCGGCGATATTGCCGTGTTCAACGCCGACAACGATGACACGGTGCGTCAGGCCGCGAAAGCGGTGGGCGAGGTCCGTTGGTTCTCCCGGAAGCAGCGGGTGGACAACGGCGTGTTCTGCGAGAACGGCGTGATTTATGAAGCCGTAAACGGCGCTGTGATGCCCATCATGGAGACAAAGGACATTCTGCTGCCCGGCGTCCACAATATTGAAAACTACATGGCGGCCTTCGCCGCCGTGCGGGGTATGGTCAGCTATGAGACCATGCGGGAGATCGCAAAGACCTTCGGCGGCGTGGAGCACCGGATCGAGCTGATCCGCACCCGGAAGGGCGTCCGCTGGTACAACGATTCCATCGCGTCCAGCCCCAGCCGTACCATCGCGGGCCTGAATTCCTTCCCAGAGCAGGTGATCCTCATTGCCGGCGGCAAGGATAAGGGCATCAGCTACGCCCCCCTCGGCCCTGTGGTGAATGACCACGTGAAGCTGCTGCTGCTGTGCGGCAAGACCGCCGGGGTCATCCGGGAGGCCGTGGAGCAGGCGGAGAATTATCACGGCCTGGAAATTTTGAATGTGGCGGACTACCATGAGGCAGTGGCCATTGCCGATGAGCGTTCCCAGCCGGGAGATGTGGTGATCCTGTCTCCGGCCAGCACCTCCTTTGACCGCTTTGCCAACTTCATGGAGCGGGGCCAGGTGTTTAAGGCCATCGTTAACGAACTGAAATAATGAATAAGCCCTTCCGCATAAGCTGATAAGAGCCGAAAGCGGAGGAGGTGGGGCTGTGGGTCCCGGATTTTTCTACTATCACCGGGGGCCGGACGGCCGCCAGGTGCGGCGGGTGCTGCTGTTTCTGGCGATATCCGGCCTGCTGGCCTTTGTGCTGTACGCCGGGGCCCAGATGCGGCCTCTGCTGGGGAGCCTTGCCACCACGCGGGTATCCAACGCCGTGAACCGCATCGTCTATCAGGCGGTGAACGAGGCCATCGACAGCGGCCAGATCGCCTACGAGCAGTTAGTCAGCTACGAAAAGGACAACGAGGGCCGCATCACCATGGTCCGCAGCAACATGGCGGCCTTTAACCGGCTGCAATCCCAGATCTTAGATCTGATTCTGGGCCGCATCGATCAGGTTTCCGCAAGAGAATTGTCCATCCCGGTGGGCAGTCTGACCGGCTCACCCCTGCTGGCTGGCCGGGGACCTCGGATCTCCGTGCGGATGGAGTCGGTGGGATCCTCGTCGGCCCGGTTTGAAAACCAGTTCGAGTCCGCCGGGATCAACCAGACCAAGCACCGGATCGTTCTGCGGATCGACGTGTACGTCAGTATCCTACTGCCGGGATATTCCACCGTGACGCAGGTGACCAACGAGATCACCGTGGCGGAAACGGTGATCGTGGGGGAGGTGCCGGGGACCTATACCTATTTTGCGACGGACCCGGAGGCGTATGCCAGTGACGCCAAGGACTACATACTCAACAAAGACTAAGGAGGACGCTCCATGGAATTTCGCACGGAGTTTGCCGATTACAAGGACGAACTGGCCTTTCTGCGGGCCTATCTTACGGAACAGGGGTATCTTTATTATGTTTTAGACGCCCCGGTGATCCCGGACTATGAATATGACCGTCTGAACCGCCGCCTGGAGGAACTGGAGGCGGAGCACCCGGAGGAGATCACACCGGATTCCCCCACCCAGCGGGTAGGCGGCAAAATTCTGGATGCCTTCCAGCCTTATGCCCATGAGGTGCCCTTGGAGAGCCTTCAGGATGTGTTCAACGAGGGGGAGGTAGCCGCCTTCTGCGAGAAGATGGAGGAGGCCCTCGGCCCCATGGCGGAATATTCCGTGGAGCCCAAGGTGGACGGCTTGTCCGTGGCGCTGGAATACCGGGACGGCGTATTTGTCCGGGGCGCTACCCGGGGCGACGGACGGGTGGGGGAGGACGTGACGGAGAACCTCCGCACCGTCCGTTCCATTCCCATGACATTGCCGGAAAAGCTGCCCCGGCTCATCGTTCGGGGCGAGGTCTACATGGCCCGGTCCGTGTTCGAGAGCATCAACGCCAAGCGGGAGCTGGAGGGCAAGCCCTTGATGGCCAACCCCCGGAACGCAGCCGCCGGGTCTTTGCGGCAGCTGGATTCCAAGATCTGCGCCCAGCGGCAGCTGGACATCGCCGTGTTCAATCTGCAGTTGGCGGAGGGGCGGGAATTCACCTCCCACGCGGAGACCCTTGACTATCTGGCCTCCCAGCGGTTCAAGGTCATTCCCCACAAGACCCTCCGCGGCACATCGGAGATCCAGACGGAGATCTTCCGGATCAATGACGAGCGGATGGACTATCCCTTTGATATTGACGGCGCGGTGGTGAAGGTGAACAGCCTGTCGGACCGCACAATCCTCGGCTCCACGGCCAAATTCCCCAAGTGGGCCGTGGCCTATAAGTATCCCCCGGAGAAGAAATACGCCACGGTGACGGACATCGTTGTGCAGGTGGGCCGCACCGGCGTCCTGACGCCCAAGGCGGTGCTGACCCCGGTGCGTCTGGCGGGCACCACCGTCACCAACGCCACCCTCCACAATCAGGATTTCATCACGGAGAAGGACATCCGCATCGGAGATACGGTGCTGGTGCAGAAGGCGGGAGAGATCATCCCGGAGATTTTGTCCGTGGATCTGACAAAGCGCCCGGAGGGGACGAAACCCTACACCCTGCCGGAGGTGTGCCCGGTCTGCGGCGCGCCGGTGGTCCGGGATGAGGACGGCGCGGCCCTCCGCTGCACCGGCGCGGAGTGTCCCGCCCAGCTTCAGCGGAACATCACCCACTTTGCCAGCCGGGACGCCATGGACATTGAGGGCCTTGGCCCGGCGGTGGTGGCCCAGCTGGTGGAAAACGGACTCATCGCCAACGTGGCGGATCTCTATGACCTTCATGCGCAGGATGTGGCCCAGCTGGACCGCATGGGGGCGAAGTCGGCGGAGAATCTGATCCGGGCCATTGAAAAATCCAAAGCCAATGACCTCAGCAAGCTGATCTACGGCTTGGGCATCCGTCAGGTGGGGGAGAAGGCCGCCGCCGTGCTGGCCCGGCACTTTGGGACTCTGGATGCCCTGACCGCCGCTCCGACAGAGGAGCTGACGGAGATCCCGGATGTGGGCGAGATCACGGCCAAGTGTATTGTGAACTATTTGAACCAGCCTCAGGCCAAGGACCTGATTGCCCGGCTGAAGGCCGCCGGGGTCAATATGGACAGCACCGTTCAGAAGGTGGATGACCGCTTTGCCGGCATGACCTTTGTGCTCACCGGCACCCTGACCCGGTTCGACCGGAAAACGGCGGAGAACGAGATCGTCCTCCGGGGGGGCAAGGCCAGCGGCTCCGTGTCGAAAAAGACCACCTATGTGGTGGCGGGTGAGGCAGCGGGCAGCAAGCTGACAAAGGCCCAGCAGTTAGGCGTCCCCGTACTGACGGAGGACGAGTTCGCGGAGCTGCTGAAATAAGACAGGTTAGGAAAAACATAGACAAAAAGGGGTGAGGGGACCATGCGTTCCCTGTTTCGGAAAATAAGGGAGGCCAACCGGCCATTCTGCACGGCGCTGGTGGCGGCGGCAGGCAGCTCCAGCCGTATGGGCGGCGTGGATAAGCTGATGGAATTTCTGGACAATGTTCCTGTCCTGATGCGGACCCTGACAGCGTTACAGCGGGCAGCCGCTATCGATGAGATCGTCATTGCCGCCCGGGAGGACGCACTGGTGGACATCTCGACCCTGTGCAAGACCTACGGCATTACGAAATGCAGCAAGGTGGTGCGGGGCGGTGAGAGCCGGTGCCATTCCGTGCTGCTGGCGGCATTGGAAGCCTCCCCGGAGGCGAAGCTGCTGGCAGTGCAGGACGGCGCCCGCCCGCTGGTAACGCCGGCACTCATCGACCGCACGGTGGAGGCGGCGGCCAAGTGCGGCGCGGCGGCCCCGGCGGTGCCGGTGAAGGACACCATCAAGACCGTGGCCGAGGACGGCGCCGTGACCGGCACCCCAGACCGCAGTACCCTCCGGGCAGTGCAGACGCCTCAGGTGTTTGAGGCGGATCTGCTGAAGGCGGCCTTGCAGTCGGCGCTGGAAAACGAGGTGCCCGTCACCGATGACTGCTCCGCTGTGGAGCGGCTTGGGAAGGTGGTCTATCTCATTGACGGCGACGAGGAAAATCTGAAGATCACCACCCCGGTGGATCTGGTGATCGCGGAGGCTATTTTAGCGGAACGGGAGGGACGCTGATGACAGACCTGCGAATTGGACACGGATATGATGTCCACCGGCTGACAGAGGGCCGCAGACTCATCTTAGGCGGCGTGGAGATCCCCTACGAAAAGGGACTTTTAGGCCATTCTGACGCGGATGTACTGGTCCACGCCGTGATGGACGCTCTGACGGGAGCCGCCCGGCTGGGGGACATCGGCAAGCTGTTCCCGGATACGGACCCGGCCTACGCCGGTATTTCCAGTCTGAAGCTGCTGGCGGAGGTAGGACGGCTGCTGGCGGAAACGGGCCGCGCCGTGGTGAACATCGACGCCACGCTGCTGGCGCAGGCTCCGAAGGTAGGCCCCTACCGGCAGCAGATGACGGAAAACATAGCAATGGCGCTGCACATCGACCCGGAGCGGGTGAACGTGAAGGCCACCACGGAGGAGGGCCTCGGCTTCACCGGGGACGGCTCCGGGATGGCGGCCCATGCCGTGGCTTTGATCGAGACGGTCAAATGACCGGGCAATTGCATATATTACAAGGAGACGTACATTCGGTACGTCTCCTTTTTTCTACGCTGCCATACCGGACGTAAGGCCGGTATGCTCGCGTCGCAGAAAGAGCGAAGAGAAGGAGGAACAAGTGTGGAATATGATCTGATCCTTGCCCGCTCCGTGACGTATGCGCAGCGGATGCAAAGAGCGCTGAACCGTGCAGGAATCCGCAGCCAGCTCTTTCGGGCGCCCCGTGACCTGACGGATCTGGGCTGCGCCTATGTGGTGCGGATCTCGCCCTACGATCTGGGAGCGGCCCTGCCGCTCCTGCGGCGGGAGGGGCTTGGCCCCCTGCGGATCTATGTGCAGCGGGGCGGGGATATTCAGGAGGTGGGCCTATGATCTATCTGGACAGCGCGGCCACCACCTTCCAAAAGCCGCCTGCGGTGGGGCGGGCCATGACGGAGGCGCTGGCCTCTATGAGTTCGCCGGGCCGGGGCGGGCATCCGCTGGCTATGCGGGCCGCGGACACCGCCTTCCGGTGCCGCACGGAGCTGGCGGAGCTGTTTGGCCTTGACGGCCCGGAGGGCGTGGCCTTTACACTGAACGCCACTCATGCCCTGAACATTGCCATCAAAAGTTTGGTGCCCTCCGGCGGACGGGTGGTGATCTCCGGATATGAGCACAACGCCGTCACCCGACCGCTGACGGCCCTAAAAGCCAAGGTGTCCGTAGCAGGCGGACCGCTGTTCGATCAGGAGGCAGCAATCCGGGCCTTTGACGAGTTGATCGCGCCCGGCGTGGACGTTGTGATCTGCAATCATGTGTCCAATGTGTTCGGCTTTGTCCAGCCCGTTGAAAAGGTGGCGGCGCTTTGCCGCAGCCGTGGTGTGCCGCTGATCGTGGACGCCTCCCAGTCTGCCGGTATCCTGCCGATCAATATGAAAAGCCTTGGGGCGGCGTATATTGCCATGCCGGGACACAAGGGGCTGTACGGCCCACAGGGCACCGGCGTGCTCTTGTGCGGGGACGGTCAGATCCCGAGACCGCTGCTGGAGGGCGGCACGGGGAGTATTTCTCTCAGTCAGGAGATGCCGGACTTCCTGCCGGACCGCATAGAGGCCGGGACTCACAATATGCCGGGGATCGCAGGCCTGCTGGCGGGCGTTCGCTTTGTCCGCCGACAGGGGACACAGGCCATTTTGCGCCATGAACATGCCCTGACCTGCCGGACGGCGGAGAGTCTGCGCCGGCTGCCCGGGGTAGAGGTGCTCGCCCATCCCGGCTGTCTGGCCCAAGCGGGAGTGGTGTCCTTCCGGGTGCCTGGGCGGGACGCGGAGACCGTGGGCGAAGCGCTGGCGCGGCGGGGGATCGCGGTGCGGGCGGGGCTGCATTGCGCGCCGCTGGCCCACCGCACCGCCGGGACGCTGGACACCGGCACGGTCCGGGTCAGCTTTTCCGCCTTCAACACGCCTCAGGAGGCGGACCGGCTGGCGGAGGCCGTGGGGGATATTCTCCGAAGATAAGACCTGAGACCGAAGCTAAGACCGAACCTAAACCCGGAGCAGTGCTCCGGGTTTTTCCTGTTCCGAAACGGTAACAAGGTGGATATCCATGGAAATCGGAAAATAATTCTGAACGGACCATGAATTTTTAACGGTTTTCCTTGAATTTTACAGTCCGCTTCTCTATAATATAAAAATGAATGCCTATAACCCGCAGAGAGGTGAGTTGGAGCGATGAATGTAACGTTCGCGCAGGTCAGCGGCTGGGTCGTCCGGTATCTGCTGACCATTCGGATTTCAGATATATTGGATATTGCCATCATGGCATTTGTCCTCTATAAAATTTTCACACTGGTGCAGAGCACCAAGGCGGCCAGTCTGGTAAAGGGACTGCTGATCTTTTTGGCGGCGCTGGTGCTGTCCTCTGCCCTGCATCTGAACGGGATCAATTACATCATGACCCGCATGGTCAATCTGGGCCTGCTGGCCCTCATCATTCTGTTCCAGCCGGAGATCCGCCGGGTACTGGAGCAGGTGGGCAGCCGCCGTCTGGTGGCCTTCTTCATCCATGAGGAATCCGCCAGCACGATGGAACAGGCCATCGGACAGACGGTGCTGGCATGCACGGAAATGTCCCAGAGCCGTACCGGTGCCCTCATCGTCTTTGAGCGGGAGATCCTGCTGGACGATATGGTCCGCAGCGGCACGGTGCTGGACGCGGCAGTGTCTGCCGAACTGCTGAAAAACATTTTCTTCGTCAAGGCCCCCATGCATGACGGCGCGGTGATCGTGCGCCACGGGCGGGTGCTGGGCGCTGGCTGTATGCTGCCCCTGAGCAAGAACGTGAACCTCTCCCGCGACTTGGGTATGCGCCATCGGGCCGGTATCGGTATGAGTGAAAACTCCGACGCCGTGGTGGTCATCGTCTCCGAGGAGACCGGCTCCATTTCTGTGGCCATCGGCGGAATGCTCAAGCGGCATCTCAAGCCGGAGACGCTGGAAAATCTTCTGCGGAACGAATTGCTTCCCCGGGAGGAAGACAGCGAGGACCGTCTGAAGTTCAACCTGCTGAACCTCCTGCGGAGCAAAAAGAATGGAGGCGAGGAAGATGCGTAAGACACAGAATCCGCGGAATATCCTGTATCTGGTCCTATCCATCGTGATCGCCGCCGGTATCTGGTACTATGTGGACGAATTCAACGGCCGGGTGGTGACCCAGACCGTTACGGGGATCCCCATTGAGTATATCAATCAGGACGCACTGGCAGACAATGGGCTGATGCTGGCGGAAGGCGAGGACAGCGGTACCAGCACCACCATCGACATCACCTTTAAGGGAAACCGGCGGCACATTGTTCAGCTGGATCGTTCCAAGATCCGGGTAACGGCCAATCTGGCCAGTATCACGGAGGCCGGCGTCCAGAGCGTGAAGCCGGATCTGACCTATACGGACCGGAAATTCAACTCCGGCAATACCTCGGTAGAGGAGCAGAGCCTCTATATGGCCACGGTCAATATCTGCGAACTGAGCCATAAGGAAGTGGAGCTGCGCTGCGAGCTCACCGGCAATGTGGCGGAGGGCTATTCCGCCGGTAAGGTCCAGCTTTCTCAGACCAGCATCGCCGTCCGGGGCCAGGAAGAGGAAATTGCCAAGGTTAGCTATGCCAAGGTGATTTTTGACATCGGCAAGAATACCAAGGAGACCGTCACGGCGGATCTGGATTATCAGTTCTATGATGAGGACGGTCAGGTGCTGAACCTCTCCGGCATCCATGCCGAGGCGGGTCAGATCCAGGCGACTCTGCCGGTGTATGTCACCAAGGAGCTGAAGCTGACGGTGGACTTCAAGGAAGCTCCCGGCGCACAGCTGGCGGACATGACCTGGGCCATCAAGCCGGAGAGCGTTGTGGTTTCCGGTGACGCCTCTGTTCTGAACGATATGGATTCCATTGTGCTGGACAGCTTTGATCTGCTCAGCGTGACCACGGAAAGCACCAGCCACAGCTACGCCATTCTGGTGCCGGACGGCTGCGAGAATCTCAGCGGCGTGACCCGGGCCACACTGGAGATCGGCTATCCGGATAAGACGGTGGCGGATGTGACCACTCACAACATCCGGGTGGAAAACGCCTCGGCCAGCCGGAACGTGGAACTTCTGACACAGGAACTCTCCGTGCGGATCTTCGGCACAGCGGCGGAGATGGAGGGCATCACCGGTGAAGATGTGGCGGTGGTGGCGGATCTCAGCGATTACGCGGTGGCCTCCGGCACCTATATGATCCCGGCTCAGGTCCGGGTGGGAGACGGAAAGACCATCGGCGTTTCCGGAACCTATCAGATTCAGGTCCGTATTCCCGAATCCTGAACCGGCGCGGCCCACAGCATTTGACAGAAAATTAGGAGCGATACCATGACACAGATTGCAACAGTTGAAAGAATTTTGGACGATACCCACGCGGAGATCTCCGTTCCCCGGAAGTCCGCCTGCGGCCATGACTGCGAGGAATGCGCGGGCTGCGGCGTCAGCGGCGTTTCCGTTTACGTCAAGGCACTGAACACCGTCGGCGCCCGGCCGGGTCAGAAGGTGGTGGTGGAGAGCGACACGAAGAAAATGCTCAAGATCGTCAGCTTTGTTTACCTGATCCCGGTGATCCTGTTTCTGGCGGGATACCTGATCATGCTGGCCTGCAACACCAGCGTGGCGGTGCAGTATACCGCGGCAGTGGCCGGAGCCGTGCTGGGAATTTTGCTGGCCATCTGGTATGACCGCCGGGTGAAGGCCCGGGGCGGGCTGTCCTTTACCATCGTGCGGGTGTTCTGATGTTCGGATATGTGCGGCCCTCCGTCCGGGATCTGCCGGAGGAGGAACTGGACCGGTTCCGCGCCATGTACTGCGGACTGTGCCACACCCTGTCCCGGCGGTACGGACAAGCTGCCCGCTTCATCCTGAACTACGATTTTACCTATCTTGCCATCCTGCTGTCCGATGGGACGGCAGGGGCGCAGGGAGCCGGGCGGTGCTATACCAGTCCGATCAAAAAGCGGCCCTTTTTAGAGCCTACCGCCGCTATGGAGCTGGCGGCGGACGAGAGCGTGATCTTAGCCTACTGGCAGCTGCGGGACGGCGTGGAGGATCACGCTTGGGCCTCCGGCCTGAAATACCGGGCAGGTGCCCGTCTGCTGGAATCCGCTTACAAACGGGCGGCGGCCCTTCGACCGGAATTCGATCAGGCGGTGCGCCGCCAGCTTCAGCTCCTGAGCGCATTGGAGCAGGCAAAGGACCCGTCTATGGACAGAGCCGCCGACAGCTTTGCCGTACTGCTTTCCAGCGCTGCGGAGGAGCTGACGGACCCCGTCCGGAAGCGGATCATGGAGCAGCTTTTGTATCATCTGGGCCGCTGGATCTACCTGATCGACGGGGCGGACGATTTGAAAAAAGATGCGGAGAGCGGCAATTATAATCCGGTAGCTCTGCGGTACGGATTGACAGACGGCACATGGACGCCGGAGAGCCGCAGGGACTTTGCCACGACCCTGGACCATTCCATCCACCAGATGGCCGCAGCCTTTGAGCTGTGGGATTTCGGCGTGTGGACGCCGGTCCTGCAGTCCACCTTTTACGGAGGGCTGTTTCAGGTGGGGAAAGCCGTGCTGGACGGCAGCTTCCATCGCCCCAGCAGAAAGAATATCAGAGAGTTTGAGGAAACCGAATGAACGATCCATACGAGGTCCTGGGAGTTCCCCGGACCGCCACCGATGAGGAAATCAAAAAGGCTTACCGGAATCTGGCCCGGAAATATCATCCGGACAATTATCATGACAGCCCTCTGGCCGATCTGGCGCAGGAGAAGATGAAGGATATCAACGCCGCTTACGAGCAGATCACTAAGGAGCGCAGCGGACGGGGAGACAGCCCCGCCGGCGGCTATCGTCAGAGCGCCTACGGCGGATACGGCGGCCAGAGCTACTCCGGCGGGGACAGCGTGTTTCAGCAGGTGCGCTACGCTATCCAGCTGGGAGATCTTGGCCGGGCGGAGGCGCTGCTCACCAATTACAGCAACCACAATGCCGAGTGGAATTTCCTGAAGGGCGTTGTATGTGCCCGCCGGGGCTGGATGGACGAAGCCAAGCGTTACTATGAGACCGCCTGCCAGATGGACCCCGGCAATCTGGAATATCAGCGGGCGCTGGACTATATGGAAAACGGCCCCCGACAGGCTTACACGCCAGGCGGAACCACCTTTGGGACGGACCTGTGCGGCAGTAATCTGTGCCTGCCTATGTGCTGCCTGTGGTCACTTTGCAGCGGCGGTGTGCCAATCTGCTGCTACTGCTGATAAATAACGTGTAAAACCGGCGGAAACGTGCTCTGACAGGGAAGAATGACCATTTGCGGAAGGCGTTTCCCCGTAAAATAGGAGGAATCAGCATGATCAAAAGCATGACCGGCTACGGTCGGGCGAGAGAGGTGCGGAACAAGCGGGATATCACCGTGGAGGTCCGCTCCGTCAACAACCGGTATCTGGACTGCACCGTGAAGATGCCCCGGATGTACAGCTTTGCGGAGGATGCCGTGAAGCAGTGCGTCCAGAAGGCCATCTCCCGGGGCAAGGTGGATGTGTTTATCACGGTGGACGCCTCCGCCGCAGACGTGGCCAAGGTCACGGTGAACCGGGAACTGGCGGCCCAGTATGCCGCTGCACTGGCAGAGCTGTCTGAGGTCTGCGGCACGGAGTCCAAGGTGACGCCGGAGCAGCTTTCCCGGTTTCCGGACGTCCTGACGGTGACGAAGGAGGACGAGGATCTGGAAACGGTGTCTGCGGACCTGTGCGCCGTGGCAGAGCAGGCGCTGGAAGCTTACAACGCCATGCGGGCCGTGGAGGGCCGGAAGTTGGCGGAGGACATCGGCAACCGCCTGACCTATATTGAGAACTATACGTCTCAGGTGGAACAGCGTTCCCCGGAGACTGTGACGGAGTACCGCGCCAAGCTGACGGCCCGGATGGAGGAAGTGCTTCAGTGCACCACCATCGACCCCCAGCGGATTTTGCAGGAGGCCGCCATCTACGCCGATAAGGTGGCTGTGGACGAGGAGACCGTCCGCCTGCGGAGCCATGTGGCCCAGCTGCGGACCATGCTGGAATCCGATGAGCCTATGGGCCGGAAGATGGACTTCCTGATCCAAGAGGTCAACCGGGAGTCCAACACTATCGGCTCCAAGTGCTGCGACGTAGCCATCGCTCAGGTGGTGGTTGGCCTCAAGGCAGAGGTGGAGAAGATGCGGGAACAGGTCCAGAACGTGGAGTAAGCCATGAAGCTTATCAACATCGGTTTTGGAAATCTGGTATCCCAGGAGCGGCTGGTGGCCATCGTCAGCCCGGATTCCGCACCCATCAAGCGAATGGTGCAGGAGACCCGGGAGCGCGGTATGCTCATTGACGCCACCTACGGCCGCAAGACCGCGTCCATTTTCATCATGGACAGCGATCACGTGATTTTATCGGCGCTGCCGCCGGAGCGGTTCAGCCCGAAGGAGCAAGAGGGAGAGGGATCATGAGAGGAAAAACGTTTATTATTTCCGGCCCATCCGGCGTAGGCAAGAGCACGGTGCTCAGCGCTCTGCTGGAGAAGCGGAAGAACCTGTATTTTTCAGTATCCGCCACCACCAGAGACCCCCGGCCCGGTGAACTGGACGGCATCCATTATCATTTTATGGATGCGGAGTCCTTCCGCAAGTGGATCGCCATGGACCAGTTTCTGGAATACGCCGAATATGTGGGCAACTTCTACGGCACCCCCAAGCGGTTCGTGGATGAGGCCATGGATAAGGGGCAGGATGTGATCCTGGACATTGAGGTGCAAGGCGCCTTACAGGTCACCAGCAAGCGGCCCGACACGGTGAAGATCTTCATCGCCCCGCCCAGCTGGAAGGAACTGGAACGCCGTCTGAAGGACCGCGGCACCGACGATCCGGAGAAAGTGCAGAAGCGTCTGCTCCGGGCCAAGGTGGAGTTCCAGACCGCCCATACCTACGATTATTTTGTCATCAACGATACGGTGGAGGATGCCGTCCGGGAGCTGGACGCCATCATCACCGCCGAGCACTGCAAGCCCAAGGAGCGTATGTCTGTTCTGGTGGAGTGACCGCCGTTTATTCCCTGATACAATAAAAAATTAAAGCCGCACAGCGGCAGATTGGAAGTAGAATATTATGATGCTGTATCCCGCTATGAACAAGCTGAAAAGTCATATCCCCAACCGTTATATGCTGGTGAACGTGGTGGCCCTTCGTGCCCGCCAGATCGCCGATGACGCCGAAGAGGCCGGCATCCAGCTGGAAGAGAAGCCTGTGACGCTGGCCATCCATGAGGTGGCGGACGGCAAGATCGACGCCAGCGGTATGGATCTGACCATTTCTGTCGATAACTGATCGAACACATCATCGGAGGAGGGCGAGGCATGGAGACCGCAGACATGGTAAAGGTTGCGGTCAGCGCCGCGCCCTATTCCATTGATAAGCCGTATAGCTATCTGGTGCCGGAATCGCTGGCAGCGGCGGCAGTCCCCGGCGTTCGGGTCATGGTGCCCTTTGGACGGGGCAATAAGGAGAGCGAGGGCCTGATCCTGGCCCGTGTTCAGGAGCCGAAGCTGCCGGGGAGCAAAGCGCTCCGGCAGGTTTTGGACCCGGAGCCGGTGCTGGACAAGGCCGGTATCGACCTGGCGCTGTGGATGCGGGGCCGGTATTTCTGCACGGTGTTCGAGGCGGTGAAAACCATTCTCCCCGCCGGACTGTGGTACGGTCTGCGGGAGATCTGGTCACTGGCTATGGAGCCGGAGACCGCCCGCTCCGCCGCCGTGGGCATCCCCGGCGCGTGGCAGGTGTTGGATCTGCTGGAAAAGCAGGGCGGCAAGGCGGATATCCGCGTCCTGCGGGACGCCTTGGGCGACGGGGCGGAAAAGCCCCTCAAGGCCATGAAAAAGGCGGAGATCCTCACTTGCGAGACGGACGCCAAGCGCAAGATCGCCGACAAGTCCCACCGGATGGTGGAGCTGGCGGTCAACACGGAGGATGCCTACGCCCTGACGGAGCCAAAGCGCCGCTCCGCCCCGACGCGGTACGAGGTAGTGAACTTCTTAGCCACGGCGGGACGGACCCCGGCAGCGGAGGTCAGCTATTATACCGGGGCCTCCGCCCGGACGCTGAAGACCATGGAGAAGGCGGGACTGATCGCCTTTTCCGAGGAGGAAGAGTTGCGGGTGCCGTCCTTGGACGATGTGGAGCCGGGGCCGGAGATCGTTTTGAACGAAGAACAGCAGCGGGCTTTTGAAGAGATTTTAGGCCGGGTACAGGCGGCAAAGCCGTCGGTCACGCTGCTGCACGGTGTTACCGGCAGCGGTAAGACGCAGGTTTATCTGCGCTTGGTGCAGGAAACGCTGGCGTTGGGAAAAACCGCTATGGTGCTGGTGCCGGAGATCGTGCTGACGCCGCAGATGATGCGGAAATTCAGCTCCTACTTCGGCAGCCGGGTGGCCATGCTCCACAGCTCCCTGAAAATGACGGAGCGCTATGACCAGTGGAAGCGCATCCGCCGGGGAGAGGTGGACGTGGTGCTGGGGACCCGCTCCGCTCTGTTCGCGCCCCTGAAAAATCTGGGCCTCATCATCATGGACGAGGAGCAGGAGGGAAGCTATCAGTCGGAAAACGTACCCCGGTACGATGCCCGGGAGGTCGCCAAATACCTCTGCGTCCGGGAGAAGGCGGCGCTGGTGTTCGGTTCCGCTACGCCTACGGTGGAGACCGCTTGGGCGGCGGAACAGGGAAGCTATCAAAAGGCGCTGCTGCGGCGGCGCTACAACGAAAACGCCTTGCCGGAGGTCCTCATTGCGGATCTGCGGCAGGAGATCCTGAACGGCAACCCGGGCCTGATCAGCACCCCGCTGCGGCAGGAGCTGGAAAAAAATCTGGCGGCGGGGGAGCAGAGTATCCTGTTTCTGAACCGCCGGGGCAGCAGCCGGATGCTGCTGTGCGGCGAGTGCGGCTATGTGCCCCAGTGTCCCCGGTGCAGCAGCGCCATGACCTATCATTCCGCCAACGGGCGGCTGATGTGCCACTACTGCGGACACTCCGAGCCGGCGGCGGACACCTGCCCGGAATGCGGCGGCTGGATGAAGCATGTTGGCGCGGGTACGCAAAAGGTGGAGGAGGAGCTGCGGGAGCTGTTCCCGGAGGCGGGCATCCTACGGATGGATGCCGATACCGCCGCCGGGGGCCATGAGGAGATCCTGCAGACCTTTGAGCGGGAGCGCGTCCCCATTCTGCTGGGGACACAGATGGTGGCGAAGGGACTGGATTTTGAAAACGTGACGCTGGTGGGCGTTCTCTCCGCGGATATTTCCCTGTATGTGGACAATTACCGGGCGGCGGAGCGTACCTTCAGCCTGCTGACCCAGGTGGTAGGCCGTGCGGGCCGGGGCGGGAAAACCGGCCGGGCCGTGATCCAGACCTACACGCCGGGGAACGATGTGATCCGGTGCGCCGCCCGTCAGGATTATGATGCTTTTTACGAAAGCGAGATCCGGATGCGCCGGCTGCGGCGGTATCCTCCCTTTGCGGATCTTTTCACCGTCACCGTTTCCGGAACGGAGGAGGGCCGGGTGCTCCGGGCCGCCGTGTCCGTCCGGGAGACGCTGCGGCAGCTTTGCAGGCGGCCGGAGTTGGCCGCCGGGGAGCCGGAGGTCTTAGGCCCCGCCCCCGCGCCGGTGGTGAAGGTGAATAACCGGTTTCGCTACCGCTGCACACTGGTGGGAAAGAATGACAAGGCCACCCGGGAAATGCTGGCATGGCTGCAAAAAGACTTCGCCAAAGACAACGCCAACCGGGGCATGAATCTGTTTGTGGACCATAACGCGGCGGACTGACCGCCGTGATCAAATCAAGGAGGTGCCATTCATGGCATTACGAAAGATCGTAGAACAGGGCGACGAGTGTCTGACAAAGGTCTGCCGCCCGGTGACAAAATTTGACCGGCGGCTGCATGACCTGCTGGACGATATGGCGGAGACGCTGGCAGACGCCAACGGCGCGGGACTGGCGGCACCCCAGGTGGGGATCTTGCGCCGGGTCTGTCTGGTGCTGGACGAGGAGGCGGAGGAATATTTGGAGCTCATCAACCCGGAGATCATCGCCCAGAGCGGCGAGCAGACCGGGCTGGAGGGCTGCCTCAGCGTCCCCGGCAAGTGGGGCATCGTCACCCGGCCCAACCGGGTGCGGGTCCGGGCGCAGGACCGGGACGGCGACTGGTTCGAGGCGGAGGCCGAGGGGCTGACGGCCCGGGCCTTCTGCCATGAGATCGAGCATCTGGACGGCCACCTGTTCGTGGAGCACATCGACCACTTCCTCACCGACGAGGAACTGAAGGAATATCTGGAGGACGAGGAATAATGCGCATCCTGTTTATGGGCACGCCGGATTTCGCGGCGGTGTCTTTGAAGCGACTGGTGGAGGACGGCCACGAGATCTGCGGTGTGTTCACCCAGCCGGATAAGCCCCGGAACCGGAACAAAGTGACCTTTTCTCCTGTGAAGGAATATGCCTTGTCACAAGGCCTGGCTGTATATCAGCCGACCAAGCTGCGGGACGGCACGGCCCTGGAGCTGGTGAAGTCTCTGGCCCCGGAACTGATCGTGGTGGTGGCCTATGGCCGGATTCTGCCCAAGGACATTCTTGACGTGCCGCCTCTTGGCTGCGTGAACGTCCATGCGTCCCTGCTGCCCAAATACCGGGGTTCTGCCCCTATCAACTGGGCCATGCTCAACGGCGACACGGAGACCGGCGTTTCCATTATGTATATGGCGGAGGAACTGGACGCCGGTGATGTGATCCTCACGGCGAAAACACCCATCGACCCGGAGGAGGATCTGCCCTCTCTGTGGGACCGGTTGGCAAAGGTCGGCGCGGAGGCACTGGCGGAGGCCCTTCCTCTGCTGGCGGCGGGAACCGCCCCCCGGACCCCGCAGGACAGCACACAGGCCACCTTTGCGCCCATGCTGTCCCGTGAGCTGTCTCCTATTGACTGGACGAAGCCCATGGCGGCCATCCGCAATCAGGTGCGGGGACTGATCCCCTGGCCCTGCGCCACGGCGGAACTGGCGGGCCAGCGGTTCAAAATTTACAAAACAGCCGTTGGCACGGCTACGGACAAGACGCCCGGTACGCTGCTTTCCGCCGGAAAGAAGGGCATCGAGGTGGCCTGCGGCGACGGGCAGAGCCTTTGGATCACGGAGCTTCAGGCGGAGGGCGGCAAACGAATGAGCGCGGCGGCCTATCTGCTGGGCCATCCCATGCATATCTGATTGGAGGAACGCCATGCCTTATTACGGTTATTACGGCGGTTACGGCGATTTTTTAGCGAATAATATCTACTGCATTTTGCTGATCCCGGTGCTCCTGCTGTCCCTGTGGGCGCAGGCGCAGGTCAGCGGAAACTTCAAACGGTACAGCGGTGTTGCCAACCGGCGGCGTCTCACCGGCGCGCAGGCGGCGGAGGCGGTGCTGCGGGCCCACGGCGTCTATGATGTGGCCATCCGGCCCTGCTCCGGCAACCTGACGGATCACTACGATCCCCGTGACAACAGCATTTCCCTGTCAGAAAATGTCTACAACTCCACCTCCATCGCGGCGGTGGGCGTGGCGGCCCACGAGGCCGGTCACGCCGTACAGTACGCAGAAAACTACGGCCCGGTGCGGCTGCGGACGGCCATTATCCCCGCCACCCAGATCGGCTCCAAGTTTTCTTTCATCCTGCTGCTGGTGGGTATGATTTTGTACAGCCAGTCCCTGTTTTTGATCGGTATTCTGCTGTTCTCCCTGACCACCCTGTTCCAGCTTATCACCCTGCCGGTGGAGTTCAACGCCTCCCACCGGGCCTTGCAGACGCTGGAAAACAAACAGCTTTTGTATGATGATGAGCTTCCCGGCGCGCGGAAGGTGCTGAAGGCGGCGGCACTGACCTATGTGGCTGCGCTGCTGATGTCCGCCTTGCAGCTGCTGCGCTATGTGCTCATCTTTGTGGGCCGCAATAACCGCGGACGGAGGGACAACTGATGGACGCCCGGGAAACGGCCCTGCGGGTCCTGATGTCCTGTCGGAATAACCATGCCTGGGCGGACGCCGCTCTGAAAGCTCAGTTAGGCCGGGACGGTCTGGTGGGCCCGGAGGCGGCGCTGTGCAGCCGATTGGTATACGGCGTGGTCCAGAATCAGCAGTTGTTGGATTTCTACCTCAGCGCGTACTGCTCCCAGAAGCCGGATCATCTTCAGCCGCCGCTGCTGGAGATCCTGCGTCTGGGTGCATATCAAATCTTATATTTGGATCGGGTGCCGGACAGCGCGGCGGTGAACACCTCCGTGGAGTTGGCGAAGATTTCCGGCAGAGGGCAGGCATCCGGCCTTGTGAACGCGGTGCTCCGCAAGATCGCTCAAAATAAGACGGCGCTGCCGCCCATCCCGGAGCGGGACGAGGCAAAATACCTCTCCATCCGGTACAGTCATCCCAAATGGCTGGTGAAGCGGCTGCTGTCGATTTTAGGCCGGGAGGAAGCGGAAGCATTCCTGGCGGCGGACAACAGCACCCCGCCCCTGACGGTGCAGGTCAATCCCCTGAAAACCGACGTGGAAAGCCTGACGGCGGAGTTGGCGGGCTGGGGCGTTGCGGCAAAGCCGCACCCCTGGGTGCCCGGTTGCCTGGAACTCACCGGCGCCGGGGATCTGACCACCCTGGAACCCTTCCGGACCGGCAAGCTGCTGGTGCAGGACCCTGCTGCACGGCTGGTGTCCCTGATCGCCGGGGTGCAGCCGGGGCAAAAGGTGCTGGATCTCTGCGCCGCCCCCGGCGGCAAGTCCTTCAGCGCCGCCTTTGCCATGGAGGACAAGGGGGAGATCGTCTCCTGCGACCTCCACGAAAACAAGTTGAAACGAATTCAGGAGGGCGCGGCCCGGCTGGACCTGACCTCTATTACCACCTCCGCCGGAGACGGCCGGGTGTTCCGCCCGGAATGGGCGGAGCGGTTTGACACGGTGCTGGTGGACGCGCCCTGTTCGGGTCTGGGCATCATCCGGAAGAAGCCGGACGTCCGCTACAAAAAGGCAGACGATCTGTTCACCCTGCCGGTGATCCAGACGGCGCTGCTGGACAACGCCGCCAGATACGTGGCTCCCGGCGGCGTGCTGGTGTATTCCACCTGCACCATCCTGCCGGAGGAAAACGAGCAGGTGACGGACGCCTTCCTGACGGAGCACAGCGATTTCTGCCGGGACGGCTTCACCCTGCCGGAGCCAGTGGGGGAGACGGAGGGCCAGCTAACCCTCTGGCCCCAGAGCCACGGCACCGACGGCTTTTACATCTGCCGCATGAAGCGGACATAACGAGGAATTTATGATCGATTTGAAATCTCAGACCCTGGAAGAGATGACGGCCACCCTGAAAGAGATGGGGGAGCCTGCCTTCCGGGGCAAGCAGGTTTTTACCTGGCTCCATAAGGGTGTCACGTCCTTTGACGAGATGAGCAACCTCTCCAAGCCCCTGCGGGAAAAGCTGAGGGAGCGGTGCTATATCACGGCACCCACCGTGGCCCGGAAGCAGGTTTCCAAGCTGGACGGCACCATCAAGTACCTGTGGGAACTGCTGGACGGCAACTGCATCGAGACGGTGGTCATGCAGTACCACCACGGCAACACCGTCTGTGTTTCCTCTCAGGTGGGCTGCCGGATGGGGTGCGCTTTCTGCGCGTCTACCATTGCTGGCAAGGTAAGGGACTTAACACCGCCTGAAATTCTGGATCAGGTGATCTTCGCCCAGAAGGACTCCGGCCTGCCCATTTCCAATATCGTTTTGATGGGCATCGGTGAGCCGCTGGACAATCTGGACAACGTGCTGCGGTTTCTGGAGCTGGTGAACCACCCGGACGGGCTGAACATCGGTATGCGGCACATCTCTCTGTCCACCTGCGGCGTGATCCCCGGCATTGACCGGCTGTCGGACCTGGAATTACAGCTGACGCTGTCGGTTTCCCTCCACGCGCCGGACAGTGAGACACGATCCAAAATCATGCCGGTGAACCGGGCCTATGACGTGGAAAAGCTGTTTGACGCCTGCCACCGGTACTTCAAAAAGACCGGGCGGCGGATCTCCTTTGAATACGCCATGATCGACGGTGTCAATGACCACGATTGGCAGGCGGATCTTATTGCCAAAAAGCTGAAGGGGATGCCGGGGCATGTGAACCTGATCCCGCTGAACGATGTGGCGGAGAGTCCTTTGAAACCCTCCCGCCGGGTAGCGGCGTTTCAGAAGCGCTTGGAATCTCATGGCCTGACCGCCACGGTGCGGCGGAGCCTCGGAGGGGATATTGACGCCTCCTGCGGCCAGCTGCGGCGGAAGGAAATGGAAGAACGGAAAAAAGGAGCGGCTGAATCATGATAAAAACCTGGGCCGTTACGGATACTGGCCTTGTGCGAAAGGAAAATCAGGATACTTACCGGATCGCCCGGAACGGTGACATCTGTGTGGTGTGCGATGGTATGGGCGGCGCCGCCGGCGGCCGGCTTGCCAGTACGCTGGCGTCGGAGACTTACGCGGCGGAGATGGAGAAGGCCCTGAAACCGGATATGACCCCGGAGCAGCTCCGGGAGGCTTCTGCCTACGCGGTGGCCATGGCCAACCGGGCCGTGGCGGAGCGGGCAGAGGCGGAGGCGGTGCTTGCCAATATGGGTACCACTCTGGTTGCCGCTGTGGCCTATGAGAACGGCGTGGTGATCACCAATGTGGGCGACAGCCGGGCCTATTACATCACGGAGGCGGGGATCACCCGCATCACCAAGGATCACTCTCTGGTGGAGACCATGGTGGACCACGGCGACATCACCGCCGATGAGGCCCGCCGCCATCCGGGGCGGAACCTCATCACCCGCGCTCTGGGCCGGGATACCAACGCCGCCTGCGACGGGTATATCCGCCCTATGGAGCAGGGGGACTTTATCCTGCTGTGCACCGACGGACTGGTAAACACCGTCACCGATCAGGAAATGCTCTTTGAGATCGTCCACGGCGGCGATCTGGACACCTGTCTGGACCGGCTGCTGCATATTTCCAAAAGTCAGGGCGCGCCGGACAACGTGACGGCAGTCCTGATGCAGAAGCTGTAAGAAGGGGGGAGACGTATGGATCAATACATTGGAAAAATGCTGGACAACCGCTATGAGATCCTGGAGCGCATCGGCACAGGCGGCATGGCGATCGTCTACAAGGCAAAGTGCCATCGCCTCAACCGTCTGGTGGCGATCAAAATTCTGAAAAGCGATCTGGCGCAGAACGAGGAGTTCCGCCGCCGGTTCAACGCGGAGTCGCAGGCTGTTGCCCAGCTGTCTCACCCCAACATCGTATCGGTGTACGATGTGTCACGGGGCGGCGATATGGAATATATCGTCATGGAGCTGATCGACGGCATCACCCTCAAGCAGTATATGGAAAAGCGGGGCCAGCTGAACTGGCGGGAGTCTCTGCACTTTATTACCCAGATCATGCGGGGTCTGAGCCACGCCCACAGCCGGGGCATCGTCCACCGGGATATCAAGCCCCAGAACGTGATGGTGCTGCGGGACGGCAGCGTGAAGGTGGCCGACTTCGGGATCGCACGGGTGGCTTCAGGCGGGCACAGCACCCTGACTCAGGAGGCGCTGGGCTCCGTCCATTATATCTCCCCCGAGCAGGCCAGAGGGAGCCATATTGACGCCCGCTCCGACCTGTACTCTGCGGGGGTGGTGCTCTATGAGATGATAACTGGCCGCCTGCCCTTTGAGGGGGACACTCCGGTCTCCGTGGCCATCCAGCACATCAATTCCATCCCACTCTCCCCCCGTGAGCTGGACCCTACCATCCCAGAGGCGCTGGAGGCCATCACCATGAAGGCCATGGCTCCCAACCCAGACAACCGATATCCCTCCGCAGACGCGATGCTGGCCGACTTGGAAGAGTTCCGTAAGAACCCCAGCATCAACTTTGACTACGACGTGAGCGAGTTCGTGCCCGAGGAGCCGGAAGAGGGCGCCATGACTCAGATCCGCACGCCCCATACGCCGGTGCGCAGCCGTGTGCCGGAGCCTGAACCCCGCAGGCGCCGCTACGAGGAGCCGGAGGAGGAAGAGGAGGAAGAGGACGACGCCATCAAGGTCGCCGTCATCGGC
>ERZ826016.1360-NODE-1360-length-23306-cov-4.277967_pt1 | contig 23306 bp, 18 predicted proteins | sample MGYA00519872_ERZ826016 | MGnify/ENA primary metagenome ERZ826016 (study PRJEB31778, sample SAMEA3449218) | human gut metagenome | biome: human gut; feature: human-associated habitat; material: faeces | place: United Kingdom | collected 2010/2012 ... | reverse complement strand
AAGCTGTTCTTTCTGGGCCGGTCCACTTTGTCCGCCACATTCTGGATCAGCATATCGGTCTTGACCGCATATTTCAGTGCCGAGTGAATGACGGCGTGATAGTGGATGACGGTGTTGGGCGTAACCCGCCTGAGCATTTCGGAATAAAACATCTGCAAGTGTCGGGCTTCCAGTTCCCGCAGCGTCAGCTTCTTTTTGCGGAAATAAGGGGCGATGGTGCTTTTCAGCAGTCCTTGGTAGGCACCGTAGGTTGCGTGGGCCAGCCGTCCCTTGGCGATCTCCAGCCATTCCAACAGATAATCGGCGAACAGCATATCACTGCTCAGGTCGCCCGCCTCTTTGGGCGGTTCAAACTCCGCCCGGAGCCTTGCCAGTTCCGCCTCGGCCTTGCGCTTATTTCCCTTTTCGGAAAGTCCCAGCGAGATCCATTTCGTTTTTCGCTGCCCTCCGGCGTTTTTGTAGTTCAGCACGGCATAATACTTGCCGTTTTTCAAAGTCAGATGTCCTGCTACCATTTTGTTTTCCTCCTGTCTTTCTATTTGCAGAACAGAACTCCAAACCGACAGCATCAGTATACCACCGGTTTGGGGTTCTCTCTATTCTGCGATTTGTTTGATTGCAGCCGTATTGGTACGAATCAGCGGGCGTCCCGGTTCCGTTCTCTCTGCCGCTTCAGCAATTCCAGGCCCTTGATAATGTCCCGGCGCATCTGCTCCTCGGTATAGCCGGAGGGGAAATATTTCCGCAGCTCCTCCCGCTTGAATTTCAGCTGCTCCTGCTGGTTGGGCTTCGTCTCTGCCAACACGGCGTAGATCATCTGGTCATCCAGCACCCCCTCCTGCGCCAGCTTTTTCAGGCGGATGCTCTGGGCGTGGGACGGGGTGCAGTCGTTCAGCGCCATCGCGTCCAGCACCGCCCGCTGCTGATACGAGTCTAAGTAAGAAAGCTCCACCGCCGGGTTGAAGGCGATCTTGCCGTCGTCCACCATTGAAAGCAGTTCGGGAATCAGGTAGGTCAGGCGGATATATCTTTTAATTTGATTGCGGCTTTCGCCGGCATCGTCAGCAACCTTTTCTACGCTGAGCAACTTCTGCCCAACTTGGGCAGAAGTGATACCCTGATGCTTGATCGCATCAAGCTTCATCTTGTAGGCGAACGCCTTTTCGCTGGGCAGGATGGTCTCCCGCTGCAAATTGGCGTCCACCATTGCGATCACCGCTTCATCGTCAGACAGCTCCCGGACGATGACGGGCATCGTCTCGACGCCCAGCACCTGACACGCCGCCAGTCGCCGGTGACCGGAGATCAGCTCGTAACCGCCGTCCGGCAGCGGCCTTGCCAGCGCCGGGGTGATGGCTCCCACCTTGCGGATGCTCTCGATCATCCGCTGCATCTCCTCGTTGTTCTGCACCTTGAAGGGGTGACCCTTGAACGGGTGCAGCTCGGCCAGTGGAATATCCCGCACCCGCTCCAGCTTGGCATCGTCCCGTTCCGCCTGCGTGGAGAACAGGTCGTCCAGCGTGGGTAAAGCAAAATCCGATTTTCTCATTGTGTTGTCCTCACTTTCATAGTTTTTTCTTTCGGGGTTTTAGGGCACGCCCTAACGAGTGTTTTTGCGCTCCGGCTCTGCCGGGAGTAAAAACGCACTGCTCGCTCAGATGACGCAGGCATCGCAAGCGGATACACTGTTTGGCTCCGACAGGAGTAAAAACAGTCTGCTCGCTTAGACTGCGCAGGCGTGATACCTGCTTACTTTAATTCATTCAAAATTGCTTCCAGTCTGCTCAGAATTTCCTCTTTCTGAAGCTGTGGAAGCTCCGCTTTCAGGCCGTTCAGCATCCGAAACAGGCGGTAATCCCGCTCCGTGATGGCCGCTTTGACCTCTTTCCCAAGCCCCAGCCGCCGCAAGTATTCCGACAGCGACAGAGAACAGAACCTGGCATTTTCCAGCAGCTTCTGCTTCTCCTGCTCGGTCACACGGACATTGATCCCGTAGTTTTTGCTGCGCATTTGTTCACCCCCTTTCTTCGGTTTGTGACGGCAATGACGGTTATGACGGGGATTTCCTTATATAGCGATTCCGGCGTCATTTGCGTCATCGCCGTCACAGCGCAGGAATTTGATGAGCCGGCTTTTTCCCGTTCGCTTGGTGCGATACTCGATGCCCAGCGGCTCCAGCACCTCATAGGCGAACTGGCCGAGATACTTTGTGACCATATTGGGCGTGACCTCCTGCTCCTTCATTTCGGTCAGCAGTTCCGTGGCCGTGCCTACCCATTCGGTGCGGCACTCCATAAAGTCCACCACCCGAAACAGAAATTTCGGCAGCTCCGCCTTGTGAATATCCTCGCTGTTCTTGCGCTCCACCAGCTCCCAGACAAGGTCGTTAAACTGCAAGGTCAGTTCCTGATATTCCACATCCCGCCCGCTGACCAGCAGCGTAGCGGCGTTACCGCTGCGCTTGCGGCGCAGAATGAAGTTGGTGTCCGCAGCGCCGATGATGCCGGTGGAGCCGCTGACATCGTTAAAGGGATCGTCGCTGTCTTGCAGCTTTCGCAGGTGATGCACCAGCAAAACGGCGATGTTGAAGCCGTCGGCAATGCGCTTAATGGAGGAAATATCGTCGTAGTCGTTGCCGTACATTCCTGCCTTTCCGGCGCTGCCCTTGGAGTCCCGCACCTTTTGCAGCGTGTCGATGATGACCAGCTTGGTAGCGGAATGCTCGGTCAGAAAGTCCGTGATCTGCTCCTCCAGCCCGCCGCCGATCAGCCCGGAGGTCACGGCGAAATACAGGTTGTCCGGGGCGCTGTCGGTAAGATTGTAGAGTCGGTCTTTGATGCGGCGCTGGGTGTCCTCAAGGCTCAGATAGAGCACATCGCATTGCAATGTAGGCAGCCCCCAAATAGAGTTTCCCTGCGCCACTTGCAGCCCCAGCCACAGCATCAGCCAGCTTTTGCCGATCTTGCTGGCACCGCTGATGACATTGACGCCCTGCGAAATAAGGCCGTCTACGATGAACATTGTCTTGCTCATCGGCGTGGACAGCAAGGTCTCTGCGTCCACGGTTTTCAGTTTGTTACCCATAGAAATTTCTCCTTTGTAGAATGTTAGAAATGGATTTTGACAGGTGCGGATGGAAACGGTCACCCACCCCCGCTTTACCCGCAAAAAGCCTTGGAAATCAAGGCTTTTCAGACGCTTAATGTTCTACGCTGCGCCGCCGTCTGGCAGAGTCCGCCTTCTGCTTGCGTCGGATGGAGCAGCCGCATTCCGGGCAGTATTTCTGCCGGTTGCTACTGGGTGCAAAGGGCTTTCCACACCGTTCGCAGAGCCGTGTGCGCTGCCGGTAAATGTCGGCGTAAAGTGCCTTGTCGGCGGGCAGAACCGCCCGCCGGAAGTACTTGCACAGCAGCGAATAGGAAATCGTCTGCACGCACACGCAGCCCTCGCCATCGTCCAACGGCAGACAGTTGCCACCGTCGTAGTTGGCGCACAGCCGCCGGATCAGCCGATTACAGCGTGCCCTTTGGGCGGGCGTCAGGCGCTTGATCTCATCCAACCTTCTTCACCTCTTTCTCCATCACATAGTTGATGACGCTGATTTTCGGGATCTTCAGCGTCGTGCCGATCTTCACGGCGTGGATGTACCCATAGTCGATCAGCTTGTAGGCCAGCTTGCGGCTGATGCCAAGCATCTCCCGAAGCTCTTTGACGGTCACGATGTCCGGGTATTCCGGAAACATCATCTGATAAAGCTCTCTGAGCTCTCCTTTCTTCATAGGTTTGAACCTCCTTTGTCTGTTCTGAATCCGCATTTCTGCGGTAATTTTTGCTTGCTGCCGCTCATCCGCATCGTTCCTGCCCCGGAGTCTCACCACGGCGTATCGCTTCTTTGATGCGCTCGTTCCTTTTTCGGGAAGTCGTGGCGTCACTTGCCGGAAGCATATCCTTTGGAGGCGGCGATTCAATTTTCAAGGTACACAGGGAGACAGTCCCCTCAATAGGTAGCCAGCGAGAAAGGGATTTTATAGACCCCCTCACTAACCAACTGGGAAAAATTTTTCGATTTGTACGAAGGAATTTTGAAAATTTCCTTTGAAAGCCTCTCTACTAACCAACTGGGAAATTTTTTCGGATTTGAACGAAAAAACTTTTGAGAATTTTTCTGCGAACCCTACTACTAATCAACTGGGAACTTTTCGGGCAAATAACAAATGGGTTTTAGAAAAAATTTTTAAGTGCCCCTCCTACTAACCAATTGGGAAATTTTCTGGCAAATAACAAATAGGATTTTGAAGGAAATTTTTCAGGGCCTTCCTACTAACCAATTGGGAACTTTTTTGAGATTTTGGCAAAGTAATTTGAAAAGTCCCCTCAATTTTTCAAAAGGACCCTTCTACTTACTCTGAATAAGGGGTGCCGTTTGTGGGGGTGTTTTCGGGAACAATTTGAAATTCTCAGCAAAAAAGGTTTCTCCGCTCAAATCAGTAAACTGAGCGGGGAAACCTTTCACTTTTAATTATAAGATTTTCTTCTGAATCCATCGTAAATCCGCAATAATCCTTGATAAATCGGCATCGCCGTGATATACTTAAATCGTATAATTGTAGCTATTGGAAACCACCTGAAAGTGAGGATACTCCCATGGAACCGACCATCGAACGCTGGTACTCAATGAAAGAGATTTGCGAATACCTCGGCGTTAGCCGTGATACGGTACTCGCCTGGATAGAGAAAAGAAATATGCCCGCTGCAAAAATAGGCCGCCTTTGGAAATTCAAGGTCAGCGAAGTAGACGCCTGGATGAAGTCCGGCGTGGCGGCGGATAAGTAATCTGGATTGGGTGATGAGCTATGGGCTTTATAGATTCGTATAAGCATCTCGAAAAGCTGTGTGGAGATATGCTGCAAACTCAGCACGGTATCTCCGCTTATATAGCTGAGATGGAAAGTACCCCAAATGGTTCATATCGGGTGCAAGGCTGGGTCGAAGATCTCAAGTGCCTTAAGCATTACCGCTGGGTCAGAAACCAAATTGTACACGACCCGAATAGCAGCGAAGAAAATATGTGCGACCTCAGCGACGCACAATGGATTGACAATTTTTATGATAGGATTATGAAGCAAGGTGATCCTCTTGCTATGTATCGAGAGGCGACAAAACCTCGGTCTGTCGCAAAGCCAAAACCGCTCCGCCAATCTCCGCAAGCACAATATACATATTCCGCACGGCCGGTTTACTCAAAAAAGGAAGCGAAGAAAGCCACTGGATGGGTTGTGTTATTGATTGTTATAGTACTTGTCGGACTGTGTTTTGTGCTTAAATACCTTGTGAATTAATCAGGAGGTGCATTATGGCACTGGAAAATAAATTGGGGCTGACAAACTCCGCTGATCTTGCCCGGGAAGAAGAGCACCTCAGCAAGAAAAAAGCGGTAGAACTGTTTGAAAACGGCGTGCTTAACACCCTGCCGGCTGGTAAATTCTCGACCTTGCAAGCGATTCACAAATATCTGTTTGAGGATATTTACGACTTCGCTGGTAAGCTGCGAACGGTGAATCTGGCAAAGGGCAATTTTCGCTTTGCGCCGCTGATGTATCTGGAAGCGGCACTGGCCAACATCGACAAGATGCCCCAGTCCACTTTTGACGAGATCATCGAAAAATATGTGGAAATGAATATTGCCCACCCCTTTCGGGAGGGCAATGGGCGCAGTACCCGCATTTGGCTTGACCATATCCTGAAAACCGAAATTGGTAAGGTCATGGACTGGAGCAAGGTGGATAAAGAGGATTATCTCCTTGCCATGGAGCGCAGCCCCATCAAGGATGTGGAGATCAAGGTACTGCTGAAGGCGGCGCTGACCGACGAGATAAACAGCCGGGAAGTCTATTTGAGTGGCATCGACCAGAGCTACTATTACGAGAGCCTTTCGGCTTTCCGGGCGGGAGATTTGTAAAGCCTAAAGTATCAGTTTTGGGCTTCCAAAGTATCAAATTGATACTTTGGAAGCCCAAAGTGCCAACACGGCGGTTCCAAAGTGCCAAATTGGCACTTTGGAATGCTTGTTGACGGAACGAGCCTATTGGATCTAATTGTTCCCGATTGCCAAGCAGCAAGAACTGATTTGAAATGTGGGAGAATTCAGTTATGGAGCTTATAAATAATACAACAAAGACTCTTAAAGACGATTTGTCTGTAGAGATCAAGCAAGGCAGCAAAGTGTCCATTGCGGCGGCTTGCTTCTCTATCTATGCCTTTCAGGAGCTGAAAGAGCAACTTTCGCAGATTGAGCAACTCCGCTTTATTTTTACCTCTCCGACTTTTGTAACCGAAAAGGCCAAAAAGGAACGGCGTGAGTTCTACATTCCTCGCATGACCCGTGAAAGAAGCCTTTACGGAACAGAGTTTGAAATCAAGCTCAGGAATGAGCTGACCCAAAAAGCCATTGCACGAGAGTGTGCAGAGTGGATCAGACAGAAAGTCACTTTCAAGTCAAATATCAGCGATAAATCCATTCAGGGACAAATCGTAGTTGACGGTGTCGGCTATACACCTATCAATAACTTCACTACGGTTGAGCTTGGCTGCGAGAAAGGCAATGTAATCAGCACAACAATCGTGAAAGATGAGTCCCTTGCCCGTACTTTGCTTGCCGACTTTAATGAGATATGGAATGACAGCAAGGTGCTTCAAGTCGTTACTGATGAAGTAATTGACAGCATTACCGCCGCATATAACGAAAACTCTCCCGATTTTATCTACTTTGTGACGCTATATAACATCTTCAATGAGTTTTTGGAAGATGTGTCCGAAGATGTTTTGCCCAACGAAGCGACCGGTTTTAAGGAAAGCAAGATTTGGGGGATGCTCTATAACTTCCAGCGAGATGCCGCTCTTGCTATCATAAACAAACTTGAGAAGTTCAACGGCTGTATCCTTGCAGACAGTGTTGGTCTTGGTAAAACCTTTACCGCCCTTGCCGTTATTAAATACTACGAAAACCGCAACAAGTCCGTTCTTGTGCTTTGCCCCAAGAAACTGACGAACAACTGGAATACCTATAAGGATAACTATGTCAATAACCCCATTGCCGCCGACCGGCTTCGGTACGATGTGCTTTATCATACCGACTTAAACCGCACCCACGGCACATCAAACGGGCTTGATCTCGACAGACTGAATTGGGGCAATTATGACCTTGTGGTAATTGATGAGTCCCACAACTTCCGTAATGGCGGCAAATTAGTTGAGAACCCGGACGAGGACACCAAGGATAACCGCTATGTTACCTTGATGAAGAAGGTCATTAGAGCCGGAGTGAAGACGAAGGTGCTGATGCTTTCTGCAACGCCGGTTAATAACCGCTTCAATGATCTGAAAAATCAGCTTGCTCTTGCGTATGAAGGGCATACGGATTACATAGACGAAAAGCTCAACACTACCCGTTCCATCGACGAAATTTTCAGGAACGCACAGCGGGCGTTTAACACTTGGAGCAAGTGGGAACCGTGCGACCGCACGACTGAAAACCTTCTCAAAATGCTGGACTTTGATTTCTTTGAAGTGCTGGATAGTGTGACCATTGCCCGCTCAAGAAAGCATATTCAGAAGTATTACGATATGGCAGACATCGGCACCTTCCCGACAAGGCTAAAGCCGATCTCGCTTCGTCCACATCTTACTGACCTGAAGGAAGCAATCAGCTACAACGAGATTTTTGAGCAGCTTATGCTCCTGACACTGACGATCTATACGCCGACGCACTACATTCTGCCAAGTAAGATGGAGAAGTATGCTGAGCTGTATGGCGATAACAAGGTCAATGTCGGCTTTACGCAGGCGAACCGTGAGCAGGGCATCCGCCGTCTGACCGCCATCAACCTGATGAAGCGTATGGAAAGCTCCGTCTATTCTTTCAATCTGACGCTGACACGCATCAAGGATTTGATAAACAGCACGATAGAAACGATTGACCGCTTTGATAAGCACTCCGGTACGACCCTCGATCTGACGGATATTTCCGATATGGACGAGTTCGATGCCGAGGATCAGAACTCGGACGAGCTGTTCTCTTTCGGACGGAAAGTCAAAATTGACCTTGCCGATATGGACTATGTATCGTGGAGGGACAGCCTGGCGAAAGATGCCGATGTGCTTGAACTGCTGACCTTGCTGGTTGGAGATATTACACCGGAACACGACTCAAAGCTGCAAGAGCTTTTCCGGGTGATTGATAACAAAATCACTCATCCCATCAATGAGGGCAATAAAAAGCTAATCATCTTCACCGCTTTTGCGGATACCGCCGGTTATCTCTACGACAATGTCAGTCGCTATGTCAAGGATAGGTATGGACTGAACACCGCAATGGTATCCGGTTCTGTTGAGGGACGGACGACTTGCCCCAAGCTCCGTGCCGACCTGAACACGGTGCTGACCTGCTTCTCGCCTATCTCGAAGGACAAGGAACTGCTGATGCCGGGGGATAAGACGGAAATTGATGTGCTGATCGCCACCGACTGTATTTCCGAAGGTCAGAACTTGCAGGACTGCGACTACCTCATCAACTACGACATTCACTGGAACCCCGTCCGCATCATTCAGCGCTTCGGGCGTATTGACCGTATCGGAAGCCGCAACAAGGTCATTCAACTTGTGAACTTCTGGCCTGATGTGACCCTTGACGATTACATCAATCTGAAAGCCAAAGTTGAAACCCGTATGAAAATCGTGGATATGACCGCTACGGGCGATGATAATCTGCTCAGTGACGAGGAAAAGACAGACCTTGAGTACCGAAAGGCGCAGCTCAAGCGCTTGCAGGATGAGGTCGTAGACATTGAGGATATGACAACGGGCATCTCCATTATGGACTTGGGGTTAAACGAGTTCCGGCTCGACCTGCTTGACTATATCAAGCACCACCCCGACATAGATAAAACGCCCTTCGGCTTGCACTCGGTTGTTCCTGCAAGTGAGGATACGCCTGCCGGTGTGATCTATGTCCTGAAAAATCGCTCCAACAGCGTGAACATCGATAATCAGAACCGGCTGCACCCATTCTATATGGTGTATATCGGCAATGACGGGGAGGTCATCTGCGACCACCTTTCTCCGAAACAGATGCTTGATAAAATGCGTTTCCTCTGCAAAGGAAAGACGGAACCGATTCCCGAAGCCTACAAGCCGTTCAACAAAGAGACCCGTGACGGCAAGGATATGTCCAGATTTTCCAAACTGCTGGGCGATGCCATCGCTTCCATCATTGAAGTCAAGGACGAGAGTGACATTGACAACTTTTTAGGCGGCGGTCAGGTCAGCTTCCTGTCAAACGAGATCAAAGGACTGGACGATTTTGAACTGATATGCTTCTTAGTCGTGCGATGAGGTGAGAGTATGCTCGGACTTCCGAAGTCAACCGAAATGAGCAAGCAGCTTCCGAAGAAGGCTGTCTATGCGAAGTTCCAAATGAACACGGCGGCAAAGGAGAAAATCGACGCCGATATATCGAGGATCACCATTGTCAACGAGATCACACCGGCGAAAATCAACATTCCTGCCGGAGAGGAAGTCGGGAGCTTCTTTGTCCTGCTTGTGGCGCTGAAGAGAAAAGACTTTGATGAGAAAACGGTTGCCACGCTGTCAAAGCTCATTCCACAGAACATCTTGTTTGTGCTTGAATTTGAGAGGCAAAGCAAGCTGGCGATCTACCATACCAAGTTGATGCAGACGGATTGGAAGCCCACCGAAAGCTGCACCATTGAGCTGCGGGGCTTGAACCTCGATAAAGTATGGGAAAACATCATTAGGAGTTTGGAGTTAGGAGTTTGGAATGAGGAGTTATCGCTCGACGAAAACCTTGCACTTCACGAAAAACAAGCCAAGCTCAAAAAGGAAATCGAAAAGTTAGAAAAACTGGCAAGAAAAGAAAAACAGCCGAAGAAGAAGTTTGAGCTTGTGCAGCAGATAAAAAAACTGAATACAGAAATGGGGAAACTAAAATGACTTTAGGAGACATTGCATCTGTTGCGACATTAATACTTTTTGCTTTTTACTTTATTGGAAGAATTATCACAATCGCCAGAAACCGATATGTTTTTACCGACGAGCTAAGAATGATGGGGGCAGAATTTGATAATAAAGAGTTTGACATTGTTGAAGTCTTTGATTTAGAGAAAGAAGCGAACAATACATTTATCTTAACTTCAAGGCAAGGAATATACGATTTGGCTGTATATCGAATACTGTATGATAGTGATTTCAATCAAATCGGGCGCAAAAGACTCGAAAAAAGCTCATATAGTTTTCTTAATGTTGGTCAGTCTCTGGCATTCCGAGTAACATCGCCGGAGATATTCACAACATACGAGGTCGAGTATAATACTCCAGATTATAAGCGGGTAACGATAGCGTTATGGGACAATCCCAAAAATGGAGTTTTATCAGAGAGTGCTAAACCAAAAAACACATTTAAGAGCGTAATGTTCCACTTGTTTAACTAAGGAGAAGAATATGGATAAATTGAGAATGCAGACAGCAAACAAGGCGGATGAAAATTTCAGAAAGCTGGCGGCGATGTTTCCCAACGCCGTGACGGAAACGATCAACGAAAACGGCGAGGTCGTCCGGGCAATCGACAAGGATGTGCTGATGCAGGAGATTGCCTGCACCGTGGTAGACGGCAATGAGGAACGCTATCAGTTCACTTGGCCGGACAAGAAGAAGTCCGTTCTTCTTGCCAATGCCCCAATCAATAAGACACTGCGCCCCTGCCGGGAGGAAAGCGTGGACTTTGACACCACCGAAAACCTCTATATCGAGGGCGACAACCTCGAAGTGCTGAAGCTGTTGCAGGAAACCTATCTCGGCAAAATCAAGATGATCTACATTGATCCTCCGTATAACACCGGTAATAATTTGATTTATAAGAATGATTTTAGTCAAAGCACTTCCGAATATTTGACTAATAGTGGGCAGTTTGATGAGTATGGAAATGCGTTGGTTCAGAATCCGGACACTAACGGCAGATTCCACACCGATTGGCTCAATATGATTTATCCCCGCTTGCGAATTGCAAAGGATTTGCTGACAAATGATGGCGTATTGGTTTGCGCTATTGATGAAAATGAAGTTGACACACTATCAATGGTGCTTAAGCAGATTTTCGGAGAGAGCAGCTATGAGCACACCCTTGTGAGCGTAGTTCACAATCCCAGAGGACAGCAAGGCACAAATTTTTCTCACACAAACGAGTATGCTATATTTGTTTATCCAAAAGGAATGAAAGCTATTGCTGACCGTGCAATTGCTGATGAAGATGTGTCTTGGTCTCAACTCCGTAATTGGGGTAGCGAATCCGAACGCAAGGATGCCAAAAATTGTTTTTATCCCATATATGTAAAAGGCGGGAAAATCATCGGATTTGGGCAAGTATCTCCAGATAACTTTCATCCGAAACAAACAGAGTATGTTGACGGTGTTGCTCAAGTTTACCCGATTGACAGGAATGGCGTAGAACGCAAATGGAGATACGCTCGTCAATCTGTTGAATCTATTTGGAATATGCTAAAAGCACGTCCCACAAATTCCGGTTATGAAATCCTTATTGGAAAAACATTTGGCGTTCAAAAAACTGTATGGGCGGATAAGAGATATGACGCAAATGAATACGGCACTAAAATAATTAGCGATTTGGTTCCTCATAACGGGTTTACATTTCCCAAAAGTCTTTGGACAGTGTATGATTCTATTTTGGCTGGAACAGCCAATGCCAAGGATTCAATTATCCTTGATTTCTTCTCTGGTTCTGGCACAACGGCTCACGCAGTTATGAAGTTGAATGCTGAGGACGGCGGAAATCGGAAATTTATACTCGTCCAAGTTCCTGAAAAAACCGACCCAAAATCAGAATCCCATCAAGCGGGATTTGAGACAATTTGCAAAATTGGAGAAGAAAGAATACGACATGCTGGTAAGAAAATCAAAGAAGATAGTCCTTTGACTACGCAAGACCTTGACATCGGTTTCCGTGTTCTGAAGTGCGATACCTCCAATATGAAAGAGGTCTACTACAACCCTGCGGAGTATGAAGTCAATATGTTTTCCCGGCTTGAAGATAACATCAAAGAGGACAGAACACCGGAGGATCTGCTGTTCCAAGTAATGCTGGATTTGGGCGTGCTGCTCTCCGGCAAAATCGAGGAAACCACCATTGCCGGCAAGAAGGTGTTCAATGTGGAGGACAACTATCTGATCGCCTGCTTCGACAGCAATGTGACCGAGGAAACCATCAAAGCCATTGCCAAGCAGAAGCCTTACTATTTTGTGATGCGTGACAGCTCTATGGCAAACGACAGCGTGGCAACCAACTTCGATCAGATCTTCGCCACCTACAGCCCCGACACCGTAAGGAAGGTGCTGTAATGGCAGAATGGTTTGAAAATCTGGTAAATAAGGATTATTTGCAGGACAATCTGACGTTTGCATCTCTGTTTATTGCACTTTATGAGAATATGACGGACTATGTTGTGTCGAGTGTCAGAGATTTCCTCTGTGATATTGGCATAAGAGACGGCAAAATGTTCTGCGAGGAAACCGACGAGTATCGCAGGGAGATTCGGAAACGTGTGGTGGATGACAAAGGAAATCGGGATACCACAAAAGCATCGTTTCTTTGGCTGATCGATCACGGAGCGATTACCTCTGCTGACTTTGATAGATTTCTACAGATAAAACAAGTCCGCAATAAGTATGCACACAAACTGTCCGAGGTTATTACGACAGGAATCGCCGAAAGCGAAGTCGCCTTACTGTTTGATATGCATTCCCTGTACCGTAAGATTTCGGGATGGTTTTTTGTCGAAATTGAAGCGCCAATCATCGGCTATGATGTGCCACCAGATGCTGATGTTAGCAATATCCAAAGTGGCGCCAATGTTATGTTTAGTATTATGCTGGATGTGCTTTACAACGGGAAATCGGAGGAATACCAGTCCATAATATCCTCCATAAAGGGCGGTGAAAAGCATGAAATTTAATTTCAAAATACAACAATACCAAACCGATGCGGTGGATGCCGTTGTGCGTGTCTTTCAGGGACAGGGCTTTCACGATAAGATCAGCTATATCCGTGACCGGGGCAAGGTGAAAGCGGAGCCGTATCAGATGACCCTCGGTATGTCCGATGAGGAGCTTGAAGTCATCGATCCGCTGAACGATACCGGTTATAAAAACGAAGCCGTTGAGCTTTCCGATGAGCAGCTTCTGCACAACATTCAGACCTTGCAGAGTCAGAACAATATCAAGCTCTCTGCTTCCCTTGTCAAAGATTTGCAGCCTTGATATTGAAATGGAAACCGGCACGGGCAAAACCTATGTCTATATCAAGACGATGTTCGAACTGAACAAGAAGTACGGTTGGAGCAAGTTTATCGTGGTCGTTCCTTCTATTGCGATCCGTGAGGGCGTAAAGAAGTCCTTTGAGATCACCGCAGACCACTTTATGGAGCACTACGGCAAGAAAGCTCGCTTCTTCATCTACAACAGCTCCAACCTGAACCAGTTGGATAACTTTTCGAGCAGCTCCGGCATCAATGTGATGATCATCAACACGCAGGCGTTTGCCCGTTCATTTTCCGAGGTACAAGAGGGCAAAAAGAAAAACAAGGAGCAACTGATTATTTATGATACACGGGACGAATTCGGCTCCCGCCGACCGATCGATGTGATTAAGGCAAACCGCCCGATCATCATTTTGGACGAACCGCAGAAAATGGGCGGTGATGTGACGCAGAAGGCGCTGAAAAATTTCAATCCGCTGTTCTCCCTCAACTACTCAGCTACCCACGCCAAGCATCACAACCTCGTCTATGTGCTGGATGCGCTGGACGCCTTCAACAAGCGGTTGGTCAAGAAAATCGAGGTCAAGGGCTTTGAGGTCAAGAACTTCCGTGGTACGGACAGCTACCTCTACCTTGAGCAGATCATTCTTTCCAGCAAGAAGCCGCCGATGGCAAAAATTGAGCTGGAGATTGGCTATAACAAGTCCATCAATCGGGAACCCCGTATTCTCGGCGTTGGGGACGACCTCTACTTTGTTTCGCAGGAAATGGAGCAGTACAAGGGCTACACCATCTCCGAAATTGACCCGCTGCGTGGCACCGTGACCTTTACCAACGGCGAAGCCATCAGAGCCGGTGATGTGGTGGGCGATGTGTCCGAAAAGGATATGCGCCGCATTCAGATTCGTGAAACCATCCTCTCCCACTTTGAGAAAGAGGAAAAGCTCTTTAATATGGGCATCAAGTGCCTGTCCCTGTTCTTCATCGACGAAGTGGCAAAGTACCGCCAGTATGATGAAAACGGCGACGAGGTGCTTGGCGAATATGGCGTGATGTTTGAGCAGGAGTATCTTGCCATTCTGAACGAGTACATTACGATGTTTGACACGCCGTATCAGAAGTATCTCAAATCCACTTGCAGCGATGTAAGCCGGGTACATAAGGGCTATTTCAGCATCGATAAGAAAACTGGACACAGCGTGGACAGCAAGGCTAATAAAGAGGGTTTTGATGAAAAAGATGTTTCAGCCTATGACCTGATCTTGAAAAACAAGGAACGGCTGCTGTCCTTTGACGAGCCGACACGGTTCATATTCTCCCACTCCGCACTGCGTGAAGGCTGGGACAACCCGAATGTGTTCCAAATCTGCACTCTGAAGCACTCCGACAGCAACACGGCGAAGCGGCAGGAAGTCGGTCGTGGTCTGCGCCTTTGCGTCAATCAGGACGGCAACCGTATGGATGTGCAGAGCTGCGGCGACAGCGTTCACGAGATCAACACGCTGACGGTAGTCGCCAGTGAAAGCTATAAGACCTTTGTGACGGACTTGCAGTCGGATATTAAGACCGTGCTTTATGACAGACCCACGGTGGCGACAAGCGAATACTTCAAGGGCAAATATGTCAAGGTGGACGATGTACCGACGCTTATCGACGACGAGAAAGCCAATGCCATTGAGTTCTACCTCATTCAGAACGGCTATGTGGATATGAAGCGCAAGGTGACGGACAAGTACCGTCAGGATGTTAAGAACGGAACCGTTGCGGAGCTGCCGGAGGAACTCAAGCCGATGACAGACGGCATCCACACGCTCATTCAGGCAGTCTATGATGACAGCGTTCTCAAGGATATGTTCTCTGACGGTCACGAAACCAAGGTTAAGGATAACCCGCTTAACGAGAACTTTGCCAAGAAAGAGTTTCAGGCGTTGTGGCGTGAGATCAACCATAAGTACGCCTACACCGTTGATTTTGACAGTGCCGAGCTGATTCGCAATGCCATTGCCCATATTGACGAAAAGCTCTTTGTTTCCGAGCTGCAATACACGACCACCATCGGACGGCAGAAAGCGGAGATGAATGAGTACGAGATCGAGCGTGGAGCATCCTTCACCGGCGAAAAGACCCGGACACAGACACTCAAACACGCCGAAACCAGTCAAATCAAGTACGACCTTATTGGGAAAATCGCAGAGGGCACCGTTCTGACACGGCGCACGGTTTCTGCGATCCTGCAAGGCATCCGTGTGGATAAGCTCTATATGTTCAAGAACAACCCGGAGGAGTTCATCACAAAGGTCATCCGGCTTATCAACGAGCAGAAAGCCACAATGATCGTAGAGCATATTTCCTACGACACCATTGAGGGCGAATATGACAGTTCCATTTTTACGGCTGAAAAGGCAACGCAGAGCTTTGATAAGGCATTTCTTGCAAAGAAAGCCATTCAGGACTATGTGTTCACAGACGGCTCAGCTGACAAGAGCATCGAGAGAAAGTTTGCTGAGGATTTGGACGCAGCAGACGAGGTGTGTGTCTACGCCAAACTGCCGAGAACCTTCCAAATTCCTACGCCGGTAGGAAACTATTCGCCGGACTGGGCAATCGCTTTCTATGAGGGCAAGGTCAAGCATATTTTCTTCATAGCCGAAACGAAAGGCACAATGGAAAGTCTTGAGTTGCGTCCTATTGAGCAGGCGAAAATCTCTTGTGCCAAGAAGCTGTTCAACGAGATGTCTACAAGCAATGTGGTGTACCACGATGTAGACAGCTATCAAAGTTTGCTGAACATCATGAATTCGTTATAAAAAAGGACAGGGACACACAAACAAAGGTGTGCCCCTGTCTTCAATTCTCACCCGACTGCCACTTCGACCTTTTTACCGCTGAAGGCCACGCCGTATTTATAAATCGTTCTGACCCCGGCGGTCGTCAGCTCGGTTTCGTATTTCTTATCGTTGATCTGCTGCAAGGCCGTCTCGGACAGCTTTTTCAGCTTTTCATCGCTGCAATTTTTCTCCGCTTTCAGCTCGATCAGGATGCCCGGAAGATCCTTTTGCGTGGGTTTCAGCTGAATGTCATAGCGCCCGTCGCCGGATTCCCGGTTGGAGGTCACGAAAGCGCCGCCCAGCAGGGCGCACAGCCCCAGCATAAAGCCGTGATAGAAGTTCTCCCCGGCGGTATCGAAGGAGCTGACCGACTGGGTCAGCAGCGTCTGTATCTGCGCTTTCAGCCGTGCGTTATCGCCGGAGAAGATGGCCTCCTGAACAGAAATCGCCGTGGACGGCGGGATCAGATTCTCCAGCCGCTGCAAGATCTCCTTGTTGTACACCAGAGAAATCTCCCGGTTGGGCAGGGAGACCTCGCACATAAAATCGCCGCTGAAGGAGGGCGTGGTTTTCAGCGCCTTCAGATAGCCGGTCACCAGCAGGAAGCTGTAAATGGTGGAGGGATTGCTTTTGATCTGCGGATAGATCACGCCGGTGTCGATGAAGGTGGTGAAGGTCTCGCCGTTGACCAGGGAGGTCAGACGGTTATAAATCTCCTCGTCCGCCTGGGCAAGCACTTCCCCGATAATATCGTTGCTGCCGGTGGAGACCCAGAAGGGCCTCGGCTCGCACTCGTTGCTGAAATAGTTGACCACCGACCACGGGTTGAAAATTTCCGTCTTGCCGAAGCGGTAGCCGTCGTACCACTGGCATATTTCATCGAACTTATCGTAAGCACCGTAGTATTCCGCCATCTCCATCACCTCGTCGGCGGTGAAGCCGAAGTAGGCACTGTACTTATTATCCAGCACGGAGTTGATAGACAGGTTGTTCATCCCGCTGAAGATGCTCTCCTTGGCCACCCGCAGAATGCCGGTGAGGAAGCCGAAGGACAGGTGCTGATTATCCTTGAATCCGCCGGAAAACAGGTTTCGCATAAACCGGATGACCTTGTCGTAATAGTCCTTCTGATAGCCCTGCTGGATGGGGGTGTCGTACTCGTCGATGATGATAATAGGCGCAACGGCATAGTGCTTGTGCAGCATAGCGGACAGGTCCAGCAGTGCAGAAGCCAGCTCAACCTCGCTGACTTTGCCGTCTGCCAGCTTTTCATAGGTCTTTTTGCTGTACTCGTCGCACTTTTCACTGGTCAGCAGCTCTTTGTGCCGCCGGGTCTCCTTTGCGAAAATATCCCGAATGGCCGCAAAGGTCTCCTCCCAAGTGTCGAACTTCACATCCTTGAAGGTCAGGAAGATCACAGGGTACTTGCCCTGATAATCCCGGTACTTCTGGCCGCAGGCCCAGATCTTCTTATCCCGGAAGTAGACGGAGGTATCCTTGTCGCTCTTTTCAAAATAAGTGCGCAGCATATCCATATTCAGCGTCTTGCCGAAGCGGCGGGGACGAGTGAACAGCGTCACCATCGGACGCTCGTCGATGAAGTCCTTGATCATCATCGTCTTGTCGATGTAGTAGTATTCCGACGATGCAAGGCAGTAGTTGGACACGCCGATGGGCAGGGGCAGCTTCGGTGCGCGCTCCGTCTTGCGGAAAGCGCCCGTCTTGAGCCGCTGATCCGCCGGCTTCTGCGTATCAGCGGGGATCAGCCAACGATTGCCCTGCTTTTCCGCACCGGCGATTCTCCCATTCTTGCAGAGCGTCGCAACTCTCCGCTCCGTTATATTCCAGCGCACTGCTGCCTCTCTTACCGAGATCATTTCAGCCATAGGGGATACCTCCACGCATAAAATCACAAGTACATTATACCCGAATAAAAGAACAATGTCAACAAAGTTAGGAACAATGCCGTTTTAAAACAGCATTGTTCTTTTTCTGCATATAAAATAAGCGGAGGCCATCGACCTCCGCTTGCTCGTTACCCGTATACAATTTCCTGCATCACGGCCTCGTTTGCCCGATGTCGGATGCCGTTCATCTTCCGCACCCACGCCATCGGGTCATCGGCTTTCAAGGCCTCCGTCACACCCTCGGCATCTGCGTATTGTTCTACCAGCCGAAGAAAGAGTTCCTGCGCCTGCTCCTCGATGTCTGCGAGGTGCCCATCCAGCACCCCGGCGGTCAGCAGGTTATAATACAACACACGGTGGTGCTCCCTCAGAAAGGTGCGCCGCCGCTGGCCGTAAACGCCGATGGGGCGTTCTTCTTCGGGCGGTAAGCAAACATCGGGTAGGCAGTAGTCGCCCTGCCTTGTGTAAGTGCCGCCCAGCTGCTCAAATAGCGATTTCATATGTGATCCTCCCATTCAAAATTTCCCCGGCAGGTCTGCAATACAAAATGCACCCGCCTTTCGGTTACAGTCTACCAAAACCGAAAGGCAGGTGCGAGTGTGCGAATTTCAGAATCGCAAGGTCAGTACGATATTGTGACAGGTTATAGGCTTTAGGCCAAAATACGATGCACCTGTATTTTGGCCCGAACGGGGCAATTCCGTACATCTGCAACAGACCCCCACCTTGTATCCACAAAAAATGCAGTGAACTTTTGCTGTGCGGGCACACTTTTTACAACGAACTTTGCAAATGCCCTTAAATCGTTGCAAAGATCACTTCCGCTTCATCTTCCTGCTGAACTCGTTCAGCGTCCGGATATGCCAGAGGCTTTTGCGGGTAATGGAGCGAAAGGTCAGGGAACAAAAGAAGTCCACGAGAAAAATTTTCGGGATACAGAACTTCAGTCCCTTTTGAAAGGCTTTCAGTGACCCACGGCTGCACCAGTTGTGGACGGTGGTCAGGGTGTAGCCGGTCAGAGTTACCACATCCTTTACCGTGACCACATCCGGGTATTTGCGCAGCAGCTTTTCATAGTAGCCGTGCATCTGCCGCAGCGTGTCCTCCGGCAGCTCCTTGGAGAGCCTCGCCACATAGTGGGTGCCGTACCAGCCCTTCGGCGCAGAGTAGAGTTCAGGGAAAATCGCCCGTTCCTCCAAATATGCTTTCACATCCTCTTTTCGAATTTTATAGCACCGGGTTTTCTTACCCGACCACTCGCAGGGCACCTTGCCGCTTTTGAGCAGGTGCAGCGCCGTGGACTTGCTGATGTGGCATATTCGGAAGAATTGCTCCTTGTTCATTACCTCGGGAACGCTGTCCCAGTTAACGGGGAATACATCCATTTGTAACACCTCAAAAATAGATTTTCGTCGGTTGGAAGCTCTATCCTGCGGTGTATGGCCGTCTCCCGGTTTTTCTCTCCTATCTTCCCACATTTCTCTCCAAAATCGGGAAAAATGCCGATTTGAACCCACTTTCAAAAAAGCCCGTCCCGCAAGGCTTTCCGAGCGAAAAAGCCTGATTTCAAGCGGCTTTCGGCGGGTACGGGGCTTACAGAAACGACCCCAAAACGGACACCCCGTCACAGTTGCATAAAAGACTCGAAATCAGTTGACGGGTCAAACCGTCCGGGGGTTCGAATCCCTCCATCTCCGCCAGAGCCTGCAGTGGTGATTCCACTGCAGGTTTTTATTTATGCCAGCTGTTCCTCTTTCTCAGGGCGGTTGAACATACCGTTCATGGCGTTTGCCGAAGCCTCCTGTGCCGAGTAGTCGAGATGTGCATAGATGTCTGCCGTGGTGGAGAAGGTGCTGTGACCCAGCCAGATTTGGATCTGCTTCATGGAGATACCGTTGCTGAGAAGCAGGCTGGCGCAGGCGTGACGAAGATCATGGAAGCGAACCTTGCGAAGCCCGTACTTCTCGATGAGCCACGAGAAATGCTCCGTTACATAGTTCGGGCGTAGAAGTTTTCCGCACTGGTCAACGCAGATGTAGTCGAGGTAGTCCCGGCAGTAACTTTTTTTGAAGAGTCTCCGGTACATCTCCTGCTTCTCTTTCTCCTCCAGCAGGATGATTCCTACTGCTGGAATCAGAGGGAGTGTTCGGAAGCTGGATTTGGTTTTCAGGACATCCTCGCCCATCGGGACGAACTTTCCATCCACCTCTGCTTCGATGACCTTGTGACTGATGGAGATCGTCTTGTGTTCCATGTCGATGGCACTCCACCGCAGTCCGAGAACTTCGCTTCGCCGCAAGCCATAGTAGGCAGCAATTTTTACGCACAATTCCAGCGGGTCACCAGACACTGCGTCGAACAGGGTAAGCATCTCTTCCTCGCTGTAGAAGCTACCGTGGAACACATTCTTCTTGGGACGGTCTACCTTGTCGGCAGGATTCTTGAGCAGGACATCCTTCTTAACCGCTGTCTGAAGTGCCTTTCGGATAATTGCGTGATAATGAATGACCGTGTTTGTCGTGCAGTCGTCTGCCAGAATGCTCTGGTAGAAGTTCTCAATGTGCTGTGGGGTCACTTCCCGCAACTGGAGTCCCAGCGGTGCGAAGTATGGCCGGATTCTTGCTTTAATCATGTTAGAGTAGCTTTGGTAGGTCGCCGTTGCAAGTGAGCTGCGGGTCGATTGAAGCCACTTTTCCATGTACTCGGTAAACGGGAGCAAGGCATCGGGATGCGTGTTCTCTGCAAGCTCCTTTGCTTTTGCCTCTCGTTCCAAGCGTTCTTCTTCCTCCCGCTCATACTGGAGCCGGATCTCATCAAATGCTTTCTGAGCTTTGCGTGCGCTGGTTCCCTCGACGGGAAGCCGCATGGGTACCCATTTGCATCTGCGGCGGCCATTGACCTTCAGGTAAAGAACCGCATAGTAAAAACCGCTTTTTTGCTGCAGGCAGCCTGTTATCATAATGCCCTCCTATTCTATAACAGGTAGTCGTATCCGTGTATAAGAGAGATGTTCTTCGTTCTCCTCCGCGCAGATCGTTATGCCGGCATCCTCGAAGCGGATGGCGGTTTTGAGCTTTTCCCAATCAACGGCCCGCCGCAGCTCCAGCGCTTTCCGTGCCTCCTTTTTGCAGGATGCCGGTATGCGCGGCGGCGTTCTTCTGCGAACAAGGGCAAACTCCAGCAAGCCTGCAATGATCGCGGCTGCGCCCGCAATGATCACATCGGTGGTTTTTGGCGGCATCAAGCCAAGAATCAACGTCAAAAGACCCAGAGCCAGCAGAAACAAGCCATAAATGCGGTAGCGCACCGTCCGCTTTTCGCGCCCCGGGCCTTTCGCGGCGTGAGTTCTGATGCGGTCTATCGCATTCCACATAGCGGGGCAGCGCCGCCGACTCTCAGCTTCCAAATGCCGGTGCAGCAGTTCTGCGGTTTCTCTGTCCACGGCGGGGTCATCGTAGTTGCTTATTTGAAAAAGATACATGTGCTTCTCCGTTTCGAAATCGGCTCATTGAGAGTGCCAGAAAATTCCATTCACAGCATATCGGACTGCCACCGGGCAGTCCGATATGCTGTGATGTGCTGATAGTTCCTTGCATGAGGACTGCCGACCGCTTGCGTCCTATTTTTCAAACAGGTACAGCAGGTATCCGTAGCCCTCGGCCTCCATTTTTTCATAGGGGACGAAGCGCAGGGCCGCGCTGTTGATGCAGTAGCGCACGCCGTTGGGCGACTCCGGGTCGCCGGTGAACACATGGCCGAGATGGGAGTCTCCGGCGCGGCTTCTGACCTCCGTGCGGCGCATCCCGTGGCTCAGGTCCTCTTTCTCCACCACAGCGGGGCCCTCGATAGGCTTTGTAAAGGCGGGCCAGCCGCAGCCGCTCTCGTACTTATCCGTGGAGGAAAAGAGCGGCTCGCCGGTGACGACATCCACATAGATGCCCTTTTCAAACTTGTCCCAGAACTCGCCCGTGAAGGCGCGCTCCGTGCCGCTCTCCTGCGTGACGCGGTACTGCTCCGCCGTCAGCTTGTCCCGGATGGACTCCGCCGCGGGCTTCTGATAGTCGCCCGGGTCGATGCGCAGCCGGGAAAAGAGCTCCATCTCCGCGCGCGGAATGTGGCAGTAGCCGTTCGGGTTCTTTTCGAGGTAGTTCTGGTGGTATTCCTCGGCGGGATAGAAGTTTTTGAGCGGGCCGATCTCCACGAAGAATTTCTCGCTGCGGCCGCGCTCGATCTCCGCGATGCGCTTCACCGTCTCTCTGGCACTTTCGTTGGTGTAGTAGACGCCGGTCTGGTACTGGCTGCCCCGGTCGTTGCCCTGCCGGTTTTGTACCGTGGGGTCGATGACATAGAAGTAGGCCAGCAGCAGCGCGTCGAGGCTTACCTGCTCGGGGTCGTATTCCACCCGCACGGTCTCCCGAAAGCCGGTCTCTCCCTTGCAGACGGTCTTGTAATCGGCATCCGCCTCGCAGGTGCCGTTGGCGTAGCCGCTCTCGGCATCGATAACGCCGGGGATGGACTGCATCAGCTGTTCCATGCCCCAGAAGCAGCCGCCCGCCAGATAGATGACATTTTCCGTGGTATCCATATAGGTGATCTCCTCGTCAGACCGGTCAAAAGCCAGTCCGTCCATGTTTGCTTCCTGTCCGCTCTTTTCCTTCGGCACAGTCTGCTGCCCGGCGGCGCAGCCGCCTATCAGCATCAGCATGAGCAGCATCCACTTGGAGTACTGCGGCCAGAGAGTATAGTCGACGGTCGCAAAGCTCGAGGTGCTTATGCTCATGGAGACGTTGAAGAAAGCCTGATGCAGCGCAGTTGCGATGCTGCCGTAATAGCCGCGCGAATAGAGGTTTATCGCGATCGACACGACCGCGAAGAGGACGATGCCTATAAAGCAGTGCAGCTCCTCATTTTTGAGCGCAGACTTGGCTCTGCCGGTGAGGATGCAGTAATAAATATAAAAGTTCACGCTGAAGAGCAGCTCGAACACTGTGGCGACGACCTCGATATACAGGCTGTTGAACTCGCCGAGGCTCGCATTGCGCGTCGAGAAGCCGCCGGTACCGGCAGAAGCAAAGGCGTGGCCGAGCGCTTCATAGATGCTCATGCCTCCGCAGGTCAGCAGCACGAACTCCAGAAGCGTCATGCCGACGTAGATAAGGTAGAGTATCTTCGCCGTCTCGCGCACGCGCGGGACAAGCTTGCCGACCGTCGGCCCCGGGAACTCCGCA
>ERZ826016.1359-NODE-1359-length-23336-cov-16.520725_pt1 | contig 23336 bp, 17 predicted proteins | sample MGYA00519872_ERZ826016 | MGnify/ENA primary metagenome ERZ826016 (study PRJEB31778, sample SAMEA3449218) | human gut metagenome | biome: human gut; feature: human-associated habitat; material: faeces | place: United Kingdom | collected 2010/2012 ... | reverse complement strand
CATCTATCAACACCATTAACGGATACGACTTTGTGAAGAGCGTGAAGAAAGTGACAGACGGATACGAAATCACTTTCTCCAAAGGAACCGTGGCTGTTATTAAAAACGGAACAGACGGTAAGGACGGTATCAATGGCACCGACGGAAAAGACGGCGTAAACAGAACCGATGGAAAAGACGGTATCAATGGCACTGACGGTAAAGATGGTGTAGACGGAACCAATGGTAAGGACGGTGCCGACGGTAAAGACGGTATCAACGGAACGAACGGCAAAGACGGAGTTTCTCCGGTATTGACTGCTAAACAAGACGAAGTCGACAAACAGTTCTACTGGCAAGTGAACGGAGATTGGTTGAAAGACACCGCAGGCAATAAGATTACTGCATCAAGAGCTCCTAAGATTACTGCAGACACATTTGAAGATGATGGTAATAATAATAAATACTGGAAGATTGACGGCGAATGGTTGAGAGATGAGCAAGGCGCAATGGTTCGCGTAACAGCCGATGCAACACCTGTGAAGTTTGATGCTGAGGTTAACGAAGAAGCCGGTACTATCGATTTCGATTTTGCAGGAAAAAAGTATACCGTAAACATCGCAAAGAGCGAATTGACAATCACAGAAACAGGCGTAGCAGGTTTTATGATTGTAGATAACGCCAATGAATATACTGTAGATATTCCTGCAGGTTGGGAAGATGCTATTGTACGTGCAGACATTGCAAGCAACGATAAAAACCAAACAGCTATTACCCGCAGCGGTTCGTTTAATACATTTACAGTAGAAAAAACAAGTGGTAAAGCAAAAGTCACAGTGAATCCGGCAGGCTTTAGTGACGGTGCTCTTGCCGAACTGACCGTTACCATGACTAAAGACGGAGAAAAGCGTGCAGGCTCTATCTTTGTAACAATGAAAGCTATGACAGGCGGAGTATTTAATGCTACTACAGCCAGTTCCATCGCTGAAGCATTGAACAGCACCACAGATCCTGTATTCTATAACGCTATCACTGTTAGTGGAACTTCTGTTATGAATAATGACGACTGGGCAGCCATCAATAAATATCCTTATGCTACTGTCTTGACTATCAATGCTACCGGTGTTACAACAGTGCCGGATAACGCTTTGAAGGGCAACACAAAATTGATAACATTCGATGGTACAAGCATAACAGAAATCAGTGCAAATGCATTCGAGGGATGTACTGCATTGACTACACTGAATAATGTTAGTAACGTTGAAAAATTGGGTATGGCTGCATTTAAAGGTTGTACAACAATAACAACAGCACCTACTTTTAGTAATAGCTTAGCAGAAATTCCCGAAAGTGCATTCGAAGGTTGTTCTAAGATGACTAGTGCACCAATCCCAAGTACTAATGTACTTGAAATCAAAGCAAGAGCATTCTATGGATGTGCCAAACTGGCTAGCTTGGGTACAGCTACCGGTGTTACTACTTTAGGTGAAAGTGCATTTGAGGGTTGTGAAGAATTGGTTGATGCATCAGGTTTTAGTGCCTCCGGTTTACAAGCACTTCCCAAGAATGTATTCAAAGGATGTAAGAAATTGACTACATTCCAAAATAGTAACGTTGTTTCTATAGATGAAGGTGCATTTGAGGGTTGTACAGCATTGGCTACAGGTACTCTTACTTTAGGTGATCTCACTACTTTAGAGAAATATGCATTTAGAGGCTGTAAAGCATTAACTGCTATCCCGGATATGGCTACTTCTTTGGAAGAAATTCCTGAAGAAGCATTTGCAGGTTGTGGAACTTTAAATAATACTACAATTAGTAATATTACAACCATCGAAGCAAGTGCATTCAAGGGTTGTACATTCAGCGGCAGTCCTATTGCATTCCCTGATGTTGTAACCATTAAAGCCAATGCATTTGAAAATTGTACATTCAGCAATGCAGCTACCTTTGCTGCAGCCACAACTATCGGAACTGCAGCATTCAAGGGTGTTACATTCAGCAATACTATTGAATTTACTCTAGCTGAAACTATCGGCAACAATGCATTCGAACTTTGTACATTCGGTGGTAATGTTACCTTTGATGCGGCTTACTCTATCGGAAACAAAGCATTTGGAGGAGCTGATTTCGGTGGTCATACTTTGAATTTCCAAACTGTAATTACACAATTAGGAGCAAATGCATTCACTGATGCAACGACCGGTAGCGCAACTGTAAAGGTGAAGGCAGGTTCTGAAGGTGAAAAGTATAATAAGAAGTGGGCAAACGTTACTTGGGGTACTGTTACAGAAGTCCCGAATCCATAATTACCATAACCCATAACAGATTTTAAATTTTTATTTTCTTTGGGGCTGTACTCTTATCAAGGGTACAGCCCTTTTTGTTATTACATTTCTGCCACAAAGACGAGGAAATACCTATTACAGTAAACAGCAGTTTGAAGCATTCATCGCTTTCACCTGCGCTAAGATACCTTGCAGCAAGTCGTTTCGGGGTGAAGACGGCTCAACTATCTAAATCGGGGGTGCGTCAAAAGTCGGGAGGTTTGGTTACATTTCGACACACCCCAACTAGTCGGCTATGACAACATACATTTACATTGAAAAAAGTACTTAATTGATTTTTTCAATCAACAAGTTGTTTGCAAAAAACAACCTATTGTTTGTACAAAAACATCAAGTCAATTTTTATAAACGACAAGTCGTTTGTATGCAAAGCTGCAGGTGAACATAAAATGAAGATAAAGCGGACATTAGAAAAGTTGAATGTTCATCATAACCCACTGATAATGTACAATGTAAATGTTAAATGAAGATATGAAGGTAAAAACAGGATTTGCCTTTTATATGTAAAAATGGGCTTCGGGAAGCATTACTGCCAACCTAAAGCCCATTCTTTATATAAAGAATATAACCCAGTTATTTCTTCACAAGGGTAATCACCAAATTGCCATTGGCATCATAAAGTCCCATTTTACCGTCGGGTAACGAATTAAAGGTTTTAACAGTATTCAGTGCGGCAAGTACTTGTTGCTCCACTTCCATGTCTGCACACATCATCATCGTAAGAGCAAGCTTATCTAAATTAATAGAATTGGAAATGCCCTCTTCCTGTTCCAACATACCGGTCATGGAGTTACATCCGGCACTGCCAAATACTCTCTTCTCTGCCACATTGAAACCTATGAACGGAACTTTCTCCGATTTGCCCAAAGGATTGCCATTGATCTTTTCAATGTTCCATTCTCCGTTCAGCATATCCAAAGTTGCACTTTGTCCATTCGCTCCTTTTTCCAACAACACAAGTTCTTTTCCCTTACTGTTGCAAAGAGCAATGGATAAATCTTTTCCTGCAACTGTTTTATACGATTTTACTTCACTCAATGCATTCAGGATGCTTTGTTCGGTACTCATATCGGGACATGCCATGCGTGTTCCTGCAATAGGGCCGAAACTCAGGACACCCGATTTTGCCGAATTGGCATTGAATGTACCCATCATGCGGTTACATCCGCTATTACCATAGATACGTCCTTGAGCTATATCAAAACCGATAAAAGGAGCTTTGCCGTTAACCGGCGAAATAGCTTTTCCCGCTACCTTTACTATATTCCAGTCACCATTGAGTGCCGATACCGGAATAGCCTGTTTACTTGAGCCACATGATACCATTGCCAAGCTCGCACCAATACATGCGAAAGATAAAATTAATTTTCTCATAGTTATCTCATTGTTTAGTTTAAATATGGGAACAAAGGTAAGCATTTATCCACCTTTGTGTTAAATCAATGCGTTAAAGAATCTTATTCAACGGGTAGGCTGTATATCATATCTATAATTATGCCTCTAGATTTTTCTATAATTTAATGGTTTCGTAAATTATCATATATAATGTATATAGCTCATCAGCATCTACATTATGACGGAAACATACCTCTAAAGAATAACCCAGATAAGTATGCCAAAATTGACGGGAAACTTGTTTTATATCTATATCCGAACGTATCTCCCCTCTTTTTATTGCGTCCCGAAGCGCTCTTTCCCACATCAAATGTTCTTGCTCAAATGAAAGACTTATCTTCCTGTCAAATCCGGGATAGTAGCGGGAAGTTTGAAAAATCAGACCGATATATGCTTCCGATGTATTACCGGGGATAGACATTAAATCATCTGTCACCGTTCTTATTAACTTTACATACTCTTGAATAAAGACATAAAAAGAAGTACAACTGTCATAATCTATTTTAGTGTGAAAAGATTGTGATTCGAGGAGGAACTTATCTGCTACTTCCTTGAACAAGCTAAATTTATCTTCAGCATAATAAAATATAGCTCCGCGACTTAAACCTGTCGCTTTCATCAGTTCCACCATAGTAGCATTCTCATATCCTTTCATCAAGAACAGTTTAAAAGCTTCCCGCAATATCATTGCTTTAGTCTGTTCCGCTTTCTTTGTCTTCGGTTCTCTCAATTCAGCCATACATTTATACTATAGAATACATTACAAAGATAATATTTTGTTTTAAATATTACATTACACAACCTTTTATTATATTATTTGTGATAATATTTGGTATTCTAATTAAAGTTTGTACTTTTGTACCGCGCGTGCGGTTTTTATAAAAATCTAATTTATTAAAAGAAAACTTTATGATTGGTTATATCATCATAGCAATAGCCTTAGTTCTTATAATATGGTTCATTCTGACTTCTAACGGCCTCATTGCCAAACGTAACAGAGTGAAACAATGCGAGAGTGGAATATGTGTAGCATTAAAGCAGCGCAATGACCTCATACCCAATTTAATATCTACCCTGAAAGCCTATATGAAGTATGAGGACGAGACGTTAACCAAAATTACAGAACTACGCACAAAAGCAATTCAGGCAACTACCGAGCAAGAACAAATAAAAACAGGAAACGAGCTTTCGGCAATGCTTCCCAAGATTCAGGCTACGGCTGAAAATTATCCGGAGTTAAAAGCAAACGACCAGTTCATGAAACTGCAAGACAACTTGAATGAAATGGAATGGCAAATACAGGCTATACGCCGCACTTATAATGCATCGGTTACCGATTATAACAATGCAATTGAGATGTTTCCTTCATCTTTTGTTGCTTCTTATAAGAAACACACATGTTTGCCGCTTATTGAAATACCCGAAATAGAGCAAAGAAATATAAATGTAAGTGAATTATTATCATAACAAATGGGCAATACAAACACAAAATCAGACAACACAACACTGCTCTATCAGCGCTTAAGCGCTACAATTCACAAAGCAGAAAAAGGACGCAAGTTCGTTAATATCTTCAAAATAATCATTTTTGGAGGAGCTTTAGTCTTTTTTCTGTTTATGTGGATAAACATGTTTTTAGCTTACAATGAGGATAATTTTTCTTCCGACACTGTTATGAAATTAGTTTTCCCTTTATTCGCCGTTATCATTGTGGGAAACTTCATTTTTGCAAAAGCTTATGCTTATTTCACCACACAGGAAAAGACTATCATTAAAGAAATCCTGCAGAGCCTCTTTCCTAAAGTGAAGTATCACGAATATCTGCACAATGTAACCGAGGGAGTTCTTAAATCAAGTCATTTATTCAGTGGAATGCGGAAAGTAGAGGTTGGAATCCCGGCTCAGACTTTTGCCTCTATGGAATTAGATGTAGAAAATATAAAACTCAATATTGCCGATATAGGAATTTGTTCCAGTAAGGTCAACAATACCATTGCAGGCAGCAGCCTGTCTTTCGGTATTATGGCATTCTATAAGGGATTAATCAAGCCACTATTCAGTTCCCGGATTGAAAGCAGCATGTATGATTTCCGCGGTATGTTTGGATGGGCGAAACATGATAAAGAGTTTAAAACATCCATGTTAATATTGCCCGACCATTTGGAAGATAAATTAGGGTATCTGGCACAAAACATCCAAGCTTTAAAGAAGGTGGAAGGAAACAGCCTTGTAAAATTAGAAGATACAGAATTCGAACATAATTTCGCAGTCTATGCCAAAGACGAAGTAGGTGCACGCTACATACTGACACCCGGCATGATGCAGCGAATGAATGAATTGAAAAGGAAATTCAACCGGAATATCATGTTTTCTTTCTACAAAGATACATTCTATGTGGCTGTTTATATGCCCGATGGCTTCTTAAGCCTTAAAGGCAGTTCGTTGAAAAACAAAAATATTATCGACGAAATATATAACGACATCCACACTTCCTGTGAAGTTCTGAAAGAACTACATTTAAATTAATATACAAACAAACACAATTATGGGAAAAATTGAGAAACTAATCAAAGCATCAGAACAGGTTCAAATGCCTGAACAAGAAACGTACGTACTCGCCGGAGGAAAACTTTTTTATCTGATGCAAGCCGGTTTTGCCGCACTTGTTCTATTCTTTACCTGCTTGCTTCCACTGTTGCAAGGAGAAACTACAAACCAGTCATCTATGGTAATGTACATAGATATAGCCTGCGGACTATACGGACTGGCAGCACTGATATTTGCTTTTACCTGCAAAGTAACAGTAGACGATGAAAAGATGGTTATTCCGGGTGGTGCTCCTTTTACGAAAGAAACATTGATTTGGGATAATGTAAAGAAAGCACAGATAGTGGGCACTATCACTTACAGAAGTTATCTTAGTCTGATATTAAAGAAATTACTGTCATTCTTCTTTTTAAATATTGAACTTCACGTTACTTACAGGGATATGCCGGGTAGCGAAGGAATAAACTTCCCGGTTTTCGACCGTGTGGCAAACCGTAGCGAGGCGTTATACCTCATCCGTAAAAAATTGGGTGACCGCATAGAATTATATGAAAAAGAATAAATAATTCATACCAATAATATGGAAACGGGAACATTGAATATTCAGTGTTCCCGTTCCTATTTATATCTTCTAACTCTTATCCCTGCGCCAATTGTACGAACAAACTCACCGTCAATGCCACTCCTACAACTATACACAATAATACAAGCAGCCAATTAATAAGTTTAACCCCCGGTTTGGTTTCTTTATGCAGCCCGTTCGTAAAATACTCTTTGAAAAACAGATAAAGAGCAGGAACCGAAGCACTCGCCAGCAGAAAGTCTTCCGGTATATTAAAGAAATACGTTTTCGACAGACCTATAAGCGACCAATGACAAAGGAATAAAACCAGAAACATATTTATCTTACGCGAAAACATCAGCAGAAGCCCGATAGTAAATACCGCCACCGAACAAGGCATCACCGGAGAGGTAATTCCCGGGAACGACAATCCACGCGCCAAAGACAGAACCGGATAAAGGAAAGGCATCAACAGGAACAGGAAGGCAAGATAATCATATTTATGCCCCCGTTCAAAAGTGGTATAACCCACAATAGAATCAACCAACCATATTCCTGCCATAATCGCCCAGAAGACAGTCATTACTTCATTGTAGTTACGCTCATCACAGTAGATATAGTAGTAAACAAAAGCAATCCACAAATTAATGAAAATAAGATATGCTTTCATTCCCAACTTCACCCACTTCCGGGGTTTATTGATAAGCAGCACGGTTAATAATATCCCAAGAAAAGAAATGATTAACTGGTAACCCCAAGTTGAAGAATTGTACAATGCTATTGTTTTCCAAAAAATACTCATACCTATTATATACTGTTGCTCCGATAAAGAGGGCACAAAAGTACAAAAAATCTTCCAAAGGGAAATAAGAATGTACTCTTTTATAAAAAGGAAAAGGCATGAGAAAAGGACAAAACCTACTTCCCATGCCTTGGTATTTAGACATACTAACAGTTCTACATTCTTCCGCCGCCCAATGCCTGATAAAGAGTAATCAACCCTTGTATTTCAGTAAAACGGTTGGCTACCTGAGATATTTGTGCGCTTAACAATGATTGCTGAGCTGTCAATACTTCCAGATAGGTAGTATTTCCATGCTGCATCAACAATCGCGTACTCTTTACTGCTGTTTGCAAAGATGTAACCTGACGTTCAAAGTACTTCGACTTATCTTGTGCAACCTGATATTGTGTCAAAGCATTATTCACTTCGCTACCGGCATTCAGCAAAGCCTGTTCAAAGCTGAGACGTGCTTCTTCCTGCTGTGCTTTTGCTATCTTTAACTGAGCAATGTTCTGCCCTCTGTTAAATAAAGGTTGGGTTAAAGATGCCACTGCCGATGCAATGAACTTTCCCGGATTGATAATAGCGCTCCCCGCACTGTTTGTCCATCCTGCCGAACCGCCTAAAGTTATCGACGGATAAAAAGCCGAACGTGCCGAATTGGTTGAATAGAAAGCCTGTGCCAAAGCAAGCTCGGCACTTCTCACGTCGGGACGCTTTGCAAGTACCTGCAAAGGAACACCTACCGAAAAGTTTTCGGGCATTGCCTGATTAACCAATTTACCACGGGGTATCCTGTGAGGAACATCTGCCAATAACAACGAAATACTGTTCTCAGCCTGATTAATCTGCTCTTTCATATCCAACACCGATGTTTGAATGCTGTAATAAGCAGCCTCAGTCTGTGCCAAAGCAGCTTCTGTTACCATCCCGGCAGCTTTCATGGCACGGGTTGCGTCCACGCTTTCTTTCCACGAAGCTTCGGTAGTCAACATGATTTCATATTGTGCATCAAGCATCAGCAAAGTATAATACACATTGGCAATACTTGCTATCAACTGTGTATGCACAGCCTGTTCATACTCTTTGCTTTGTTCATAAACAGCTTTCGCACGACGTTTGGCATTTGTCAGACGTCCGAAAATATCTATTTCCCAACTTGCAGTAACGGGCAAAGAATAAGTTTGCGCAGCTTTTCCCTTATCGAAACTGCTTACCGTTCCTTGCGGCGACAGAAAAAATGACGGCAGATAAGACAGTTTAGCCGATAGCAAAGATGCTTCCGCTTCCTTTACCCGCAAATGTGCCGACTGCAAATCGGTATTGCGCTGCAAACCAAGTTCTATAAGCTCCTGCAACTGCGGATCGGTGAACATTTCCTGCCAACTCAAACCGGCAAGGCTGTTTAAAGAATCCGTTGCCACTTCTTCTCCGAAAAGCTTATCGGGAGCCTCAGTTGCCGGTTTATACTTGTTATAGATGCCGCAACTACTCAGCATGAGTGTTGCGACAATTAAAAAGGATATATGTTTTTTCATTTCTTCTCAGTCTTTTTGCTTTCTATATGATGTTGTCTTTCCTTTTCTTCCTCTACATATTCTTCCTGTATCTGCCAATCTTTAGGAGATTCAAACTGAATGGGACGTACCTTTTCTTGCAAATACTGGAATGCAATAAACAAAGAAGGAACGACAAACAACAATGCCAATGTTCCAATCAACATACCACCTACAGTACCCGTACCCAACGAACTGTTACCGTTTGCACCCACACCGGTAGCTACCATCAAAGGAAGCAAACCGAAAATCATGGTCAAAGCAGTCATCAGGATAGGACGCAAACGGGCTTTTGCAGCCGAAAGGGCAGCCGATGTCAGGCTCATGCCTGCTTTACGTCGCTCGGTAGCATATTCGGTTAAAAGAATAGCTGTCTTTGACAACAAACCGATCAACATGATCAAACCTGTTTGCAAGTAAATGTTATTTTCCAATCCCATCATTCGGGCGAATAGGAATGTACCCATCAAACCGAACGGAACGGAAAGAATAACGGCAAACGGTATCAGGAAGCTTTCATACAAAGCACTCAGAATCAAATAAATCATCAATACACAAATAGCAAAGATGATTACTGTCGTACTGCTCTGCTGGTTTTCCTCGCGGGTAATACCACCAAAGTCATAACCATATCCTTTAGGAAGTGCAACTTCCGCCGTTTCTTTTACTGCCCGGATAGCATCACCCGTACTATATCCTTCTGCCGGCATTGCATTTACCGCAATGGAGTTAAACATATTGAACCTGCTCAAGGATTCTGCACCATATGTACGGGTTAAGGTTACAAACTGGCTGAGCGGAGCCATTTCACCATTCGACATGCGTACAAAGACATTGTTCAGTGAAGTCTCATCCATACGATATTGAGGATCTGCCTGAATCATTACCCTGTACACTTTAGAGAAACGGTTGAAGTTAGACACATACTGTCCGCCATAATAACCGGACAAAGTACTCAACACCACATCGGGGGTAATACCTGCACGCTTACATTTGGAAGCATCCACTTCTACCGTCCACTGCGGATAGCGAATATCAAAAGTAGAGTATGCCATCGAGATTTCAGGACGTTGATTCAAAGCTGCCAGATATTGTTGGGTGGTAGCAAAGAATGTATTTACATCCGTTCCTGTTTTGTCCTGCATGTGCAACTCCAATGCGTTACCCATACCATAACCCGGAATCATACCCGGAGAAATGGCAAAGACACTCGCATCCTTAATATCGGCAGTACGTCCATATACCTGTCCGATAACCGCCTGTACGTGGTCTGCTTTATCCGGGCGTTCATCCCAAGGTTTTAGTTTAAGGATAAGCATACCGAAAGAGCTTCCCTGTCCGGCAAGCAATCCATAACCGGATACTTTCTGTACATGGGCAACTTGCGGTATAGCTTCCATACGTTGCTCGATGCGTGTCATGACATCATCCGTCGTTTTCAACGAACTACCTGCCGCCGTGCTGACATTAACGAACACTACTCCCTGGTCTTCATCGGGAACCAAACTTGTTTTGGTAGAGTTCATCAAAAGCACAAGTGCAGCAACCGCGCAAGCCAACAGCGACCAAGTCAACCACTTACGCTTGATAAAGAACAGCACAATAGCTGCATATTTTTCTACTACTGCATCGAATGCGGTATTGAATGCTTTACGGAAACGGGCTGCAAAGTTATTGTTCTGTGTACCGTCTTCGTTAATATACGGTTTCAGGAACAAGGCACAAAGTGCCGGGCTCAGTGTCAAAGCGTTTACCGCAGAGATACCTACCGCTACCGCCATTGTCAAACCAAACTGGGTATAGAATGTTCCCGAAGTGCCGCTCATGAACGATACCGGGATAAACACAGCCATAAATACCAACGAAGAAGAAATAACGGCATTACTGATACCCTTCATTGCGTCGATACTTGCCATGTAAGAGGAGCGATACCCCACGTCAAAACGCGACTGTACCGCCTCGACGACGACTATGGCATCGTCCACCACCGTACCAATCACCAGCACAAGCGCAAACAGAGTAATCAGGTTGATACTGAACCCCGCCAATGACATAAAGGCAAACGTACCGATCAAAGATACAATAATACCCACCAACGGAATAAGTGTGGAGCGTATATCTTGCAAGAACACATATACTACCAAAATTACGAGGATGATAGCTTCAAGCAAAGTCTTTACTACCTCGTGGATAGAAGCATACAAGAAGTCGTTCGAACTCATCACCTGAGTTATGGCAACCCCTTTAGGCAAATCTTTCTCAGCTTCTTTCAAGAACTCGTCAATCTGCTGGTTTACTTCCGTTGCATTAGAGCCGGCTGTCTGAAAAATCATACAAGAGATACCCGGATGACCGTCCATACCGCCATGATAAGCGTAGCTTTCCTCACCCATCTCAATATCGGCAATCTCTTTCAACTTCAACACTTCTCCGTCATCGGTAGAGCGAACTACTATTTCACCGAACTCCTCGGGAGTTATCAAACGGCCTTTATACTTCATGGTATATTGGTAGGTTTCGTCCGAATTCTCACCAAACGAACCGGTAGCCGATTCTATATTCTGCTCGGCAAGCACGGCTGAAATATCCGAAGGTACCAGCTTGTACTGCGCCATCACATCGGGCTTCATCCATATACGCATACTGTAATCACCACCCATAATCATCATATCACCCACACCCTGAATACGGAGAATCGAAGGTTTCAGGTTGATACTGATATAGTTGGAAAGGAATGCTTCATCGTAAGTATCGTCCGGACTATACAAGGAAAACATCTGCAAGATACTGGTCTGGCGTTTGGATGTGGTAACACCCACCTGAGTTACTTCCGCAGGAAGCTGACCGGTAGCTTTCGACACCCGGTTCTGCACATTGACAGCCGCCATGTCGGGGTCCGTACCTTGTTTAAAATAGACGGTAATACTTACCGTACCTGAGTTGGTAGCCGAAGAAGTCATGTATGTCATGTTCTCCACACCGTTGATAGCTTCTTCCAACGGAGCGACAACACTCTTCTGCAAAGTCTCCGCACTCGCACCGAAATAAGTGGTGCTCACCTGAATGGTAGGCGGAGCAATATCGGGATATTGCTCAACGGGCAAAGTGAAAAGCCCGATGATGCCCACAACTACTATCGAGATAGAAATAACTGCCGATAGAATGGGGCGTTCTATAAAGGTTCTTAAATTCATTGTTCGTCTTTAATCTTGTTTTACTTTAATCGGTGTTCCTTCACGCAGCAAGCCTACGCCTTCGGCAACAATCACATCACCTTCATTCAAACCTTCGTTGATGATGTATTCCTGTCCGCCATTGACACGTGTCACGCTAACGGGTGCAGATTGTGCTTTGCCGTCTATCACCTTATATACATATACTTTATCCTGAATTTCGAAAGTAGCCGCCTGCGGGATAACCAAACTGCCTTTCTTCTCTACCGGAACAAGTACATTACCCGAACCGCCACTGTTCAGCAAGCTCTCCTTGTTAGGGAATACCGCACGAAGGCTCACTGTACCTGTGTTGCGGTCAATCACTCCACTGATTGTTTCTATTCTTCCTTTATGAGCATAAACCGACTTGTCGTTCAACTGCAAATCTATTTCGGGCATGCTTTTCAAAGCCTCGTCTTTAGAACCATAGCGACGGATGAGGTCTAACAACTGGTTTTCGGTCATAGAGAAGTAAACATACATATCCGAATTGTCCGAAACGGTTGTCAACGGTTGTGGAAGGCTGGCACCGACCAACGCTCCTACACGATAGGGCAAAGTACCAACCACTCCGTCAACCGGACTTTTAACGACTGTATATGAAAAGTTGTTCCGTGCGTTCACTTCCTGCGCTTTCATTTGCGCCAACTGAGCTTGAGCAGACAACAAGGTGTTTTTTGCCGTGCTCAAATCAAAAGACGACACCACATTCTGCTTGTAAAGTTCCTGCTTGCTGTCATAGGTCAACTGCGCCGTAGCCAAAGCAGCCTCAGCCGCAGCCACGTTTGCCTGTGCTGTTTGCAAAGCAGCCTTGTAACCCACTTGGTCAATGATGAAAAGCGTTTGTCCCTGTTTCACTCTCTGTCCTTCCTTCACACAAACTTGTGTCAGGAAACCACCCACCTGCGGATAGATCTCCACATCCTGTTGTCCGCGGATGGTTGCCGAGTATGTGCTTGTCAGCAATCTGTCGGCAGGTGCCAGTGTAAGTACTTTGTAACCTGCATCTTCCATAGCAGGAGGAGCCTGTTTACATCCTGTCACTGCCAATAAGCAAACAGCCACTGCCATTTGCAACAATCTAAATACCTGTTTTTTCATTTTGTCATATTATAATTAAAGAATCTTTTATCGTTCATTCTGATGCGAAGAACTAACATTATCGTTACCACGCTGCCCGTCAACACAATGAAAGCAGTGGAGTAAAGCATATCGCCCAATCCAACCATAGGAGCAACCAACCCGGCAAACAAAAATTGCAGGAAACCCAATAATGCCGAAGCATTACCCGCATTCTCTTTTTCCAACCCCAAAGCGAGCGAAGTAGCTGTGGGAAGCACCATCCCTACCCCGAACAGCAACAAGAAAAGGCTTATTTCTATATAGATTACGGAGAAGTCCCTGAATAAACCTCCGGCAAGCATCACTGCCATAATCAAAAGAAAAACACTGCCAAACAAAAGTGCTTTCTTCTCCGTCCCGAATCTTGCCACAATCAGATTCCCCATCACGATAGAAATTGCATTGCAGGCAAAAATACAGCTATATGCAACCGTTCCTATTCCATAATGGGATTGGAATATAAAAGGAGAAGACGAAATATAAGCAAACAATACCGCCATTGCGAACGACTGAATAAGCATGTAATACGTAAACCGTTTGTTTTTCAATATCTTCCCGAAATGGGTGAAAGCCGAAAACACATTACCTGTTTTCCTCTTTTCCACGGAAAGAGATTCCCGGAAACGGAAAGCTGTCAACAGAATGCCGGCACCTAACAGCAACAACGCTAAGAAAATTCCTTTCCAGTTAGTCGCTTCAAGCAACACTCCTCCCGCTACCGGAGCAATAATCGGAGCCAATCCCTGAACTGCACTCAGCATAGCGAAGAAGCGGGTAAACTCCTTTCCCTGATACAAATCGGCAGCAACGGAACGGGATATAACCACTCCACCGGCAGCTGCAATTCCCTGTATCAAACGGAAGAAGATAAACCATTCCACCCGATTGCAAAACAAACACGCCGCCGTAGCCAAAATGAACACCGACAATGAAATAATCAGCGGACGACGACGACCGTATTTGTCACTCAACGGCCCTATCAACAACTGACCTCCCGCCAAACCAATCATGCCGAATGTCAAACTCAACTGAACCAATGAAATACTACTTCCGAAATACTCTTTCAGTTCGGGAAAAGCAGGTAAATAGAAATCCGTCATAAACGGACCGAATGCCGACAACAAAGCGGCAAATACAAGCACGAAGCTTTTAGAGTTAAACTTATTCTTTTGCATACTATCTTTTTACCGGAGGCAAAGGTAGACGGTTTTCCAAATCCGAACCTATTCAAACTATTACCAACATTGTTCATTTTCGGAACTAATTAACAATATATCCTAAAATATATCTATATTTGTTGGTGATTTAAAGAATAAACAATGGCGCAAAAAACATTATTCCTCCTTTCCACTGATGAACCGTTCATTACCGGAAGCGCAAATTTATCGGCCTTTAAGCAGCACTTATACAAGCTCGAAGGGGCTGCCATCCTGCTATGCCTCGGTGGAGAAGCTAAAATAACCATCGACCTTAAACAGTACAACGTAAAGAAAAACACCCAAGTAGTGCTTCTTCCGGGTACTGTGGTGAGTATTAATGAGATAAGCAGAGATTTCAAAGTGGATTTCTTTGTAGCGCATGGTGAGATGTTCCATGAAGCCTGTCATCGGTTAGAATCTACTTTCTTCCACTTCTTGAAAGAAAATCCCTGCTACCTGCTGCCCGAACATTTTACGGCAAACATCACAGGATTCCTGTCTGCCGCCACCAACATTTATAATGACAACGAGAACCGTTTCCGCAGCCAGATAGCCCGCAACCACCTGCAAAGTTTCCTGCTGGATATATATGACAAGGCATACCGTTTCTTCACTTCCAAAGAAATAGAAGGTTACAACCGGCAGGACGAGCTGTTCAAGAAGTTTATGACTCTGATACACGATCATTGCGCCACCCAGCGGGAAGTAAGTTTTTATGCCGACCGGCTTTGCATTTCCGCCAAGTATCTTACCAACATAGTCCGTGCCACCACGGGCGATTCGGCCAAAAAGATTATTGACGACTTTTCCATACTCGAACTTAAAGTTCTGCTGCAATCGTCCGAACTCACCATTCAGGAGATTGCCGACCAACTGAACTTTCCCGACCAGTCTTATCTGGGAAGATACTTCAAGCGCCATGAAGGCATTTCACCTATGGAGTACAGAAACCAGTCTGCGAGGAACGCTATACAAATTTAAGCAACGGACAGTTATCTTCTTTGTCTATAATGCCATGTTCCCGCAAGCAGTCTGTGAGGATATAATAGGATTGATTCCCGAAATTGCGTATTTTCAATAATGCTTTCAAACCGCCACCGTGCTTGATGTACGATAGTAAATCGGCTACTGTATAAATCTCGGTCGATTGAAGACAATTCCTGACACGAAAGTCAGCAACCAGTTTATAAATTTCGGTATTCAGCATACGGATGGTATCGGCATTAGGTTTCTCAGGATAAATTTTGATAAGCTCCTGTTGCTTTGTCAGTGATTCAATAATCCCGATAAAGTCGCAAACCACTTTATCGTAAGTAGACAGGCGGTTAAGAGCTATTTCTTCCAAACTCTCCCCTTTCACCACAGCAAGAAAAAGCCTGCGCTTATTATCTTCGGGTATCAGAGTAGCCAGTTCCGCAGCCATGTGATGAAACAAAGGAGTAAGAACCACAAGGTTTTTCAGCACGAAAACAGTATCATCATACCGGGATATAATCAAATCTATCTGTTCCCGTCTTTCGGCAAGCTCATTGTCTAAGTATTGTTGTTGGGAAGCAAGGGTTTTGTGTATTTCAAGATAATGGGAAATACTGTCGTTATCTACCAGCCATGTGTCTCCAATGCGACTGCCGGAGATTCTGTCATCTTTTATCCATTCAAGAACTTGTTCGGGAGAAACATCATACCTTAATGATGCAGATTTTAGGGTTATCCAATTTGTCATGTCACTATAGAATAAGGTTTTTAAATTCTTATTCCGTACCCCAAAAAGAAAGTACGGGACAAGCCCGTGCTGAGTATGGTGTGTGGCAACCAGTACAAATACAGGCCAGCCCGTACCTATTTCATAGATAGAGCCAACCCGTCACTTGTACTGAGTTTATCAGTTGCCACACTTTAACTCAACGACGGATCATATATTAAAGCACACATAAATTGTGCCTCATTTTCTTTTGCAAAGATACACTATCCATTTTAGAATCGCAACAAAATAAAGATAGAGTTGTTCCCCATATTTTAATTTATTAAGTAGGGGCGAATTGAATTGCCCGAATACACCAACTTTGTGGCATCGGGCGGAAGCATTCCGCTTAACGTCTCCCCTCCTTATTGAGGAGGGGCAGGGGGTGGTGGTAGATAACGAATTCCTATTCGGGAATGATGACTATAAGGTATTCTTGCCTACCACCACCCCTAACCCCTCCTCAATAATGACGGGAATATGGAAGATAATCTTAAGTTAACAATTATGGCTTCACCCCTTTCACCCTTCCACAAAACAGGCTGCCATAAAGCGATAGAGGGTGAAGGCAAGGATGAAGTTGTGGTGACGGCAACTGTTTTAACTAAATCAACCTTTCACAATTAAATAAAAAAACATAAATTCGTGTTTCCTTATCAATAACCGATTGGGAATTATGCAAATCAGCTTATACCATAAGAAATCTATTATATATTAACGATGCTGAACTACAAAGAGTTCGGCCTGCTGGGACAGTTCGGCAAGAGCTACAAGTCCGCCAACAAGCGAACCAACAACAGCGATAAAGAATCGGGCATTTTGAATGTTAACCGATAAGCATTGATTCTGCGTTTCATAAGGCTACATTTCTCAAAATAACGGTTCATTTTCAGCGTCCCACAATTGTGGGACGTTCGTCTCATATATGTGGGACGATCGTCTCATGATTGTGGGACGATCGTACCACAGTTGTGGGACACTAAATTAGTGCCGTCGTTTCAGGAAATTACTGGTTATGAACGGGAATAAACTGTATGAGAAAACAAGAATAGTAAGCCATTTTTTGCACGGCAAGGAAGTGTCACCGGTAAACGGGATGCACCTTCACCCCGTATCGGCTTGGTATAAGTGGTTTCAGGGAAAGGTGAAGGGGATGAATGGGGGAAATAAAAACTTATGTAAGGATGCTAATTGTTCTTGTTTATCAGGTTAATCACTACTTTGACCATTATGTCTTTTTCTTCCGTCCTACTTTCGGCAATCATCAAGGTAAGTGCCACCAATGTGTTATTGCTAATTAACCGTGAACCATCAGACCTATATAAAATTCCATTCTTTTCTAAAAACCAAAGAAACAAAAAGGCTGCAATACGTTTATTTCCATCGCTGAAAGAATGGTTCTTTACAACTAAATAAAACAACATGGCCGCTTTTTCTTCAATACTCGGATAAAGTTCCTCACCGCCATAAGTCTGATAAATAGTATTAATAGAACTTTTAAAAGATTGGTCTTTTTCATTACCAAACAGCCCGCCACTACCAAACTTCTTTTGCAATACACGGATTGCTTCCATCGCTTTATCATAAGTTGCCCGAAATTGATCAGTGCTGGTTGTTGATTCAATTTCTAACTGCTGGTAATCATATTTATCTAATGTATCTAAGCCATAAGTATAGTCAGTAATGACTTGCAACAAGCCATTGGCCTCTCCCAAAGTCAACTCTTTATGTTCGATAACATTGGAAAGCAATTTTATGGTATTCTTTAAATCAACTAATTGTTCGGTTGTTGCTTGTTGGTTGACAGCATATCCTTTAATTAAATAGTCTTTCAAAACCTTATTTGACCAAATACGGAATTGAGTACCGCGTTGAGATTTAACACGGTATCCAACGGAAGTAATCATTTCTATATTGTAATATTCTACCTGACGTAATACTTCTCTTGAACCTTCTTTTTGAACTGTCGCAAATTTTGCGACAGTTGAAACGCCTTTCAGCTCTTCTTTAAGCGCATTATTTATATGTTTACCAATTGTTTTTATATCGCGGTCAAATAATTCTGCCATTTGTTGACGATTTATCCACAACGTTTCATTTTCCAATTTTACATCGATAGAAGTACTCCCGTCTTTTGACTGATAAATAACAACCTTTCCTTTACCGTCCATAGATTCTATTAAATTAAATTCTGCAAATGTAGGTATTTTATTCTCCACGTTCCCCCTTACCTCATTTTTTTCCTTATCTTTGCGTGTTATCAATATCAACAATTTAAATTGTACTAAATGGGTAGAGTTTTAATTATTGGTGCCGGCGGTGTAGGAACCGTTGTAGCACACAAAGTGGCACAAAATGCCGATGTATTTACTGATATAATGCTGGCAAGCCGCACAAAATCAAAATGTGATGCGATAGCCAAAGCTATTGGCGGAAATAACATAAAGACCGCACAGGTGGATGCCGACAATGTGGACGAACTTGTGGCTTTGTTCAATGACTTCAAGCCGGAAATCGTAATTAACGTAGCGCTCCCCTATCAAGACCTGACTATCATGGAAGCCTGCCTCAAAGCAGGTGTCAACTATCTGGATACAGCCAACTATGAGCCGAAAGATGTGGCACACTTTGAATACAGTTGGCAATGGGCTTACCACGAAAGATTCAAAGAAGCAGGGCTGACGGCAATTCTCGGTTGTGGATTCGATCCGGGAGTAAGCGGTGTGTACACTGCTTATGCAGCAAAGCATTATTTTGATGAAATGGAATATCTGGATATTGTGGACTGTAATGCAGGTAATCACCATAAAGCATTTGCAACCAACTTTAATCCGGAAATCAATATCCGTGAAATTACTCAGAACGGACGCTATTATGAAGATGGCAAATGGGTAACGACCAAACCGCTTGAAATCCACAAAGACCTGAGCTATCCGAATATCGGGGCTCGTGATTCTTATTTATTGTATCACGAGGAACTCGAATCTTTGGTAAAACATTTCCCTACAATCAAGCGTGCACGTTTCTGGATGACTTTCGGACAGGAATATCTTACTCACCTGCGCGTTATCCAAAATATCGGCATGGCACGTATTGACGAAGTGGAGTATAACGGGCAAAAGATCGTTCCGCTTCAATTCCTGAAAGCCGTTCTTCCCAATCCGCAAGACTTGGGCGAGAACTATGAAGGTGAAACTTCTATCGGTTGCCGCATCCGTGGTTTGAAAGACGGAAAAGAACGTACTTACTATGTGTACAATAATTGCAGCCATCAAGAGGCTTACAAAGAAACAGGCATGCAGGCAGTGAGCTACACTACCGGAGTTCCGGCAATGATCGGTGCAATGATGTTCCTCAAAGGAGAATGGAAACGTCCGGGCGTGAACAACGTGGAAGAATTTAATCCGGATCCGTTTATGGAACAACTTAACAAACAAGGTTTGCCTTGGCATGAGGTAATTGACGGAGATTTGGAACTTTAAATTTAGTGATTAGTGTTTTAGTGATTAGTGATTAATATTCTGCTAATCATTAAAACACTAATCACTAATCATTAATCACTAAAACACTAATCACTAAATAACGTGAACGTAGGAGATAAAGCACCCGAAATATTGGGCAGAAATGAGAAAGGCGAAGAAATCCGCCTGACTGACTATAAAGGCAGAAAGGTTGTATTGTATTTCTACCCGAAAGACAACACATCGGGCTGCACAGCCGAAGCTTGCAGTCTGAGAGACAATTATTCCGAACTACGCAAAGCCGGATATGAAATAATCGGTGTCAGTGTAGACGATGAGAAGTCTCACCGGAAATTTATCGAAAAGAACCAACTCCCTTTTACCCTTATTGCAGATACTGACAAAAAGCTGGTGGAACAATTCGGAGTGTGGGGAGAGAAAAGCATGTACGGACGTAAATACATGGGAACGTTCCGCACCACTTTTATCATTAACGAGGAGGGAATTATCGAGCGTATCATTTCCCCCAAAGAAATAAAGACTAAAGAACACGCTCAGCAGATTTTATAAAATATTACTATTATAATATGGCAAAAAAAGAAAACGACGAATTGAATTTCGATGCCAAAGCAGGAAACGGCGACAAGCTAAAAGCGTTGCAAGCTGCAATGGACAAGATAGAAAAGAACTACGGTAAAGGTTCTATCATGAAACTTGGAGACGACACCGTACAGGAAGTGGAAGTAATTCCTTCGGGTTCCATCGGACTGAACGCCGCACTCGGTGTAGGCGGTTATCCAAGAGGAAGAATAATTGAAATATATGGCCCGGAATCTTCCGGTAAAACAACATTGGCTATCCATGCCATTGCCGAAGCACAAAAGAACGGGGGTATAGCGGCATTCATTGATGCCGAGCACGCTTTCGACCGTTTTTATGCTGCAAAGCTCGGTGTAGATGTGGATAACCTTTGGATCTCCCAGCCGGACAACGGTGAACAGGCACTTGAAATTGCCGACCAGTTAATCCGTTCGTCAGCTATCGACATTATCGTAATCGACTCCGTTGCAGCTTTGACTCCGAAATCGGAAATTGAAGGTGATATGGGTGATTCGAAAATGGGACTTCAGGCACGTTTAATGTCACAGGCATTGCGCAAGCTGACAGGTACTATCAGCAAAACAAACACCACTTGTATCTTCATCAACCAATTGCGTGAAAAGATCGGTGTGATGTTTGGAAACCCGGAAACAACAACCGGTGGTAATGCTTTGAAGTTCTATGCATCAGTTCGTATAGATATTCGCGGCACCACTCCTATTAAAGACGGAGAAGAAGTTATCGGTAAGCTGACCAAAGTAAAAGTGGTGAAAAACAAAGTTGCACCTCCATTCCGCAGAGCAGAATTCGACATCATGTTTGGTGAAGGCATTTCCCGTGCCGGAGAAATTATCGACATGGGAGCAGACATGGGTATCATCAAGAAAAGCGGTTCATGGTACAGCTACAACGATACCAAACTGGGACAAGGGCGCGATGCAGCAAAACAATGCATCAACGACAACCCGGAACTGGCAGAGGAACTGGAAAAACTGATCTTTGATAAACTGAAAGAAACCAAAAAGTAACTAACCCAATAAAATAGAGATGTGCCACTCACGGTACATCTCTATTTGCTTAAACACATACCGTATTATGAAAACCACCCACCTACTCCTTGCAGGAGCAGCCATAACCCTATCACTCATCAGTTCCTGCACTTCAGTGAAAGCACCCGAAGCCGTATTACCCATTCCCGAACCCAAACAAGTAGCATGGCAGCAAATGGAAACTTACGCTTTCGTACACTTCGGACTCAACACATTCAATGACCGTGAATGGGGATATGGAGACTCCGATCCTAAAACCTTCAATCCCGCAAAGCTGGATTGCGAGCAATGGGTAAAGACTTTCGTTGCAGCCGGAATGAAAGGAGTAATCCTCACGGCAAAGCATCACGACGGTTTTTGTCTGTGGCCTACAGAATTTACAGATTATTCCGTGAAGCAATCTCCGTGGAAGAACGGACAGGGGGATGTAGTACGAGAATTATCGGAAGCTTGCAAGAAGTACGGAATCAAGTTTGCCGTCTATCTTTCCCCGTGGGACAGACACCAAGCCAACTATGGAAGCCCCGAATATGTGGAATACTTTTATAAACAACTAAATGAGCTACTAACCAATTACGGGGATGTATTCGAAATTTGGTTTGACGGAGCAAACGGTGGCGACGGATGGTATGGCGGAGCTAAAGACATACGCACAATAGACCGGAAAACCTATTATGACTATCCGCGTGCTTACAAAATGATTGACGAACTGCAACCTCAGGCGGTTGTTTTCTCAGACGGCGGTCCGGGTTGTCACTGGGTAGGCAATGAAAACGGATTTGCCGGAGCAACAAACTGGTCTTTCCTCAGAGCGGGAGAAGTATATCCCGGTTATCCCAAATACAGAGAACTGCAATACGGACATGCAGACGGCAACCAATGGACGGCAGCAGAATGTGACGTATCTATCCGTCCGGGCTGGTTCTATCACCCGGAAGAAGATGATAAAGTAAAAACACCCGAACAGCTTGTCGATCTGTATTATCGCAGTGTGGGGCATAATGCAACCCTATTACTCAATTTCCCTGTCGACCGTGACGGGCTGATACACCCAACAGACTCTACCAACGCGGTTACTTTCCATCAAATGATTGAAAAGCAACTGGCAAATAACTTATTGGAAGGCATGAATCCCCAAGTATCGGATGAAAGAGGCGGTAAATTCTCTGCCAAAGCCATGACCGATGATAGTTATGATACTTATTGGGCGACAAATGACGGAGTAACATCTGCCACTGTTGAATTCACTTTCCCCAAAGCTGAAAAGATTAACCGAATGATGCTGCAAGAATATATTCCACTGGGACAACGGGTGCAAGCATTCATTGTAGAATACCAGCAAAATGGAGAATGGCTTCCGGTAAAGCTGAATGAAGAGACTACCACAGTAGGATACAAACGTCTGCTTCGTTTTAAAACCATTCAAACAGATAAGATACGTGTTAACTTTATCAGTGCAAGAGGTCCGCTTTGCATCAGCAACATAGCTGCCTATTATGCAGAAGAAACAGCAGACGATTATACAGTTAAAAGTCAGGCTTTGGAAAGCTATCCGTTCACCTTATTAAATATAGAAGAAAGCGAAGCTCAAAAATGTATGGACAGAAAAGATGAAACAAGCACTTTCATACAAGGTAACAGTCTGGTTATTGATTTAGGTGAGGAGCAAACAGTTAAAGCTTTCCATTATCTGCCCGACCAAAGCGAATATAATAAAGGTATCATGGATCAATGAATAAACCTGAGGTGTAAATTTATAAATTGTTATCTTTGTCTCC
>ERZ826016.1358-NODE-1358-length-23354-cov-9.124469_pt1 | contig 23354 bp, 21 predicted proteins | sample MGYA00519872_ERZ826016 | MGnify/ENA primary metagenome ERZ826016 (study PRJEB31778, sample SAMEA3449218) | human gut metagenome | biome: human gut; feature: human-associated habitat; material: faeces | place: United Kingdom | collected 2010/2012 ... | reverse complement strand
GCTTGGGGCTACGCCCCAAACCCCATTTTTGATAACGATAGAGGTTTTTCGACAGACTGACACGCCCATAATAAATGGGCGTGTGATTTTTTATATAACGGGGAAGGAATGCGGCTGTGCTTAGGCACATAATAACCGTTATCAGTACATATCCTTTGTGTGGTGCTTGTAATAGAAAATATAACTGCCTATTGCGCCTGCGACCACGAAAATGAATGTTACTATAAGGCGGTTCATAAGGTTGCCTGCAATCTCGGTGTACTTCATTGAGTAGTTCGCAAGATCGGCAAGAATGCCGTTTATGTTTACCGTGTTTCCTGCCTCCTGTTCCTTTAAGAATATCTGGAACAGGTATGCGAAGCCGTTTGACAGCGCCCAGCCCGCAAAGGTGAGAATTGCTGTCATAATGCAGTCGACCGTCTTTAGCTTCTTTGAGAAAACGGTGTAGAGCGAAATAACTGCGGCGGACATGATTATACCACCCAGCCAGCCGACAAGATCGGACATCATAATAAACACAACGAATATGGCACAACCGATCAGAAGTCCGAGCAGACCGCCTAAGATACCTTTGACAGTACCCCTTATATTATACGGAGGGCGGACAGTTCCGTCTGAGCGTATATGCTTTGTGAGAATTGCGTAATCCTCAAGCTCAAGCACTTTTGCCACCTGTATGGGAGTGGTTTTACGCATTTCGCTTTTTAAATAGGCTGTGAGTTTTTCCAAAAATTCAATGAGCAACGGCAGATTTTCCTGCATAAGATTATATCCCTTGCAGTAAATGTTTACGCAGCCATCGACATTTTCGATGCCGAGCATAGTTTTCTTGGGAAAGCGTTCAGCCATAATGTATATTCTGCCGAACTGGCGCTCGGTGATGACTGCACCGCATACTATATCAAATCTGTGCTTTTTATCGTTGTCAAAAACGACAACGGGAACACCGTTCTTTACACCGCTGAGCGTGGCGGTTTCGGGATCGTATTTAAGTCCTGTTTCCTTTTCAATAAGGCTTAGCTCGGAAAATATCATGAAAAAAATCCTTTCTTGTCCGTTACGGATAATGAAATTTTAGCATAAGGACACGCAAAAGTCAAGAAACTGAGTGTTAAGGAGAAATATGGAAATTACATCTAAACAGAACACATATATAAAGGAATACCGCAAGCTGACGGAGCAGAGGAAGTACCGCAGACAGACGGGGTATTTCGTGTGCGAGGGGGCGAAGCTGGCGGTTGAAGCGGTCAAAAGCGGATGTGCGTTAGGTGAAAACGCATATTATACTGCCGTCGCCGCCGAGAAGTATCCCGAATGTATAAGTCTGCTGAGGGAAAGCTGTAAGATGGTACAAATAAGCGAGGAGGTGGCGGACAGCATTTCCGACACAAAATCGCCGCAGGGAATATTTATTACGGTAAGACATCTTGACAAAATTCTGAATTTAAGTACAATAGATAGTAGCAGGCAGTTTATAATATTGGAAAATTTACAAGATATGGGTAATATTGGTACGATAATACGTTCCTGTGACGCATTTTCGATTGACGGGGTGATACTTGCAGGAGATTGTGCGGATGTGTTTGCTCCCAAAACGGTAAGAAGTGCGATGGGCTCGCTGTTCAGACTGCCGATATACTGCTGTGATACCGAAGAAGCGATAACGCTTTTGCAAAAGGGCGGATTTACCGTGTATTCGGCGGAGCTTTCGGACAGGTCGGTAAGGCTGGGAGAGGAAAAGCTGCCTCAAAAGACCGCTGTTGTTATCGGCAACGAGGGCAACGGGGTCAGCGATACCGTGAAAAAGCTGTGCGACAAGTCGCTGTTTATACCGATAAGCAGTGCGGAGAGCCTTAACGCATCGGTTGCGGCATCGGTTATTGCGTGGGAAATGTCGAAGGTCAGGCAGTAAGCTTGACGTTAAATACGGTTAATAATTGCGGTTTATAATTCAGCGGTGAGATTGCAAGCTGTAATTTAATTGTTGAGAATTGCTTGTATAACGCAGAAGCGACAATAAGGTTTGCAGCAACGATCCCTCAGTCTTGCGACAGTCAAACGGGAATGATTTTAACGTTGAAATAATCGCTGAACATAGAGGTATGGATAACGGCTTTGCTTGTCGCAATCCAGCTCCCTTTGGCAAGGGAGCCAAGAAAGATAGTGCAACGGAAGATGATAGCACACCTTCATTATGTAAGCAAAAAGCTAAGATAAAACGTTAAGAGGGGGCGGCGTAGCCGCTCGCCGTCAGACGAGGTGTAGATATGCACAAGCGGTTTGAAAGGCGAATTTGAACCGGCACACTGCCGGAAGGGTGCGGCTAAAGCCGCCCGCCGTCAGACGAGGTGCGAAAACGCACAAGCAGTTTGAAAGGCGAATTTGAACCGGCACAATGCCGGCGAATTCGGAGCGGCACGTTGCCGTTTTGCTAAGACAAAATAAAAAATCAAAGATAAAATGTTAAAAGGGTGCGGCGAGAGCCGCCCGCCGTCAGACGAGGTGCGAAAACGCACAAGCGGTTTGAAAGGCGAATTTGAACCGGCGCATTGCCGTTTTGCTAAGACAAAATAAAAAGCAAAGATAAAATGTTAAAAGGGTGCGGCTAAAGCCGCCCGCCGTACACAAACCGTAGCAATACGCAAACAGTTTGAAAGGCGAATTCGGAGCGGCACGTTGCCGTGGAAAGGAAGACGAAAAATTTGTCCCATCTGGTAATAGTTGAGTCGCCTGCGAAGGCGAAAACAATTGAGAAATATCTCGGAAAGGATTATTCCGTAGTAGCATCTGTAGGTCATATCCGTGACCTGCCGAAGTCGAAGCTCGGAGTTGATGTTGACAACAACTTTGAGCCTAAGTATGAGAACAAGAAAGATAAGGCGGCTCTTATAAAAGAGCTTAAGAAAGATGCAAAGGCATCTGACATAGTATATCTTGCGACCGACCCTGATAGAGAGGGAGAGGCTATTTCTTGGCATCTGGCACACGTCCTTGGGATAAGCCCGGACGCACCTGTGCGTGTAACGTTCAGCGAGATCACAAAGAGCGGTATCGAGGCAGGTATGAGCCATCCGAGAACGCTTGATATGGACCTTATCAACGCACAGCAGGCAAGACGTATACTTGACCGAATAGTAGGCTATAAATTAAGCCCGTTCTTATGGAAGAAAGTCAGACGAGGTCTTTCGGCAGGCCGTGTACAGTCGGTTGCGGTAAGGCTTATCGTTGACAGAGAGCAGGAGATAGAGAGCTTTGAGGCACAGGAATACTGGAGCATAGACGCAAAGCTGTTGTCCGCTTCGAGCAGACGTGCATTCCCTGCAAAGCTGACAGAGGTAAAGGGCGAGAAGTTCAAGGCACTCAATAAAGAAGAAACCGACAAGGTGCTTGCTATGCTTGAAAACGGCGAGTTTATCATCACCAATATCAAGAACAGCACAAGAAAGAAAACACCTGCACCGCCGTTCACCACATCTACCTTACAGCAGGAAGCGTCAAGAAAGCTGTCGTTCAACGCAAGACGTACAATGAAAGCGGCACAGGAACTGTATGAGGGCGTTGAGATACCCGATATGGGCGCAGTAGGTATCATAACCTATATGCGAACAGACAGCCTGCGTATTTCCGATGAGGCAAAAGCGGCTGCGGCACAGATGATAGAATCGACATACGGCAAGGAATATCTGCCCTCAAAGCCCAGAGTATTCAAGTCGAAGAACAATGCTCAGGACGCACACGAGGCTATCCGTCCGACAATAATCACGCTTACTCCCGAAAAGGTAAAGTCTGCGCTTTCGGGCGACCAGTACAAGCTGTATAAGCTGATATGGGAGCGTTTTATGGCAAGCCAGATGGAAAATCAGCTCCTTGATACAAAGGCGGTAGATATTACCTGCGGAGAGTGTCTGTTCAAGGCAAACGGATATACCGTGAAATTTGACGGCTTTACAAAGCTGTATGAAGAAAGCAAGGATAATGACGAAGAGGAGGGCGGCGCACTGCCTGCTCTTGAAGTAGGCGAAAAGCTGAAGGTAAAAGAGCTTACGGGCAACCAGCACTTCACTCAGCCGCCACCGAGATATACAGAGGCGAGCCTTATCAAAGCACTTGAAGAAAACGGCATAGGCAGACCGTCTACTTATGCGCCGACAATCGCTACAATACTTGACAGGCACTATGTTGAGCGTGAGGCGAAGCAGTTAAAGCCGACCTCGCTCGGTATAGTTATTACCGACCTTATGAAAGGTCACTTTGAGCGTATAGTTGACGCAAAGTTTACCGCACAGATGGAAAGCGACCTTGATAAGATAGAAGCAGGCAAGGCTGACTGGGTGGACGTACTCGGAAAGTTCTACACAGGCTTTGACAAGATGCTGACAAAGGCTGAAAAGGATATGGAGGGCAAGAGGGTGAAGATACCCGATGAGCCTACCGATATAGTCTGCGACAAGTGCGGAAAGCCTATGGTCATAAAGATAGGTCCTTACGGAAAGTTCCTCGGCTGTTCGGGATTCCCGGAGTGCAAGAACACCAAGAGAATAGTAAACGAAACAGGCGGACTTTGCCCGCACTGCGGCGGCAAGATGCTTGCGAAGAAATCAAAGAAGGGCAAGCCTTTCTTCGGATGCGAGAACTACAAGGACTGCAACTTTATGACGTGGGATACTCCGCTTGAGGATAAATGTCCAAAGTGCGGTTCTACGCTTTTCAAGAAGGTCGGCAAGCAGGGTCAGGTATACTGCGCCAAGGACGGCTGCGGATATGTGCGTCCTGCCGATGAGGATAAGAAGAACGAAAACTGATAAGGATAGGATAAACTTGGATAAAAAGACTGTTACCGTAATAGGCGCAGGTCTTGCCGGAGTTGAGGCGGCGTGGGCGCTTGCAAACAGAGGCTTTCATGTAAGGCTGTGCGAGATGAAGCCGGAAAAGTATTCGCCTGCCCATAAGTACAAGGGCTTTGCGGAGCTTGTGTGCAGTAATTCGCTGAAAAGTGCGGATACTGCCAGTGCCTGCGGTATGCTTAAGGAAGAAATGCGTTATATGAACTCTGTGACGATGAAAGCCGCAGAGAAAACAAAGGTCGGTGCAGGCGGCGCACTTGCGGTAAACCGCACGGAGTTTTCCGACGCTGTGACCGAAATGATAACTGATCATCCGTATATTGAAATCGTAAACGGCGAGATAACGGAGTTTCCGAAAAGCGATACCGTAATTGCGACAGGTCCGCTGACAAGCGATATATTCGCCGAAAAGATACAGGAGCGCTGTGGAAGTCCGCTCAGCTTCTACGATGCGGCGGCACCTATAGTTACCGCAGAAAGCATTGATATGAGCCTTGCGTTTTTCGCTACACGTTATGACAAGGGCGAGGCGGATTATATCAACTGCCCGATGACAAAGGAAGAATACGAAGCCTTTTATAACGAGCTTGTAAACGCAGAGAGCGTACAGCTCAAAAGCTTTGAGAATCTTAAAGTGTACGAGGGCTGTATGCCCGTAGAGGTGCTTGCAAAGCGTGGAATAGAAAGCGTCCGCTACGGCTGTATGAAGCCTGTGGGTCTTATCGACCCCAGAACAGACAGACGGCCTTATGCGGTGGTACAGCTGAGAAAAGAAAACAACGAGGGTACGCTTTACAACCTTGTGGGATTCCAGACGAATCTTAAATTCGGAGAGCAGAAAAGAGTATTCTCGATGATAACGGGGCTTCAGAATGCGGAATTTGTAAGATACGGCGTTATGCACAGGAACACATTCCTTAATTCTCCCGGTCTGCTTGATAAGAATTTCAGACTTATCGACAGCGACAACATATATTTCGCAGGTCAGATGACGGGTGTTGAGGGATATGTTGAAAGCGCGGCATCGGGCATTATAGCCGGAATAAATCTTGCAAGGGCGCTTGACGGAGAAAAGCCGCTCGAACTGCCTGAAACCTGCATGACAGCGGCACTGGCAAGGCATATAAGCACGGAGAACAAGGACTTTCAGCCGATGGGGGCGAATATGGGAATACTTCCGCCGCTCCCCGAAAGGATAAAGGACAAGAAGCTGAGATACAGGACGATTGCGGACAGAGGACTTGAGGATCTGAGAAATGCACTCTGCGAGCAGGGTGTTATCAAAGAGTAAACGAAACAGATTTTACCTTAACGAAAGGAAACGGATTATGAAAATAGCTATAGACGCTTTCGGCGGAGATAATGCGCCGGACGAAGTAGTAAAGGGTGCGGTTGACGCTGTAAAGGAGTACGGAGTTGACATTGTGCTGACGGGCGACACAAAGAAGCTCGACGAGTGCTTTGAAAGACTGGGGCTTTCAAAGGACCACATAACATTTGAGCAGGCTGACGGAGTTATCGAGATAGAGGATAACCCCAAGATGATATTAAAGGAAAAGAAGAACTGCTCTATGGGCGTGGCTATGCAGATGGTAGCTGACGGCAGAGCGGACGCTATGATAAGCGCAGGCAGTACGGCGGCTCTTGTTATGGGCGGTACTCTTATAGTAAAGCGTATAAAGGGCGTAAAGCGTCCGTCGCTGACACCTGTAATGCCCGGTCTTAATAATATGTATATACTGCTTGACGGCGGTGCAAACGTTGATTGCCGTCCGGATATGTTAAGGCAGTTTGCGGTTATGGGCAGTGTTTATATGAACAAGATAATGGGTGTTGATAACCCCAAGGTCGGACTGCTGAATGTCGGTGCAGAAGAAGAAAAGGGCAGGGAGCTTGAACAGGAAACTTATGCTCTGCTCAAAAACAGCACGCTGAATTTCACGGGCAATGTAGAGGCGAGAAATGCGGCTTTAGGCGAGGTCGACGTTGTTGTAACGGACGGCTTTACGGGTAACATCTACCTTAAAACAGTAGAGGGTATGGGCAAGTTTATGAAGGCTTCGCTCAAGAAGATATTCTTCCGCAACCTCGGTACAAAGATAGGCGCAATGTTTACTATGAAGGGCATCAAGGAAATAAGCAAGCAGATGGACTACAGGGAAACGGGCGGTTCTCCGCTTTTAGGTACGGCAAAGCCCGTGCTTAAGGCGCACGGCAGCAGTGACGCTCTTGCATTCAAGAATGCCGTAAGACAGGCCAAGGATTTCGTTGAGAGAAACGTTATCGCAGAGATGGAAAAGGTGCTGTCGGAAAATACGGAAAGTTGATTAATATCATTTGACAGCATAAAGAAGAACAGCCTCGCACAAGGGGTCAAGGGGCGTAGCCCCTGACGGGGATGTGGGGCGGTAGCCCCCATATATAAGCCCCTCCCATGGGGAGGGGTTGGGGTGGGGATAGTAAAAAAGCACTTAGTATTAATTGCTATGGTGCAACTATTAAAGAAAGGTATTCTAATGACAGAGCTTGAACAGATAATAGGCTATACGTTCAAAAATCCTGAGCTTTTGAAAGAGGCTCTTACTCATTCGTCATACACAAACGGAAAACATCTGCGCAGTAACGAGCGCCTTGAATTTTTAGGCGACAGCGTGCTGAGCATTGTTGTGTCCGAGCATCTTTTTGAAAATCTTACTAATCTGCCCGAAGGACAGCTTACCAAGATAAGAGCAAGCGTAGTGTGTGAAAATGCGCTTTATCCCTTTGCAAGAAAAATAGATTTAGGCAAGTATATTTTTCTGGGAAAAGGAGAAGAACATACGGGCGGCAGAGATCGCCACTCGATACTGGCGGACGCATTTGAGGCGCTTATTGCGGCGATATATCTTGACGGCGGATTTGAAGCGGCAAGAAGTTTCATACTGCCGTTTATACCGCCGCTTGACAAGCTGAGTACGGGTAAATTCCTGCTCGGAGATTACAAGACGGTATTGCAGGAAATAATCCAGCAGAACCCGGAGGAACGTGTTACCTATGAGATAAGTGACGAAAGCGGACAGGCGCATAACAAGCAGTTTACGGCGAATGTGCTTCTGAACGGTCAGATAATAGGCACTGGTAAGGGTAAGAGCAAGAAGGAAGCGGAGCAGAGCGCCGCAAAAGAGGCTATAAGCCTTATGGGATATGAAACAAACTAACATTTCGGTATTTATACCGCATTACGGCTGTACGCATATATGCAGCTTCTGCAATCAGAAAACGATAAGCGGACACAGCGAGCCTGTCACTGAAAAGGAGCTTGAAAGCATACTTGAGGGGCAGCTTGAAAATCTTAAAGACAGCGGTACGAAAGCACAGATAGCGTTTTTCGGCGGCAGCTTTACCGCAATAGACAGGGATTATATGATAAGACTGCTGACGGTAGCCAAGCGTTATACAGACGCATATCCTGAGCAGTATGACGGTATACGCTGTTCGACAAGACCGGACTGCATTGACGAGGAAATACTCGGCATTCTTAAAAGCTACGGCATGACGGCTATAGAACTCGGTGCACAGAGTATGAATGACGAGGTACTGACAGCTAACCGCAGAGGTCATACGGCACAGGACGTAAGACGTGCCTCACGGCTTATAAAGCAGAGCGGATTTGAACTCGGACTTCAGATGATGACGGGGCTGTATAAGGACACGGAGCAATACTGCATTGATACCGCAAAGGAGTTTATCGCACTCCACTGCGACACGGTGAGGATATATCCTACTGTTATACTGAAAAATACCGAGCTTGGCAGGCTACACGAGAGCGGAGTGTATGACAGCTTTACCTTTGAGCAGACAACAAGGCTCTGTGCAAGGCTGCTCGATATGGTTAACAAGGCAGGGGTCGCAGTTATCCGTATGGGGCTTCACGCAAGCCGTGATGTTGAGCAGGAAATGGTCGGGGGAGTATATCACCCTGCATTGCGTGAGATAGCCGAGAGCATATTGTATCTGGAAAAGATGAACGCTGTGTGCGAGGACGGGGGAAAATACGTCTTTTATACGGACAAGCGTAATATAAGCAAGATAATCGGGCAGGGCGGAGCTAACCGCAATGCGCTTTCACAGCGTGGAATTTCCTTTAAGATAAAGGAAGAGAAAGGCACGGATTTCCGTGCGGAGAGGATCGGTTGATGTTTTTTAAATCTATGGAAATATACGGGTTCAAATCGTTTCCCGATAAGACCATACTGCATTTTGACAAGAGAATGACCGCTGTTGTCGGAAGCAACGGCAACGGTAAAAGTAATATAAGTGACGCACTGCGCTGGGTAATGGGAGAGCAGGGCGCTAAAAGTCTGCGTGGAGATAAAATGGAGGATGTTATCTTTCACGGAACTGTACGCAGAAAGCCGATGGGCTTTGCAAGTGTAACGCTGACTATAGATAACTGTGACAGGGCGCTCAGGGTAGACAGTGACGAGGTGGTAATATCCCGTAAGCTGTACAGGAGCGGCGAGTCGGAATATAAGATAAACGGAGCAAAGACACTGCTCAAGAATATAAACGAACTGTTTATGGGTACGGGTCTTGGCCGTGACGGATACAGCGTTATCGGTCAGGGCAAGGTGTCGGAGATAGTAGAATCGGGCGGAAGCAAGCGCCGTGAGGTTTTTGAAGAAGCGGCGGGTGTATCAAAATTCTTAGCGCAGAAAAAGGACGCAGAGAACAAGCTGAAGCGTACCGAGGACAATCTGCTCCGTATCCGTGATATAGCATCGGAGCTTGAAACAAGACTCCCTGTGCTTGAAAAGCAGGCGGCAAAGGCTAAAAAGGCGAAGGAACTGCTTTCGAGGGAAGAAGAGCTTGATATAACGGTAAGTATGTACGAATTGTCCGCACTTGAAAAGACGATTTCGGAAGCGGAGGACAAATTACTTCTAAGCAAGGCGGAGTGCGAAAATCTCGACAGGGATATTGCAAGGCTGGAGGCTGAGGAAGAGGACAACAACAACCGCAGAATGACGCTCCGTGCCGAGCTTGAAAAGCTGAAAGCCGGAAGTGACGAGGCAAGGGACCGCATAAGCGATATAAAGGCTGAGATCGCCGTACTGCGTAACGATATTTCACACGCAGAAGAAGCTATTGCGGAAACCGAAAAGCAGATAGAGGACGGCAAGAGCGGCAAGGCAAGGCTTGAAGAAGATAAAAAGAACCTTGAAAACGAGATAGAGGAAAAGCAGGCTCTTATAGGTCGGCTGAAGGCGGACAGCGAACGGCTGACGGAGGAACTGACGGGAATCGACGCTGAGGGCGAAACGCTCTCGGGGGAGTACAAGGAGCTTGACGAAAAGCAGGGTCGGCTGTATCTTAAAAGAACGCAGCTGCAGCTTTCGGTACAGCAGATAGAGGCAACCTCCGAACAGCTTTCAAAGCGTAAGGAGGAACTTACAAGAACGGCTGAGAATGCGGCGGCTGAAGCAAAGACGCAGAGAATAAAACTCAGCGATACCGATGAAGAGCTTGAACAGGCAAAGGAAGAAAAGGCCGAAGCCGAGAACAAGCTGACAGGATATAAAAAGCTGTTTGCCAATAAGAATGACAAGCTGAAAACGGCAGGTCAGACGCTTGAAACGCTACGCAAGGAGTACGAAACGAAAGCGTCACGTCATCAGGTTCTTGATGAGATAGACAAGAATATGGCGGGCTTCCAGTCAAGTGTAAAGTCGGTAATAATGGCGGACAGGCAAGGACGGCTCAGCGGTATAAGAGGTACGGTAGCCGATATAATCAGCGTGGACAAGCGTTATACGGTGGCTATTGAGATAGCACTGGGCGGTATAATGCAGAACATCGTTACCGATAACGAGGAAGCGGCAAAGCGCAGTATGCGTTATCTTAAGGAAAACAACCTCGGACGTGCGACATTCCTGCCGCTGACAAGCGTAAAGGGTAAGATGCTCGAAGTCGGAGGGCTGAGTAATGAGAACGGCTTTGAGGGTATGGCGTGCGACCTTGTGGAATATGACGGGCTGTATGACGGGATAGTAAAATCCATACTCGGAAAGACGGCGGTCGTTGAGGATATTGATACGGCATCGTTTATTGCGAAGAAGTACGGATACCGTTTCAAAATAGTGACGCTTGACGGTCAGGTTATTAACGCAGGCGGTTCGTTCACGGGAGGCAGTGTCAGAAATGACGCAGGTATAATCGCAAGAAAGCAGGAACTTGCTTTATTATCCGAACAGATTGAAGAACTCGGTGTGAAGATAAAAGCCGAGAGCGAACAGCTAAAGCCCTTGCAGGCGGAAGTCGCAAAGATGGCGGAGGAAATGGAGGGCTTTTCAGAAACCGTATCGCAGTGCGAGCCTAAGATAGCAAGACTTGAGGCACAGCGTGACGGTATAAAGCAGCTGTTGTCACAGCTTACCGCACAGCGTGACAGTGCCGAGGAACAGCTTGACGCACAGGAAAGAGCCGAGAATGACGGCAGGAAGCTGCTTTCCGATACAAAGTCACAGTTTGAAAGCGTGCTTGCCGAAATCGAAAAGAACGAGGAGGCTCTGAGCGAGCAGAGAAGCGGACTTGACAAGGCGGAGGATAAGAGAAAAGAGATAGCCGACAGGATACAAAGGAACAATATGGATGTTCTGACGGTAAACGGCGATATATCCAACATCCGCACAAGGATAGAGGGTATAGACGCATCTATCCTTGCACTGAGCGACGGCGGAAGCGAACAGCTAAGAAAAATTGAGGAACTTAAAAACGGCATTGAACAGAAGCATGAAATCATAATTCTGAAAACGGCTCAGACCGAAGAAATAGCAAAAACGGCAGGCGACAACGAAAAGGCAATCGCAGATAACGTATCGCTCACAAATGCGGCTGAAAAGCGTATCAGCGAGATAAACAAGTCGATAAGAGAACTTACCGAGGCGAAGGAAAAGTTCAGTGCGGATCTTGCCCGACAGGAAGAGCGTAAAGGCTCGGCGGAAGGTCAGACCGAGAAGATAATCTCGGGACTGTGGGACAAGTACGAGATGACACGCAGTGAGGCAAAGGAACGTGCGAAGCCTGTAGATGACGCAGGCGTATTCATGCTTAAGGCGGAACTTGCCGAGATAAAGAGGAGCATTGCGGCACTGGGAAGCGTAAACTACAGCTCTATAGAAGAACTGGAGGAGGTATCGGAGCGTTACGGCGTTCTTGCAAAACAGCTAAAGGACGTTGAAACCTCAAAGACGGAACTTGAAAGCCTTATTGCAGACCTTATAAAGGATATAAAGCAGAGATTCACGGAGAGCTTTGACGATATAAACAATCACTTCGGAATGCTGTTCAGCGAGATATTCGGCGGCGGCGAAGCAAGGCTTCAGCTGTCAGACCCGGACGATGTGCTGAACTCTGATGTTGAGATATATGCCGCACCTCCGGGAAAGGTAATAAAGAGCCTGTCGCTTCTTTCGGGCGGTGAAAAGTCGATGGTAGCGCTGACTATCTATCTTGCGATACTGCTTCACAGACCGACACCGTTCTGTATGCTTGATGAGGTCGATGCGGCACTTGACGAGGCAAACGTACAGAAGTACGCTACATATCTTAAGCGTTTCTCGCATAACACTCAGCTTATGGTAATTACTCACAGGAGAGGTACGATCGAACTGTGTGATGTGCTGTACGGCGTTTATATGCAGGAAAAGGGCGTATCGGGACTGTTAAGGCAGGAATTCAGCGAGGAATTTTTAAACGAGGTTGAAAACGCATAGGGACAAGCAAAACGGAAAATGTATATGAAATTATGGGGTAGGAAATGAACAAATTGAGAGTAACAGCTTTATTGCTTGCCGTTATTCTTGCGGTAGGCGGTATAGTGCTTAAAATCTGCGGTTATGACGCACAGACTGATTTTGAGCCGACACTGCCGCTTGATACCGGTCTTAGCTCAGAGCAGGCACAAAAGGACTTAAAATATGTATATGACACGGTGAGGGCAAAACATCCCGTGTTCCTTATTGACGACGGTGCGGAGAAAAGATTCGGCGACGTATACATAAAGCTGCGCAGAGAACTGATGGATAAGGACAGCGTGACGGTAAATGAACTGTGGGAGAAATCTGCGGAGCTTGTATGCACGCTTGACGATGCACATACGATAGTTACCGTATCGGGTACGGAGTATGTAAACGGCGGTAACGAAATAAGCAAGGCTTATAATGACGGCACGCTTGTATCAATTGACGGTATATCGGCGGACAGCATGAAGGAACATTTCAAAAAAGTGTTCCCGTGCGAGCCGCAGGTCAGCTTCTATGCAGACTATATGTTAGGCGTGGCTCTGGAGTACGGCAGCTGGCTTACGCTTCTCGGTGCGGATGTATCCGACGGGATAGATGTTGTTTTCAGTGAAAATGCAAAGCATTTTGATATGACGGACGAGCCGCCCGAAAGAAAACAGCTTGAGTTATGCTCATATAAAATCGACAAGGAGAATTCGCTCGGCATTTTCACACTCAACCGTTGTGAAATGTCACAGGAATACACCGATAGGTTGTTAGAATTTTTCGGTGCGGTAAGAGATAACAATATCGGAAATATCGCCGTTGATTTAAGAAGCAACGGAGGCGGAACAACAGAGGTCATAAACGAATTTCTGCGCTATATAAATATAAGCGACTATAAGCTGTTCGGCGGAACGGATATAAGAAACGGCGGAAATCTGATTTCGTACCGTGATGAGATAACACCGAACAAGCACGTTGAAAATGCTTTTGATGGCAGGGTGTATGTGCTGACATCGCAATACACGTTCAGCTCGGCAATGGACTTTGCAATGGTGATACAGGATAACGGCATAGGAAAGGTGATAGGCGAAATGCCCGGAAATATGCCTACAGCATACGGTGACAAGCTGAGCTTTCAGCTTCCGGAATCGAAACTTGTGCTGAGTGTATCATACAAGAAATTCTACCGTGTGGATATAAACAAAAGTGAAGAACCGCTTATTCCCGACTGTACGGTAAATGCCGATGAGGCTTTGGAAAAGCTGGTTGAATATAAAAAGTAGGAGAAAACTTTTCAATGGGATTATTTGAAAAACTGAAAAACGGCTTAAAGAATACAAAAGATGCTCTTGCAAGCAAGATAACGGGAGTTATTAACTCGTTCACGAAAATTGACGAGGACTTTTTCGAGGAACTTGAAGAAACGCTTATCTTATCGGACATAGGCGCTGTGACAAGCGCAAATATCTGCGAGGCTTTAAGAAAAGAGGTAAAGGCTACAGGTACTACCGACCCTGCGGAAGTGAAGGGGCTGTTAAAGAAGATAATCGCCGGGATACTTGAGGGTGAAAACGAACTTATCCTTGATACAAAGCCGACAGTAATACTTGTTATAGGCGTAAACGGCGCAGGTAAGACGACCACTATAGGAAAACTCGCATATAACCTTAAAAGCAGTGGCAAGAAGGTTGTCGTTGCGGCGGCGGATACGTTCCGTGCGGCTGCTATCGAACAGCTTGAGGTGTGGACACAGCGTGCCGGTGTTGATATTATAAAGCACTCGGAGGGAAGCGACCCTGCGGCTGTTGTGTTTGACGCTGTAAAGGCAGGCATTGCAAGAGATGCGGACGTTATTATATGCGATACGGCAGGCAGGCTTCACAACAAGAAGAACCTTATGGACGAACTTAAGAAGATAGCGAGAATAGTAAACAACAATGCGCCCGACAGCCGTGTTGAAACTCTGCTCGTGCTTGACGCTACAACGGGACAGAATGCGGTAAATCAGGCAAGGCTGTTCAAGGAAACTGCTGATATAACGGGTATCGTTCTTACAAAGCTTGACGGAACGGCAAAAGGTGGTATAATAATACCTATAAAAGAGGAACTTGGTATACCTGTGAAGCTGGTCGGCGTGGGAGAGAAGATAGACGATCTGCAACCGTTTGTACCACGGGATTATGTTGAAGCGCTGTTTGAATGACAGCCTGTATATGAAAGGACAATATATGAAACTGATTATTGCCTCAAACAACGAGGGCAAGATAAAAGAATTCAAAAAAATGCTGACACCTCTGGGATATGAGCCTGTTTCGATGAGGGAAGCGGGAATCAATATTGATATAGCGGAGGACGGAACGACCTTCAGCGAGAACGCTCATATAAAGGCGAAGACTATATATGACATGACGCATACGCCTGTGCTTGCGGACGACAGCGGACTTTCGATAGAATTCTTAGGCGGTGCGCCGGGCATCTATTCGGCAAGATACGCAGGCGAGAACGCAACGAATGAGGACAGGATAAACAAGGTACTCGGTGAACTTAAGGGCGTTGACAAGCCGCTGAGAAACGCAAAATTCGTGTGCGCCTTATACTTTATCCGTGACGACGATTATGAGATATGCGTTACGGGTGAATGCGAGGGCTTTATCGGGGAGGAGCCTATAGGCGAAAACGGCTTCGGCTATGACCCGATATTCATGATAGACAATGATACAAGCATGGCTTGCCTTACGGACGAGGAAAAGAACAGGATAAGTCACAGGGCGAAAGCACTTGAAAAGCTGGCGGCCGAGCTTAGCAAGAAGTAATGGATATAAAAGATTTACCCTATATTCTGACAGCGGCATACCTGATAATAATAAGCATAATCGGGTTTATACTGCCGCCTGTGGACAAGAGCAAAGCAAGGAAAAACAAATGGCGGATAAGGGAAAGGACGCTCTTTATCGTATCCGCACTCGGCGGCTCGGTCGCTATGTATATTTCGATGAGGATATTTCATCATAAGACGAAGCATAAGAGATTCATGATAGGGATACCGGTCATAATTATTCTACAGCTTGGTGCTGTATTTGCGATATGGTATTTCTTTATGAGATAAAAGAAACGGAGAAAAGTAAATGGAGATAACAAGCAGACAAAGAGCAAGGCTCAAGAGCATTGCAAGTAACTACGACACTATCTTTCAGATAGGAAAGAACGCAATTTCGGACGAACTTATAAAGCAGCTTTCGGACGCACTGGAGGCAAGGGAGCTTATAAAGATAAGAGTTCTTGAAAACTGCGGATACAGTGCAAAGGAGCTTGCAGGCGAGATAGGCGAAAGGACAAACAGCATTGTTGTGCAGGTAATAGGCACTAAGATAGTTCTTTACAGGCAGAACAAGGACGCTAAGAAAAGGAAGATAGAATTAGATGATTAAGATAGGCGTATTCGGCGGTGCTTTCAACCCCGTTCACAACGGACATATAAATATGGTGAAAGAGGCTTTCGCCGACCTTAAACTTCAGAAAATGCTGATAATACCTACCTGCGTATCGCCTCACAAGAGCAACAAGGGGCTTATCGCTTTTGAGGACAGGGCTAAGATGTGTGAACTTGCCTTTGCAGACGAAATAGCAAGCGGCAAGTTTGAAATAAGCGACATAGAAAAGAGTATGGGCGGTACAAGCTACACGATAAATACTATCCGTGAACTTAAAAGACAGTACCCCGACGATGCTGTGTTCTATCTGATAATCGGCGGAGATATGCTGTTCTATTTTGACAAGTGGTATCGCTATGAGGCGCTTCTGGGCGAGTGCAAGGTGGTTGCCGCCGCAAGAGAAAACAGCGAATACAGCGATATGTGTGAATATGCCGCAGAAATGGGCAGGATAAAGGTGCTGAATCTTCACGTCACTGAGGTTAGCTCTACCGAAATCAGAGAGAAGCTGAAAAACGGTGAAAGTATAACAGGGCTTGTACCCGAAGCGGTTGAAGGCTATATAAAGGAACGTGGTCTGTATGTGTGAAAAGCAGGATAAGGACGAACAGCGTTATGCCGAAAAATATGCGGACTATGTGAAGATGCTGAAAAATACGCTCTCAAAGAAGCGTTTTACCCACAGTATGAATGTTGCGTCAATGTGTCTGGCACTTGCGAAAAAGCACGGCGGTGACGAGGAAAAGGCATATCTCGCAGGGCTTCTTCACGATATAAAGAAGGAGGAAACTCCGAATGCGATGAAATCGCAGGCGATACTGAGCAATATGGACGTGAGCGACGAGGAACTTTATACTCCGGCGCTGTGGCACGCTCCGGCAGGGGCATATCACATATCGAAAAATCTCGGTATAAAGGATATTGATATTCTGAATGCGGTGCGTTATCACACGGCAGGCAGGGCGGATATGTCGATGCTTGAAAAGATCGTTTACTTAGGAGATCTGACAAGTGTGGACAGAAGCTATAAGGATGTTGAAAAATATCGGGAGATGAGCTTTGAGAATCTTGACAACGCTATGTACAATGCGTTAAAATATTCAATAGGCGAAACGCTGGGTAAGGGCGGACTTATACCGCCGTGTACGATAGCGGGATATAATTTCTACACAAGGATAATGAAGGCTGAAAAAAGCACAGCAGAAAGGAAAAATCCGAAGAATGACTGATATAGAGATTCTGAAGGAGGGCATAAAGGCTCTCGATTCTAAGAAGGCAGATGATATAAGAATCCTCAAGGTGCGTGACCTTACGATACTTGCAAATTATTTTGTAATAGTAAGCGGTTCAAGCTCTACGCAGGTAAAGGCACTTGCGGACGAGGTGGATTTTAAGCTCGGTGAAAAGGGCGAGGAGCCTAAGTCCATAGACGGCAAGGCAAGCGGTAACTGGATAGTGCTTGACTATATTGATGTTGTTTTCCACGTTTTCTATAAGGAAACGAGGGATTTCTACGACCTTGAAAGGCTCTGGCAGGACGCTGAGGAAGTTGATGTAAAGCAGTTTCTTGATTGAAAATCGGAATAATCTGCAAGAATTTTTACGAAATTTTCAAAAATGTATTGACAAAGTCGGTACGATATTGTATAATACTAGCATACATCTTTATAAAATTTGTATGAGTTATAACCTGTGCCATTTGGCAAAGGGAGGGATATAGATGGCAGAAGTACGTTTAGGCAAAAATGAATCTTTAGATACAGCTCTCAAGCGTTTCAAGAGATCGTGTGCCAGAGACGGCGTCCTCGCAGAGGTTCGTAAAAGAGAACACTACGAAAAACCTTCGGTAAAGCGTAAGAAGAAATCCGAGGCTGCTCGTAAGCGCAAGTTTAAGTAATTAATTACTTACGGTAATAAAAGGCGGACAAGGTTAGCCTCATGCTGACGCTTTGTTCGCCTTTTAATTTTTTTATTAAAGGATACGGTATGATTTTTAAACCGCAGATATGGATAAATTCCGTCCTTGATATAGACGAGGACTTTCTTGATAAATATAATATAAAGGCGCTGGTGCTTGACCTTGACAACACGCTTTCGATGCACGGGAATCCTGCCGCCGAAAACGGCATACCGGAGTGGCTCCAGCATATGAAGAACATAGGAGTGCCGATGCGCATAGTGTCGAACAACACAAACAAGCGTGTAGCACCGCTTGCGAAGAAGCTGGGGCTTCCGTTTACGGCAAACGGCTGTAAACCGCTTACATTCGGCATATCAAAGGCTATAAAGATAATGGGCGTGCCGAAAAAGCAGGTGGCTGTCGTGGGCGATCAGATATTCACGGATGTTATCGCAGGGAATATCAAGGGTGCGGTGTCGGTGCTTGTTGAGCCTTTCCATATGGAAAGTGCGTGGACGTTCAAACTGAAAAGAAAAGCGGAGAGTTTGTTTTTCCACAGGGATTACTCGAAGCTTAGAACCAAGGAGAAAAAGTAATGGCTGTAAAATTCGGGCCGGGCGGCAATTCGCTGAGCTTCGGCAAGAGAAAATTTCCTGACGAGCTTCCGTCATATCTTGCATCTATGGGGCTTGACTGCTATGAGATTGAGTGCGGCAGGGGAGTCAGAATTGCGGCGGCGACCTATGAAAAGCTGCCTGCGCTTGCAAGCGGGAACAATATAACCGTAACGCTCCACGCTCCGTATTTCATCTCGCTGTCAAGCGTTGAGGCGGAAAAACGTGACAACAGCGTGAATTATATCGCCGAATCGCTCAGGGCGGCGGATAAGCTGGGTGCGACAAAGGTCGTGGTGCATTCCGGCTCGTGTGCCAAGATTACGAGAGCGGAGGCACTGTATCTTGCGAAGCAGACGCTTGCAAAGGCTGTGGCTTTAAGACAGAGCGAGGGCTTGAAGGCGATTATATGCCCGGAAACTATGGGCAAGATAAATCAGCTCGGAACGCTTGATGAGGTACTGGAGCTGTGTACTCTTGATGATGAAATGCTCCCGTGTGTTGACTTCGGACATCTGAACGCAAGAACGCACGGCGAAATTAAGACGATAGATGATTATGCTGCGATGCTCGACAAAATCGAGAATTCGCTCGGACACGACAGGCTTTCACAGATGCACATACATTTCTCGAAGATAGAATATACAAACAGCGGAGAAAGACGGCACCTGACGTTTGCGGACGAGATTTACGGTCCGCAGTATGAGCCGCTGTGCGAGCTTCTGGCAAAGAGAAATCTCAACTGTACGGTTATATGCGAATCTGACGGAACACAGGCTGAGGATGCAAGCCTTATGAAAAAGGCATATCTAAGCTATTTGAAATAAGGACGGAAAAAAGAAAATGAAGATACTTGTAATGAACGGACCGAATTTAAACCTGCTCGGCGAGCGTGAGCCGTCTGTTTACGGCGACCATTCGCTTGCGGCGATAAACGAAAGGCTGAAGGAATGTGCCGAGAAAAACGGCGCAGAGATAGATTTCTTCCAGTCTAACCACGAGGGCGCATTGATAGACGCACTTCACGGGGCGAGAGCGAAATATAACTGCATTATCTTCAATGCAGGCGCATATACGCATTACAGCTATGCGATAAGGGACGCTATTGCGGCGATAAAGATACCTGTGATAGAGGTGCATATGTCGAACGTACACGCAAGAGAGAAATTCAGGCATCATTCGGTAATCTCTCCGGTATGCAAGGGTACTGTTGCGGGATTTGGCGAAAAGAGTTATATGATGGCGCTTTTCTATGCGCTGAATATGGACTGATAAAGGCAATCAGGCAATACAGTTGATTTTCGGTTAATAATTAAAGGTTAAAATTATTATTTGGATAAATGCGGTCATAATCGCAGCGGAGGGGAAATATGGTTAATAACGGCGGTAATATAGCAAAGCTGGCAGACAAACTTTCGGATGAAAGACACGCCGCTCTGATAACATCGGATATAAGCAGGAGATATTTCTGCGGATTCACATCATCGGCGGGAATTATACTTGTCACAAAGGAAGCAAGCTATCTTCTGATTGATTTCCGCTACTTTGACAAAGCAAAGGAACGTGTAAGCGATTGCGAGGTAATATTGCTCGAAAACGCAAAGACCCAGCTTATGAACCTGCTTATAAAGCACGGTATAACCACTGTCAGCGTGGAGAGCGACGCTATGACGGTGACCGAGCTTGAAAAATACAAGGCAAACTATACGTTTGTCACCTTCGACAGCTCGTGCGGGTTATCGGAGATGATCGGGAAGATGAGAATAATAAAGACACCCGAAGAAATCGAGAAGATAGTAAAGGCACAGCGGATAGCCGAAAGAGCTTTTTCAAGGCTGCTGCGTGACATAAAGCCGGGACAGACCGAAAAGCACGTTGCGGCACTGCTTGAATATTATATGGCTGAATACGGCTCGGACGGAAAATCGTTTGATACCATTGCGGCATCGGGCGTTAATTCTGCTTCACCTCACGCTGTACCTACGGATAAGAAGCTGGAAAACGGAGATTTTCTGACGCTTGACTTCGGTGCGACCTATGACGGATACCATTCGGATATGACAAGAACCATCGCTATAGGCAAGGTGACGGATGATATGAAGAAGATGTATGACGCTGTTCTTTTTGCTAATCTTGACGCTATGAAGGCGATAAGGGCGGATATAAGCGGAAAGGTGGCAGACAGTGTTGCAAGAAGCACTCTTGACGCATGGGGATTCGGCAAGTATTTCGGTCACGGGCTCGGTCACGGTGTAGGTCTAGAGATACACGAGGCACCGTCGGCATCGCCTTCGTCACAGTATACGCTCAAGGAGGGTATGATACTGACAGTTGAGCCGGGTGCGTATATTTCGGGCAAATACGGAGTGAGAACTGAGGATATGGTGGTTGTCACGAATGACGGCTGTCGTAACCTTACAAATACAACAAAGGATTTAATCATTATAGACTGATACGGAGGGATACATATGCTTACAGGCTTGTTTTTTGCGGTTTCGGGCTATCTGCTCGGAAGTATATTGTTTGCAAGCATTATTTCGAAGCTGTTTCACAAGGACATAATATCGAAAAGCCCAGACAAGAACTACGGAACGGCTAATGCGTTCCGTTACGGCGGAGTGTTATGCGGTGCGCTGACGCTGCTTTGCGATATGGGAAAGGGCTTTCTGCCTGTGTTTATTTTTATGCACACGGAAAATCCCTCGGAGGTCATGCTACCTATCGTGCTTGTTGCGCCTGTGATAGGACATATACTGCCGATATTCTCAAAGTTTAAGGGCGGAAAGGCTATTGCGGTGACATTCGGCTCTCTTGCGGGTATGTGGCCCAACTGGACTACCGTACTGACACTGTGCTTCTTCTTTATTCTGTTTATGACGCTGATAAAGATAACCCCTCACTGCTACTGCACTATTATCACCTACTGCTGTACAACGCTTGTATCGTTCTTTATAGAGCCTGTGAAGGCAGTGTCGATAGGTATGCTTATGATAACTATCGCCTGCTCGATAAAGATGCTCAGCGTTCCCGAAGAACGTGAGAAGTTCGATGTGAGATGGCTGTGGAAGCACTGATTTTATCGTGCGGTACGGGCGGAGGTCATAATGCGGCCGCCCGTGCGGTAAAAGAAGAGCTACTCAGGAGAGGTCATAATGCTGTGATGCTTGACCCGTACACGCTTGATCCGACATGGAAGGCGGCTCACGTCGGCAGCTTCTATGTGTTTACGGCAAAATATTTTCCTTACGCATTCGGTGCGGCGTACTGTCTTGGCACCTGGCTTAGCCGTCTGCCGATAACCTCGCCTATGTATTTTGCCAATCGTAAAGCGGCAAGGAAGCTGGGCGAATATCTTCAGGAAAACCGATATGACGTGATAGCAATGACGCATTTTTATGCGGCTGAAATGGTTACATATCTCAGGCGTAAGGGATATGACCTGCCGCCTACGGTTTTTATAGGAACGGACTATACCTGCACTCCGTTTACGATGGAAACGCAGTGCGATAAGTATGTAATATCTGCAGAGGATCTGCGTGACGAATATATAAATCAGGGAGCGAAAAGTGAACAGCTACTGCCTTACGGGATACCGGTAAGCCGTGCGTTTGAGCCGGAAGAAACGGATAAGCCTGAGCTTAAAAGGCGGCTGGGTCTTAATCCCGACAAACGATGCGTGATCGTTGCAGGCGGAAGTATGGGTGCGGGCAATATGAAAAGGCTCGTGAAAAGGCTGACGGTTTACGGCAGGGAAAAAACCGACACGCAGTTTGTTGTAATCTGCGGTACAAATAAAAAATTGCAGAAGGCACTGACGGATATGACCGAGAGCAACGATGCGTTCAGGATAATCGGCTATACAGATCAAATGAGCGGATATATGGCGGCGGCGGACGTGTTTGTAACAAAGCCCGGCGGTCTTAGCTCCACAGAGGCGGCTGTGACGGGTGTGCCGATGATACATATGCCGTCTATACCCGGCTGTGAAACGAGGAATCTCAGATATTTCGAAAGTCACGGTATGAGCCTGTCGCTTAAAGGGAGGAGCATAGAGGATGCTCTCGACAGACTTGAAAACGGTAGGGAATGCCGTGAAATGATAAGAAATCAGCACAGGTTTATTTCTTCATCGGCAGGCAGGATATGCGATCTGCTCGAAAAAATCGGCAATAATGACGGCAAAAAGGTATTGTGATATGAATATACAGATTTTCGGTAAAGCAAAGTGTTTTGACACAAAAAAGGCGGAGCGTTATTTCAAGGAACGCAGAATAAAGTTCCAGTCGATAGATCTATTATCCAAAGGTATGTCGAAGGGCGAGTTCAACAGTGTATCGGCGGCTGTCGGCGGCTATGAAAAGCTGATCGACACATCTTCAAAGGCATATAAGGACAGCACGCTTCAATATCTTGCGTATGAGGACGATAAAATAGAAAAGCTGCTTGAAAATCCTGCAATGTTCAAAACGCCGATAGTGCGAAACGGAAGGCAGGCAACGGTAGGATATTGTCCGGATGTGTGGAAAACGTGGGAATAAATGAGGGCTATACGTCCCGAAAACCGCATAACAAAGCCGTTTGAAAAAATAACGAAACTTTTTTCAAAAAAATTATAAAAAACGCTTGACAAATCACTCTAAAGCGTGTATAATATAATAGTCGCTTGAAGAGAGCACAAAAACTTCGGCAAACGGAGTAAGGAAACAAGGTAATCTTGAGGTGATAACCTCAGGATGCAACATGGAAGCTTAGCTCAGCTGGGAGAGCATCTGCCTTACAAGCAGAGGGTCATAGGT
>ERZ826016.1357-NODE-1357-length-23356-cov-18.001373_pt1 | contig 23356 bp, 13 predicted proteins | sample MGYA00519872_ERZ826016 | MGnify/ENA primary metagenome ERZ826016 (study PRJEB31778, sample SAMEA3449218) | human gut metagenome | biome: human gut; feature: human-associated habitat; material: faeces | place: United Kingdom | collected 2010/2012 ... | reverse complement strand
CACCGCCTCGCTGCCCGAAGATTTCGCGCAAATCGGGACACGGGCACTGCCCACGGCTCCCACCGACGACTACACACTCCGCTGCATCCTCGAAGTATGGACGCGAGACGCAAGCCCTGCGTTGAAATACCGGGAAGAAAAAGTGAAACTGACCGGCGACAACATAGTATTCGATTTCAAGATAGATAAAGGCACATACGACTGCCTTTTCTGGGCGGACTTTATCGAAAAGGGGGTAGCACTTGAAGATGTCTCAATCGGAGGCATGGACATCTTGCATTACAAGGACAAGTTTTATGTCACTAATAACCCCAGCGACGGTCTGAAAGCCATCTCGATTATTAGAAGAGCATACGTCTTTAACACCGATGTCCGGGATGCTTTCTTCGGTCACTATAAATTAGAGAAAGACGCGGCAGCCGTGACAAATCCCTCTATCCCTGCACTGACCCGCCCGTTTGCCAAACTGACGATAAAAGAAAAGGATGTTACAAACTACAGCTATTGCAGCGGGCTGGAAGCCAAGTACAGCGTACCTGCCATGTTTAATGTACTGAACGGGACAGTCGATAGTGACCAGAGTAGCACGATTGAGCTGTATCTCAGCGGCAAATCAAACGAACCGCAGACTCTTTTCTCCGACTATATCTTTACCAATGCCTCTTCCACTTTAGGCAGTATTTCTTTGACCTTTACAGGGACGACGGGTAAAGAGTTGCAGCCGGTCGACATCCCTGCCGGAATCCCCCTCAAGCGCAACTACAAGACCAACGCTACCGGAAGCCTGATTTCGGAAAAGCTGGAACCCATCAAAGACGTGAAACTGACCGTGACAATGGATGCAGGATGGACAGGTACTGAAGAGAAAATCATATCTGCAAATGCAAAGGTGGGCGACTACTACTACAAGGACGGCACATGGAGTACGGAAAATAAAGAAACTGACGGCAACCCCATTCTCGGCGTGGTTTATAAAGTAAACGCCGACGGTAGTGGCAAGGTGGTCTCGCTCACGGAGCAAACCGGTCTTAAGTGGGGGCCGAAAGATGTGGCAACCGGAGCAACATCGGGAACAAGCGGCAAAGAAAATACAGACATGATATTCACGAAGGTATCTGAAGGAACATACACCCTTAGTGATTATCCTATTTTTAACGCCTGCCAGGAGCTGCGGACAAGCACCGGAAATAACGGATGGTGTGTTCCGGCTTATAGGGAATACATAGACCTTTTTAAGGTAGTAAGCACCATTAACAACAAAATCACGGCAATATCAGGAACTACATTGTTTATACCAAGCAATTACTCGGATGGCTACTGGACAAGCACTGAGATGACTTCTAATACAGCAAATTTAATGATGTCTGATTCTAGTGCCGGTGCTATGAATAAAGATCTCAGCCATAAAGTTCGTTTTATGCTCGACTTTTAAGAGCAACGGTGGTGACTAATATGCCCGCCGATGCGTCACCGCATGGTGCATACGGAAAAAGAACAGTACAGCGGAGTATGATTGGCGAGGTGTAAATTCAATTCAAACAGCTATTCGGACAGCCATGCGTTAATGTCCGGGTGTCAGATAAGGCACTTCCCCGCCTCGCAGCGGGGAAGTGCGCAAACGAGAGAGATTCAACTAATTTATTAATCACAACAGCAAGACAGAAAGATACGCCATGACTGAGAAGGAAACAATACCGGGAGCATTCAAAGCCCTCATAACAGGCTACGGCATCGTGGGATTCGATTATGCCTATATCCCTGCGACTTCTGTTCCTGAATTTTCTTTGAAAGGCGACAAACCTTTCACAATCTTCACTACGGTTTGTTTCAAAAACACACAGAACGGATCGATTCTCGAACAGCAGGATATGTTTCAGATGGGTATCATGGATGGATTGCTCTACGTTGCGGCAATAGATTGGTGTGCCATTAAGTTCTCGGAATATAAGGTAGCTGGGTTTGTCACCGACCATTGGTATTCCATTGCCATAGTCTATGACGGCAAAATCTTGTCCGCATGGCTGGAAGGGGAAAAGAAAGATTCTTTCAAATGCAAAGCACCCTGCAAAGGAAAGGCGGAAAAGGAACTATGTATCGGAAAGCAACTGGATGCGTATCCTCGGCACATCCAGGCTGGTAATGTGCTAGACCGATGGCGAAATCGTCACCGTCTGGGAAAGCATCGACATTGCTCAGACCAATATATAAACAATTACATTCACCCACCTATCGTCAAAATATAAATATATAAATAATAATGAACAAAAAAGATTTGATTAACGCACTTTCCGCAAAACTGCAAAAGGACAAAAAGAACTTGCTCCGGACAGCGAAGAGACGTAACCTCTATATAAAAACCAGTTACCCTAAGCATCAACCTTTATTATATCTATTCCATGAAATTCACAAAAGAAACACCGGAACCCCGACCAAATCAATGGTTTGAGTTCCGGTGTAGTCTTTTAAGGAACAGTTCTTTTTTATATAGCTTAATTCAAACTAATTTCATCAATAAAGACAAAAGCAGGATTACCTTTACCGTTATGCCATGCAGGAATGTTGTATTCCGGCTCAACAACAAGTTTTACATAACGCGCTTTTACCGGTTCGAAAGTCAGTTCGTGAACTTTGACACCATTCGCATCGTCCTCTTTCATGGCAGGATAAGACTCAGATGCTACTTTCCGGTATGTCTTTCCGTCTTCGGAAACCTCTACCGTGAAACTTCTTGCATCGAACACCCAGTCACCTTGTTCCACACAGGTTTCAATCTGTGCTTTTGAAATCTCTGTCGGTTCGAGCATATCTATCACCGCTTCCATATTATTTTTATAGAAAGCAATCCAACGACCTGTTTTATAATTCCTGTTACCTTTCAAACCGTCTACCAAAGTAGTTTCACCTTTATAGGCATACTGTGAGTTGACAGGCTGGTTCATGGTGATAGGTTTCACTGTCGCCTTGTTGAACGTGATGTTTTCCGAAAACACTTTGCTGTTTCCTGAAGGACGTATGATAACGGCTTTCAATGTGCAGTCCTTGTCAATCTTCAACGGTCCGGTATATTTTTCCGAAGCAGCAGTAGGCTCTGATCCATCGAGCGTGTAATGAATATCGGCATTGTCGACGGACGAAAGAGTAACATCAACCGTTTTATTTACCGGATTAGTAACAAACTCGGCATGTATATTCAATATATGCTTTGCATAGTTATATCCTTCCAACGAATATATATCCATCATGTGAGGCATGCGTGCAAGGAAGTTTTCATAGTTCTTCTTTTCCGGCATTGTCCATTGTATTTCGGCAAGGGCAGCCCAACGCGGAAGAGCCATGTATTGCAATTGCGAGAATGTAGGAAAATATTCGGACCAGTGGTTAGCCTGCACACCAATGATATATTCCTTTTCTTCAGGAGTAAGGGAAGCAGGCACAGGCTCGTAATTATAAACCATATCAACAGGCACATAACCACCGATAGCCAATGGCTCATCTTCAATATCTTTCGTCTGGTAATAATCGAAATAGAGATAAGTGTTGGGTGTCATGATAACATCGTGGTGCTGCTTGGCAGCTTCAATACCTCCGGCTTCGCCACGCCATGACATAACAGTTGCATTTGGTGCAAGTCCGCCTTCAAGGATTTCGTCCCAACCGATAATTTTACGTCCGTGATCATTCAAAAACTTCTCTGCATGGTTGATAACGAAGCTCTGCAAGTATTCTTCTTTGGAATGCTTATCGTCGGACTTGATGCCCAAAGCCTTGATGCGTGCCTGACATCTGGGGCATTTTTCCCATTTGTCTTTCGGGCATTCATCACCTCCGACATGTATATACTCGGATGGAAAAATCTCCATGACTTCAGTCAGCACGTCATCAATGAAATCAAGAGTTTTATCCTTTCCGGCACACAGTACATTGTCTGATACTCCCCATTGAGTCCATACTTCATACGGACCACCTGTACATCCCAGTTCAGGGTAAGCGGCAAGTGCAGCCTGCATGTGTCCCGGAAGGTCTATTTCAGGAATAACGGTAATGTAACGGTCGGCAGCATAAGCTACGATTTCTTTTGCCTGTTCCTGAGTGAAAAAACCACCGTAAGGTTTGCCGTCATATTTACCCGAGTTACGTCCGATAACCGTTTCTTTTCTCTTGGAACCAATTTCAGTCAACAAAGGATATTTCTTGATTTCCAAACGCCAGCCCTGATCTTCGGTAAGGTGCCAGTGCAAACGGTTCATGTTGTGCAACGTCATCATATCGATGAAAGTCTTTGCCTCGTCTACATCAAAGAAGTGACGACCTACATCGAAATGCACACCACGATAGCCGAAACGCGGATAGTCATTAATATCCACCGCAGGCAATTCCACATCACCTTTCACAATAGGCAGGGATTTACGCAATGTTTGGATTCCGTAGAACACCCCTGCTTCGGTAGGTGCGGCAATAGTTATTCCTTTACCATTCACCTTTAAGTTGTAGGCTTCCGCATTGGCAGCATCCAAACCGAGTTTCAACACGATTGCATTATTGCCCTCCGTGCCTGTTCCGACTTTCAACTCCTTTCCGGTTATCTCTTTGATATATCCGGCGAGGAACTCTGCATTTTTCTGCATTTTCTCATTGCCTTCGGGATAGAGTATCTTCACGTCACCGTTCAGTGTAAAAGGCGCTCCACTTACACTGACAATTTCCTGTGGCAACGGTATAACCCGGTAAGTTTCATCCTGCCCTGCTCCCGAAGAACAAGAAAGGAATAATCCCGTAACTGCAACCATACCCAATAGTTGATTTAGTTTTCTCATGATAAAAAATTAAATAGTTAGTAATAGATATATTCTGTTTAATAGGTTTCCCTCAAATGACGGACGGTTATATCCGCTTTCCCGTCTTTCTTTATCTCCGGAGAAGTAATGACAATCTTACGAGGCTGTCCCGGAAGCAAATCGAAAAAGTTGTCTGTGAAGCGCGCTCCCTGCACAGGGATTTCCACAAACACATCTTTTGCCAATTTCTTTGATGAAAGGGTTACTTCGCAACGTCCGTCCAGTTGTTTCACTTTGCAGACAATTTCCGTTTCGGGCAGATTTAGATTCTTCGGAGCTTCAAAGAAGTAGATGTTTTCATTGAGCACTTTGCCGTTCCTGTCTTTCAATGTGAGTTGCAGAAAACTGTTAGCACGCTGTTCCGCAGTGAAGCCGCTCATGCTCTCAAAGCCTATCATTGCCGAAGTATTGGCAGCAACAGAACCTTTCATCTGACTACGTTTCAACTGCTTGCCGTTAAAATCTATCTGACGTATATCCAACGTAACATCGTTCAGCGGTTCCAGTTTATCGGACAGGATGTAATAGCACAAGCTGTCACCTTCTTGCAAAGGATTAACCAACACAGGAGCGAAAGCACGCTGTGCCTGATAATGCAACGCTTTCCAGTTGCCATAATAGTCGATGCTCGACCACGAAACAACAGGCCAACTGTCATTCAACTGCCAGTAGAGTGTACCCATACAGTAAGGACGGTTGCGACGGTGGGCTTCAAAGCCGATTCTCATTCCTTTGCCCTGAAGCACCAACCCTACGTAAACAAAGTCTTCAAACTTCGCCGGTATCTTATAATCCCGCTCCATATATGTTTTAATCAAAGCGTTGCCGATACTGCTTTTCTGGTGTCCGTTCATCACTTCCGACTCTATTTCATAATCGGCAGGAGAAGCAAAAGTAGCGATAGTTTTCATTTCGGGGAACGATTGGAAACCGAACTCACTCATAAAGCGGGGTAAATTCTTGTTCAAACTCTCGAATGTGTGCTTTCCATACCACACTCCCCAGTTGTGGCTGTCACCGATACCCCATGATTCGGGACGTCCCCAGTTGGCAAAGTAGGGCGAACTGTGCACATAGAAACGATCGGGATCGAGTTCTTTCACTTTGCCGGGAAGGAACTCTTTGAACAATTCGTCATAGCCTTTCCACATATCCTGATAAACGGCTTCGGAGAACTTCTTCTGCCAACCGTAATATTTAAGGGCTTCCAACACTTCATTGTTTCCGCACCACATAGCCAGACAAGCATGATTGCGCAAACGCTTGATATTATAGTCGGCTTCTTCGCCCACACGTTTCATAAACACAGGATCATGCGGATAAGAAGTGCAGGCAAACATAAAGTCCTGCCAGATAAGAATGCCGTTTTCATCTGCCAACTGATAGAAGTAATCATCTTCATATGTTCCACCACCCCACACACGGAGCATATTCATATTGGCTTCTTTCGTGTCACGGAAAAGAGTTTCATAACGTTCTTTCGTTATAGTCGGAAGTAAAGCATCATCAGGAATGTAGTTTGCTCCTTTGGCAAACATGGGCTGACCGTTCACTTCAAAGTAAAATGATTCACCATCGGCATCTTTCTCATTCACCACGCGGATAGAACGAAGCCCGATGCGTTGGTCTTTTTCCGCCACTACTTTGCCGTCGCAAAGCAATTTGGCTTTGAAGTCATACATAGTCGGCTCTCCCCAGCCATTAGGCATCCACAGTTGCGGATTGTCGATAGTCAAAGGAATATCCACCACGTTTTCGCCCTTCTTCAAAGTAACGGGTTTCGTAATCGTGGTTTCCTTCCCACCTTTCATAGAGTAGGAAAGCACAGCTTCGGCGGCACAATCCCTATCGGAAACAGAGTTAAAAGTCAGTTGGTTCTTCAGTTCGGCTTTCTCTTTGTTTACCGAAAGTTGGCGAACATAAAAGTCGTCAATGGTTGCCACATTATAGAAAGTGAGCGTTACAGGACGCCAAACGCCACTGGTCACCATACGTATTCCCCAGTCCCAACCATAGCTATATGGTGCTTTGCGAGTAAACACACTCAAACGTTCCTCACGGTGGTCATTATCTGCCGGATAGTTAAAGCCATTACTTTGGAATTGCGGCATGATAGAGGTTATAGGAGAATGGAAAAGGATATTCAAGCGGTTCTCTCCTTTGCGTAACAGGTTTTTCACGGGAATATCATAGCCCACGAACATATTGTCTGCTTTCAGCAACAACGCACCGTTGAGAAAAACATCGGCATACGTATCGAGTCCTTCAAAAGTCATTCGTACTGCATCATAGTTGAAAAGACTGTCGGGCACCATGAAAGTGGTTTTATACTCCCAGTCCTTTTCTTCCACCCATTGAATTTTCTTTTCATTGGTTCCGTAAAAAGGGTTAGGCAAGAGTCCGTGTTTCAACAAGTCCTGATGAACCGTTCCGGGCACATCGGCGGCACGCCACTCATTCGTTCCCGATTCTGAAAACACCCAGTCGCGGTTCAGGTTAATTACTTTCGTATCGCTCTCCTGCTGCGCCAGTGCACTGGTACAACAAAGGCAAAAAACTCCGCATAATGCTTCTTTAATCATATTTGCTTATAGGTTTAGTTGATAGGTTTCTATTTAATAATATCGGTTAGTTTCACTGCTTGGAAAGTCATGTGTGCCACACTGCTCTCATAAAGTATTCCCACCGTTTCCTTGTCTGTCATGCTCAGGCAGGTATATCCCCAACCCTCTCTTTCATCCAGCATAACCTGATGTCCGGGCAGCCATGTCAATCCCCCGTCCAGACTTGCCTTGATTGTGATGTGGTTACGTCCTTTGGTTGTATCGGGATTAGAGAATAAAAGGATGTCTTTACCCAAAATATTATCCTTCGCATCTACTTTTATAAGGCTTGCCATGCACACAGGTTCGGGCAATGCTTTGCGTGAAGAAGCGTGTTCCGTCCATGTCTTACCCATATTCCGGGTAACGGCAACCGCACGGCTTCCTCCCCTATTGTCGCGCATGTTCAACATCAATGTTCCCGGTTCTGTTTCCACCACTTGGGATTCGGTGGTATTGGTTCTTGCAAGCGTGCTGATATTCCAAGTGTTGCCGTGGTCTTTACTATAAATAATGCAAGCATTCGGGATGCGGTCTGCACCGATATACTGTGCCGGAAATACCAACGTACCGTCTTGCATGGATATTCCCCGTCCCGGTCCTTGAAGCAGAAAGAACCATGAAGGATCTTTTACCTGCTCTGTTACGTTAATAGGGGCAGACCATGTTTTACCATCGTCGTCACTCTTTGTCATCATCAACTGTGCCGTGTGATTCACGTCCATTCCCTGACGGGAATTCCACCATGCACGGTCATTGCCCATGCCATGAGTCCATGCGGCAACAATCCAAACCGTACCTGTTTGTTTATCCACGAGAATGGCAGGATCTCCTACCCCGTTCTGTGCTTTGGGCAGCCCGCCATATTCACCGAACGATAAAGGCAAACGCATCTTTTCCCAAGTTTGCCCACCGTCAATGCTACGGCTCAGCCCCACATCCACATACTCCTGTAAATCCACACTGTTATTATGACGGACATCATACACACCAAGCAACGTACCTTTATTGGTAGTAACCAACCCCGGAATACGGAACGCAGCCGAACCGTCGTCTCCGGCATGACGAACACCGATACCCATGCGATGACATTCCGCTTTCTGTGCATAGACAGGTGTAACAGCTTTTCCGTCCACTCCGACGGAAATGACGTCCACCGATACTTTAGTAAGCAAGGAAGTACCCGGTTTCATACGCAAGCTCACCCAAAAGTAATTCACTCCCGGAAATAGTTTTTGATTTGCTTTCAAAGTCACTTCATGTTTCGGAGCTGCAATCTCCGACTTCAAAACCGAATAAGAGGGGTTGGCAGCCAATGTCCTACCCGGAGCGTTGCTCGATATATACTCCACCGGAGCGAAAAAGACTTTCCCGTCTCTCAAAGCACAATCTGTCCCGCTATAATAGAGCTTCACGGATTGAATATTTTTCAGTTCGGTATCCTTACCGAAGCGCAAAGTTACATTGTTCAGTTCCTTACTTTCCTTTGCATCCAAGCGCAAATGAAACAGTTCGTTATCATACCTGTCTATCAACACAGGAATACGGGTTTCGCGAACGCTGACCGTATCTGCTGCCTTGACAGAGAAAGACATTCCTCCTAAAAGAGCAACAAGCAAAAATATATTTTTCATCATTCGGTCCTCCTTTGCATTACTTGCTTTGCAACTTCAATGCAGCCCCTTTCACCCCTTTGGCAGAAGCATTGAAAGTAATCTCTCCCGCTTTATCGCTAGTTTGCACAATAGCAGTCAACATACCATTGAACAAGTGCATCTGCGGCAAATGGAACAAGTCCAGACAAGCAGGATTGCCATTAGCACCAGCGCGGTAAGTACCGGCTCCTTTCACTTTAAATTGAACCAATTCATTGACATCGGGACACAAGTTGCCGTCTTTATCCACCACCTTTACAGTAATGAAAGAGAGGTCTTTACCATTGGCATCCAGCACAGTACGATCGGCTACGAGTTCGATATGATGGGGCTTTCCTGCCGTATGTATTTCTTCCTCGGCAACCGGTTTGCCATTTTCGTCATAAGCCACTACTTTAACCGTACCCGGTTCATACTTGGTGTCCATCCACATCAAGCGATAGCGTTTACAGCGCTTCAATGCTTTCATTGAAGCCTCATCACCACTATTGTCCACCTTTACAGACATATCCTTTGTGCGTCTGCCCTGACTTTTACCATTGATAAACAACTCAGCCGAAGGATAATTGGTATATACAAACACAGGAGTCACTTCTCCTTCACGCCCTTTCCAGTTCCAATGCGGAAGAATGTGCAAAGTTTCCTTATCGGGGTTCCAATGGCTGCGATACAGATAGTAACGATCCTTCGGCAGACCGGCAAGGTCTATGATGCCAAACAACGAACTGTGGCTGGGCCAATCGGAATAATAAGGAGTAGGTTCACCTAGATAATCGAAACCTGTCCACACAAATTCGCCTATGCAATAAGGCAAATCCTCATGCTGAATGAAATCATCTTCGGGGAGATTAGACCAAGCGCAGTGCTCTACATCATAAGAAGAAGCCTGATGATCGTCATATCTCTTCATGGCTGCACGTTCCACCGGAAACTTGTATACTCCGCGCGAACTAAGAGTAGAAGCCGTTTCACTGCCCAGTATAATCTGTTGCTGCAATTTGGCATAGTTCTCTGGGTACATGAACGGACGGTAGTTAAATCCCGCTACTTCCATAACTGCGGCAAAATTGTTATTAATAACAGCCGAAGGATTATCCATCCCTTGTGTAACAGGACGGGTAGGATCTTCAAGGTGGCAAATGTCTTGCAGGAAACGGGCAATCTTGTTACCGTCTTTCATCCCCTGCTCCGGCACTTCATTGCCGATGCACCACATCACTACGGCAGGGCTGTTACGGTAATGACGAACAAGGTTGGTCAGGTCTTTCTCCACCCATTCGTCGAACAGCAAGTTATAACCGTTCTTGCATTTAGGTTCTTTCCATTCGTCAAAAGACTCTGCCATAAGCATCATTCCCATTTCGTCACATGCCGTTACCAGTTCGGGAGCAGGCATGTTGTGGGAAGTGCGGATAGCATTACATCCCATATCCTTTAATATACGGATTTGCCGACGGATGGCAGCATCATTCACCGCACCACCCAAAGGTCCCAAATCATGGTGCATACAAACACCTTTGAACTGAGTCCGCTTACCATTCAGATAGAATCCCTTGTCGGGAACTATTTCTATGGAACGGATGCCGAAAGGAGTGCTGTACTCATCCTTCAACACATTTCCTTCATATAGTTTGGAAACAACTGTATATAAGTTGGGATTTTCAGTATCCCATAACTTGGGCTCTGTCACTATCAACGTTTGTTCAAACAGGTTTCCGTCATACTTAGTCAGGGTAACTTCACCGCTTGCCACTGCCATGCATTTATTGTCTTTTATATCCGTCACCAATCGCAAACCCTCCGCTTTCACGGAAGCAGGACACTCTACTTTGGTCTTTACGTTTATTTTGGCAAACTCCGGTGTGATTACAGGAGTGGTAACATACGTGCCCCACACAGGAATATGGGTATCTTCGGTAACAATGACATGCACATTTCTATATAAACCTGCACCGGGATACCAGCGTGAAGACTCAGGAAGATTCTCCAAACGAACAGCAAGCAGATTCTTTTCTCCTTCTTTCACATAAGGAGTAACATCAAGCGAGAACGAATTATACCCATATCCCCACTCTCCCACTTTTTCACCATTAAGATATACTTGCGGATGGCTCATGGCTCCGTCGAACAGAATCACAGCTTTCTTTCCTTTTTCAAAAGCAGGAATCTCAAAACTGTTGCGATACCACCCCACGCCTACAAAAGGAAGCCCTCCGGTACGTCCGGCATGTTCCATGGCTTCCTTTTGCCCGTCCTGGGCAATAGCCACATCCTGTTTGTCGTTCATATAACTGAACGGACCATAGATAGCCCAATCATGCGGAACGGTAACCGACTGCCATTTGCCGTCGTTATATTCGGAAGAATAAGATTGAGGATTGTCTTCTTTCGTGAATTTCCAGCCTTTTTCCAATAAAAACTCAGTTCTAACCTGAGCGTTTGCCAAAAATGAGAAACATATTAGATTCACTAAAAAGATGAAGGTAACTTTTTTCATTTTCATACTATTAAGGTGTTTTACATTAAATAGAGTTCCCAAATGTAACTCTTTTATCGCACATAATCTATAAGTTACATGAAGTTTTAATGAATGTTTCAAAGGTTAACAAAAAGAAATAAAGTAAAAACCAATCGAACACTATACTATCAATCGCTCAATTAATAGAATTTTTTCACAGAAAGCGCCCGATATAATAAAAATTTAGATTATCTTTGCTAAGAAGAATGATATTAGAACGACAACACCATGAATAAACAATTCTTGAAAGAACTGGAAGTAGGCTCCAAAAATGCCCTGATAAAAAAAAGAATTATCAATCATTATATCTATAATGGTAATTCCACGATTACGGATTTGTCAAAAGAAATAGAACTTAGCGTCCCCACAGTGACCAAATTTATTTGCGAAATGTGCGAAGAAGGTTATATTAACGACTATGGCAAACTTGAAACCAGTGGAGGAAGATACCCTAACCTGTATGGGCTGAACCCGGAGTCGGGCTACTTCGTCGGAGTAGATCTCAAACAGTTTACCGTCAACATCGGGCTGATAAACTTCAAGGGCGATATGGTGGAATCGAAAATGAATATACCGTTCAAGTTCGAAAATACCCCGGAATGTATGAATAACTTGTGCCAGACAGTAACTTCCTTCATTAAGAAACTGAACATAGACAAGGAAAAGATTCTGAATATCAACGTGAACATATCGGGACGTGTCAATCCTGAATCGGGTTACAGTTACAGCATATTCAACTTTGAAGAACGTCCGCTTGCCGAAATCCTTTCCGAGAAGCTGGGCTACCCCGTCAGTATCGACAACGATACACGTGCCATGACCTACGGAGAATACCTTGCAGGCTGCGTGCAGGGAGAAAAGAACGTCATCTTTATCAACATCAGTTGGGGGCTTGGCATCGGCATCATTATAGACGGAAAGATATATACCGGAAAATCGGGCTTTGCGGGAGAGTTCGGACACGTGAGCACATATGATAATGAAATTCTCTGCCATTGCGGAAAGAAAGGCTGTCTGGAAACAGAAGCTTCCGGCTCCGCCATGTACCGCATGCTAATTGAACAAGTGGAAAACGGTGCAATCTCCATCCTTTCCGACAAAATAAAGAAAGGAGAAAGAATCACTCTCGACAACATTATCGAAGCTGTGAACAAGGAAGACATATTATGCATAGACACCGTGGAAGAGGTGGGACAAAAACTCGGCAAGCAGATAGCCGGGCTTATCAACATATTCAACCCGGAAATGGTTATCATCGGAGGAACCGTTTCATGCACTGGCGATTACATTACCCAACCTATCAAAACAGCAGTAAGAAAGTATTCACTTAACCTTGTAAACAAAGACTCGGTGATTGTCAATTCCAAGCTGAAAGACAAAGCCGGAGTGGTGGGTGCCTGCATGCTTGCACGAAGCAGGATGTTTGAAAACTAAAGAAAGTTCACCCTTTTTTTTCATTTAATGAGTATAGAATAGCGACATATCCGTTATGTTTATATGCAGGAATGAAAAAACAATCAAACAACTAATCAATATTACATGAAAAAACTTCTACTACTAAGTGTTGCATTCAGTGGAATAATCAGTTTATCGGCACAAGCACCGCAAACTATTCCCGCCATTTATAAGCCCGGAAAGAATCCGATGTACCATAAGGGCTGGATTGACTTCAACAAGAACGGCAAAATGGATGTGTACGAGAACCCGAAAGCCAAGCTCGAAGACCGCATCGAAGACTTGCTGAAACAAATGACCTTAGAAGAAAAGACCTGCCAAATGGTTACTCTCTATGGTTATAAACGCATATTACAGGACGACCTGCCTACTCCAGACTGGAAGAACCAATTATGGAAAGACGGCATAGGTGCGATAGACGAACACCTGAACGGTTTCAGAGGAACCGGAGCCAAACCGTCGGACAACGAATATGTGTGGCCTGCATCCAAGCATGCCTGGGCACTGAACGAAGTGCAACGTTTCTTCATTGAAGAAACACGTTTGGGTATTCCTGTGGATTTCACTAACGAAGGCATTCGTGGAGTGGAAAGCTACAAAGCAACGAACTTCCCCACACAATTAGGGCTGGGACACACATGGAACCGTAGCCTTATCAAGAAAGTGGGACAGATAACAGGACGCGAAGCCCGTTTACTGGGTTACACAAATGTATATGCTCCCATTCTCGACGTGGGACGTGACCAGCGTTGGGGACGTTATGAAGAAATATACGGCGAAGATCCTTATCTGGTTGCCGAACTAGGTATAGAAATGGTAAAAGGATTACAAACCAATTATCAGGTTGCCTCAACCGCAAAGCATTTCCTTGCTTACAGTAACAACAAGGGAGCACGTGAAGGCATGGCAAGGACAGATCCTCAAATCTCTCCGCGTGAAGTGGAAATGATTCATGCTTACCCGTGGAAACGTGTAATGACAGAAGCAGGCGGTTTGGGAGTAATGGCATGTTACAATGATTATAACGGCATCCCTATCATAGGAAGCAAATATTGGCTGACAACAAGACTGCGTGGTGAAATGGGCTTCCGTGGTTATGTGGTATCGGACAGTGATGCGGTAGAATACTTATCTGAAAAACATTGTACGGCAAAAGACATGAAAGATGCGGTTCGTCAATGTGTGGAAGCAGGATTGAACGTGCGTTGCACATTCCGCTCACCGGACTCTTACGTGTTGCCTCTCCGCGAATTAGTAAAGGAAGGAGGATTGCCCATTGAGACAATCAATGACCGTGTGCGTGACATTCTTCGGGTAAAGTTCCTTGTAGGCTTGTTTGACGCTCCTTATCAAACGGACTTAAAACGTGCCAATGAAGAGGTAGAATGTGAAGCCAACAAAGCCATTGCCCTGCAAGCATCCCGTGAGTCTATTGTCCTACTAAAGAACAATAACAATGCCCTTCCTCTGGATATATCTTCCATCAAGCGTATTGCCGTGTGTGGTCCCAATGCCGACGAAAGTTCTTATGCCCTCACCCATTACGGGCCTCTGGCTGTGGAAGTAACAACTGTTCTCGACGGTATCAAAAAGAAAGCGGAAGGCAAAGCCGAAGTGCTGTACACCAAAGGCTGCGACCTTGTAGATGCAAACTGGCCGGAGTCTGAAATCATCGACTATCCGTTGACAACAGACGAACAGGATGAAATACAAAAAGCTGTGGAAAATGCCCGCCAAGCAGACGTGGCAGTAGTGATACTTGGAGGAGGACAAAGAACCTGCGGAGAAAGTAGATCCCGTTCAAGCCTCGACCTTCCGGGCAGACAACTCGATTTATTGAAAGCTATCCATGCAACGGGTAAACCGGTAGTGCTGGTACTTATCAACGGACGCCCGCTTTCTATCAACTGGGCCGATAAATTTATCCCTGCCATTGTAGAGGCATGGTATCCGGGCTCTCAAGGTGGAACGGCTGTTGCCGATGTATTATTCGGTGACTATAACCCGGGCAGCAAGCTGACAGTTACTTTCCCAAAAAGCGTAGGGCAAATACCATTTAACTTCCCTGCCAAGCCTAATTCTCAGATAGACGGCGGAAAAAGACCGGGAGTTAAAGGAAACATGTCACGTGTTAACGGTGCTCTCTATCCTTTCGGATATGGCTTAAGCTACACTACCTTTGAATACTCAGACCTGACTGTGGAACCGAAAGTAATTACACCCAACCAAACGGTTACGGTGAAATTTAAAGTTACCAACACAGGCAAACGTGAAGGCGATGAAGTTATACAGTTATATATCCGCGATGATGTGAGCAGTGTGACCACATATGAAAAGAATCTTGCAAACTTCAAGCGTGCCCACCTGAAACCGGGTGAAACGAAAGAAATAAAATTCACCATACGCCGCCGCAACATGGAGTTGCTTAACGAGCACAATGAATGGGTAGTTGAACCGGGAACGTTCAAAGTCATGGTAGGAGCCTCATCGGAAGATATTAAACTTAGTGGTGAGTTTGAAGTGGTATCATATGAAGGAAAAGCAACAGTTTTAAAAGAGAAATAAAAACATCCATACGTTTTAAGAAAAGCGTCCTTACGTTTTGGAAGAAACATCCATACGTTTCACCCAAAACGTATGGATGTTTTTTTTATGCATTATAATCAGTTCATTATTCTGAAACCGATGAAATAAGTTCTCGGTTGTGTAGGTCCATAGAAATAACCTGAGTCACGGTCGGCTCCCTGATCCAAATCCTTCTGAAAACTGTTAAAGATATTTTGCACACCACCATTCAATTGAAGTTTGATGTGGTCGCGAAGCACGAATGTATAATTCAACTTCAAATTCAGCGTAAAGAAATCGGGAGTATTCTCCAAGCGGTCGTGTTCTATGTAACCTGCCATGTGAGGCACAATCATCTTTCCCGTATAAACACCCGACAAAGAGAAATCAAAGTTCTTTGCAGGTGCACTGTTGAAAGTAAAGTAACCATAATAATCGGGAGTACGCGGCATGCGTTTGATAGTTCCTGCACTCTCGTCTTCAGACCACGTTTCGGGACTCTTGTAACGGCTTCTTTGTGCAGTGAAACCTACCTGTAACTGTGCTTCCCTGCCATGAGCTATCTTAGCATCGAGGTTTACCCCGTACACCTTTGCACCGCTACCGTTCCGCCGCTCTTTTACCTGATTTCCGTTTTCATCCTCACCTATCCTATCCAACACAAAAACATCTCGCAAATCCGTATAAAAACCTTCTACAAGAATATTTGATTGGAAGTGACCGAAATTGGCAGTCCAGTCCACAGAACCGCTGAAACTATTGCTACGTTCGGGCTTCAAATCCTTTGCCAGCTTGATTAACATTCCCTCACCTCCTACTGCCGTCACATGCAAATCTTCATCGTATGCCTGCGGAGCACGGAATCCGGTAGAGTAAGTAACACGTGCCTGAAAGCTGTCGGCAGGTTTATACAACAAGTTGACACGCGGACTAAATATCGGATTGTTGATCAGGTTATGCTTATCCATACGCAACCCTACCAGCAAGATGAACTTGTTTATATTCCACTCATTCTGAACAAACGTTCCGGCAATGCGTACATCCTGTTGCATGTCACGATGATAGCCGAGCATCTTGTCGTGAAGCGAATTATTCTGATACTCAAATCCTCCGGTAAATGTTGCGGGTGCAAAGAAACAATTATCCATGTTTCCCACATACATGCCTCCTGCCACCCAAGTCAAGTCCTTGGTCTTACCGTAGGCATCCGGGTTCTGATGAGCACCGTAGTAACTGTTTCTGTCCGTATGCTGGATAGAAGTGTAAACGGAAACCTTATGCTTATACTCTTTCCAGAACAAGTCATAGCTCAAACCTCCGCTATTGATTACATGCTTCGTTTGTTCCGTAATGTCCGTTTCATGCGGTTGCAAATCCAATTTATTACCGCCACGACGGAACTCATTGGTAGTGTGATATTCAATGTTGACACGGCTGAACTGTGTGGGACGGTAATAAGCACGTAAACCGAAAGTATTCATGTTCAACTTTCCGAGTTCGGAGAAACCATCGCCATCGGCATCATACGGATTACGGTTTCGATATGCTTCATAAAGGGCAATGCCATAAGAGTTATCTTTCGATACCAGTGAAACATTAGCTCCCATGTGCTGCTCCCACGACTTTCCATTCATGTTGGATAAGCCGGAAGATACCTGAAAAGAATTGTTTACCGGATCTTTGGTAATGATGTTGATAGTTCCTCCCACGGCATTGGCTCCAAAGAGAGCCGAACCACCCCCTCTCACCACTTCCACGCGGTCTATCATGTTTACCGGAATCTGCTCCAATCCATATACTCCCGATAAGGCGCTCACTATCGGACGGCTATTTATCAATATTTGCGAGTACGGTCCTTCCAGACCGTTGATGCGCACTTGCGGGAAACCACAGTTCTGGCAATTGTTTTCCACCCGTAAGCCCGACTGGTAATCGAGCGACTTGGCTAGATCGGTGGAGTTTACCGTTTCAAAGAGTTTTGCTCCCATGACATTCACCACTACCGGGGCTACCTTACGGCTCACCTCGTTACGATTGGCAGATACTACCACCTCATCCGTCACAATAGCTTCTTCCACCAATGGAAAATGCACCACAGACGTGAACTCCGGGTTTACTTCCACCGTTTTCTCCATAGACTTATATCCTAAAGCCTGCACACGGAGTTTATATTTACCCGGTTTCAGTTTCTTAAACTCAAACTCTCCGGCATCATTGGATACCGTTCCTGTGGATGTTCCCACAATCAAAATACTTGCGTATGGAATATTTTCTTCCGAACCTTTCACAATAACATGCCCTGAAATCATGTTCCCCTCGCGAATAGGATTCACGGCATGAAGGCTTATACTCATCACCATGAGTATAAGAATAGATATATAATGTTTCATTTTATATGAGACCTACAAAAATTAATAGTTGAATTTAGTTAAGTATGAAGTAAATCACACTGCGGGCGGGGCACGGAGACTAAGGGAGTTTAAATGAACGCTTGTAACAAAGGAAGTAACAAGCGGCGACTCCAAAACATAGAGTAAAGGAGCCTGCACTTCACACATGACAAAAGAGTGTCCTTCGAGTGTATGAACCACACTCAGGTTGTGAATGACAACCAATTCGGACTTCGTATGTGTGTGCTGTTTGCTTGTGGACAGGTGGGAATGGACTATCATCACACCGTTCACGTAATGCACATGGGTAAACATCGTTATGCTTACCTGATATGCTGTGAACAGCGACAATAGCAGAATGGGCAGTAAAATCCTTCTTATGACTCTCACCTGTTATTCACTTTTAATGAAATGAGGTGCAAAGGTAGGATTTTATTTTCGTTCTTCTAAATAAATGCACACAAAGCTTCTAAAAACTTTTTATCCGTATCGTCAAACGTTCCCGGTTCTTCGCTGTCAATATCGAGCACTCCAGCTATCTCTCCGTCTTTGCGGAAAGGAACCACTATTTCGGAGCGCGACAGGGAACTGCATGCTATGTGACCGGGGAAAGCCTCTACATCGGGAACTACAAGAGTGGTTTCTTCTTTCCATGCCGTTCCACACACACCTCTGCCATATTTAATACGTGTACAAGCTATCGGACCTTGAAACGGTGCAAGCACCAGTTCGCCATCTTTGACCAGATAGAAACCTACCCAAAAGAAACCGAATGCTTCTTTCAAAGCAGCGGCTATGTTGGCAAGGTTAGCTATTAAATCTTTTTCGCCTTCGACAAGGTATTTTATCTGAGGCAGCAAGGAGGCATAACGCTCCTCTTTGCTGCCTTCTATAATGTAAAGTGATTCTGACATACGGTTATTCTCCAAATAATAGTTTACGATCCCTTTCAGCAGCCGGTTTTGTCCATTCTTCCGGAATAAACTTCCATTGGTTCAGTGCTTTCGGGCTGAGAGTTCCTTCTTTCTCAATGTAGTTCATCAAGTAATAACGCAGGTCTTTGGCGGTGGAAGTTACAATGCGCCCCGAGAGTTCGTCTTGCGGGATACCTGCACCCTTGGTCAGCAACTCACCGCCACCGTTGCCGCGATAAGAATTCAAGGCTACGGTATATATCTTATTTTCGTCAAACGGAGTACCGTCCGCCATGCTGATAATGTTCACTTTGCTTCCTTCAGGTTTGGTTACATCTACGGTGTAAATGATACCTGCGGCAGAGTCGAAGTTGAAACTGAAGTTCACAAACGTGCTGCGTTCATCGCCTCCCTTTCCTACTTTCTTCAACAACAAAAGATGATCTTCGGGAGATTTCATCCGGTTCGTCCAGTTGGCATAAGACATTTCAAGGAAACCTTTTATCTCTTTACCGGAGAGCTTCATGGTGTAAAGCATGTTCTCGTACTTGTAAAGGTTGAACATATCGCTCACATACACGTCGCCTTTAGCTATTTCCGATTTAAAAGACAAAGGAGCCGTAAAGGAAATATCCGCGCCCGTCAGTTTCAGTTGCAGGATGTGTATCAGGTCAATGAAAGCAGAAGAACCGAAATAAGCAGGTTCCGTGCTGATACCTTCGGTAAATGTTCCTATCTTTTTGGAAACAAACTTATGAACGGCATCATATTGCGGTGCGAACTTCTTCATGTACTCTTCGCTCACCCGGTACTTCCTGATGTCGGTCAGTTCTCCGTCCACCTTTTTATCCACTACCTTGCCTTTGTCCAAAGTAAGGGTTATGTCTACATTTCCCACACGGAAAGCATTGTTTGCCGGATTGATGACAAGTACGGAGTCACCGTTTACATTGACAACCCTCGAACATTCCGTTGCATGGTCATGGCCGAACATTACCACATCAAAACCGGGAACGTTCTTTGCAATGGTTACGGAAGCATCTTCATTATATTTACCGGCTATGCGCATGGCATTCTTTCCAGCATGAAACAGCCCTACGATAATATCCGGATTTTCCTTTTCTTTGATAACCTTCATCCATTTTTTCGCCTGTGTTTCCATATCATCGAAAAGCAGGCCTTTCCACAAACGTTCGGGAAGCCATGTGGGGATAGCAGGAGTAATCATTCCCAATACGGCAATCTTCACTCCGTCGCGTTCCAATATCTGATAAGGTTTCAGGTAAGTGCTGCCATCGGCTGTGCGGATGATGTTTGCACCCAAAACAGGAAAGTCACATTGCTTTATCCAGCGGTCATACACGGCATGCCCTGTTTCCACATCATGGTTGCCCATGTTGCCCACGGCGTAACCCATGAAATTCATGGCATCTGCCACAAAGTGTGTGGATACCGTGTCTATATAGTTATAATAATACACCGTGGGTTGTCCTTGAAGTATATCCCCGTTATCCATCAGGATAAGGTTATCTTTGTATTCTTTTCTTTCGTCCTGCACAAAAGCATGTACCCGTGCCATGCTCCCTGCCCACGGCTTTGCTTCGATAAAGTTATACGGAAAGAAGTTTCCGTGCACATCGGTTGTTTCAATCAATTTCAGTTTTACCTCTTTCTTCTGCGCAAAAAGCCCTGTGATGCAGAAAAAGAGCATCAAGCATACTAAGCTAATATATCTCATTCTATTGTGTATAGGTTTAAAATCATATTTATTCGCTGTCATTGACATTCGGGTTTGCTTCAATCGGGTGCGAAAAGATGAATCTCGCTCCGTCATTATAATTTGGATCAACCCAGATCTCTCCGCCCAGCCTCTCAACAGTAAGTTTACAGATAGACAGTCCCAATCCCGTTCCCTGTGCATACTCGTTCAGTTTTTCAAAACGTTCAAACACCAGTTCCCGTTTGGCAGGCGGAATACCGCAACCAGTATCTGTCACCATAAAGTAGACCATCCCTTCAAGTGGCTTCACTTCGAAGCTCAATGTAATGGTTCCTTTGGGAGTGAACTTGCTTGCATTGGAAAGCAGGTTTATCAATACTTGTTGCAACCTCTGCACGTCGGTTGTTATCTCAAATAATTCCACCGGGACATCGAGTACAAACTCAGCCTCGGTTTTACGAGCATATTGGGCAGTGGAGAGCATACGTTCGCAAAGCGGAACGATGTCGCACTTCTCGTAGAAGAACTTGATTCTTCCCGATTCCAGCCTCGATATATCCAAAATATCATTAATCAGGTGCAACAACAGATCAGAGTTCGACTGGATTATCTCAAAGTATTTCTTTTGGTCTTCATCGGAGTTCCCGCCACTTGCCAGCACATTGGAGAAACCGACAATGGCATTCAGCGGCGTGCGTATCTCGTGGCTCATATTGGCAAGGAAAGCAGTCTTCAACCGGCTCGATTCCTCAGCCCTGTCTTTGGCTACACGCAGTTCAGCCTCCGACTCCAGCAACTCATCTTTCAACCTTTTGGTATGGAGGAAGAAATAAAGAGAAACGAAAAGCCCCACAAGCAATACCACAAACACGGTACCCACTCCGATTATCTGATACTTATATTTCTCCACAAACGGAACTTCCTTATTAACAAAATCGGAGTTTGGAGGCAGTTGCACATTAGCCAAGCCGTTCTCTTTGAGTTTCAACATGTCAAACACATAGTGATTCGGAATAAACTCGATAGTCACTTCATCCTTCTTGGTTTTATCAAAGAAGTTCACCACCTGATGTGCTATGTCTGCTCCCACTGTGCGATACTGCGGCACATAGCCACCAATAACCCAGTGCCCCAAACCCAGTGAAGCCATTGTAAATGCCGGTGTCTTGGAATTGGCGTCTTTCATGGCATAAGTGGCATTGCGCATAGAATAACCGTCATTCATATCCACACGCCATGTACCCACCAATATGGCGGAGTTTTCGGGCAAATCGGCAATAGCATTCGTAATGGTATAAATGGTATGCTTCCTTCCATCAAGCAAAATGAGGTCCATATCCGGAAATTTCTCTTTCATCTCCTCACGCACAAGCGCCTGCATGGATACACCACCATAACTGTTATCCGAAATGAAAGCTATATGTTCCGTCTTGGGATAGAACTGTTTAATCAATTCCACATTTCCTTTCACATCATAGTCATAAGAATATCCGGCTACAATATTGCAGTTCTTCACATCATCGAAAGCATCTATACTTTCCGGCACCCAATTCTCCAAATCCACCGTACTATCCGGCAAGATAACGGCATTGCGGCTCACCATGCAACCAATCACAGGAATGGAACGCATGTCCGAGTCATTTTGCGAGAGAAAAGCGCTCCATGCCTCCTGCCCCATAAGTATGAGTAACCGCGGAGTGTTTTTACCGGAATATTTGTTCAGGATGTCTGTCATTAACTGCTTCCACCTGGGAGATTCCGTGAAACTTTTGCAGTTCATATTCTCAATGATGACACGCAACTTACCACCCAATGCCTTATATTCATCCAGAAAGGAAGATATGTTGTTCGAAGTCTGACTTGTTTCGGGGTTATAGGAGCTTATTATCAGAATAGGACCACCTAGAGGGGTTTCCTCGGCATACACGCGTCCCTTAGCAGACAGGATAGCGATAATAAGGGTTATATATAATAAATGTTTACGGAAAAACGCTTTCCACATACAACTATATTTTAAAATTAACTCACAAATATACTGCTAACTGCGGAACTAATCAACAATTTTACTATTTTTGTTCATAAATTGTAAATTATGACTATGGAAGAGCTGACATTAACTACCCCGGCATTGCTTTTTTCTGCAGTATCATTGATACTGCTTGCCTATACCAATCGCTTTCTATCCTACGCCCAGTTGGTGAGGACTCTGAAAGACCAATACATAAAAAATCCTTCCACCATCAAAGCTGCACAAATAGACAATCTACGCAAGCGGCTCAATCTGACACGTCTGATGCAGGAACTTGGAATCAGCAGCCTGTTTCTTTGCGTGGTCACCATGTTTCTTATTTATATAGACCTGCAATTGGTTTCCGCCTATGTGTTCGGGCTTGCCCTGCTCCTACTCATCGGTTCTTTAGGAGTATCGGTTTGGGAAATCAATATTTCGGTAAAAGCACTCGACCTCCATTTAAGCGATATGGAAAAGAAATAAGTTCCAATAACCAACTATAAAAATGAAGCCTTCCGTTTCCAAACGGAAGGCTTTTTTTATGCTTTAAGTTAAGTTTCCCATTTCCTTTCAAAATCCTGATTAAAAACAGCAAACCCTTACTCATTCTTAAGGGCTGAAAAACGAGTATTTGAAAGAAAGTGTTCCAGAAAACGAACGTTTTTTGGAACACGACAAAGGTATATTTTT
>ERZ826016.1351-NODE-1351-length-23425-cov-20.977022_pt1 | contig 23425 bp, 15 predicted proteins | sample MGYA00519872_ERZ826016 | MGnify/ENA primary metagenome ERZ826016 (study PRJEB31778, sample SAMEA3449218) | human gut metagenome | biome: human gut; feature: human-associated habitat; material: faeces | place: United Kingdom | collected 2010/2012 ... | reverse complement strand
ATAAATTCTCTCTTAAAGTTTAACTTTACATTAATTGTTTCTTTACTCTAACAAAATGCAAATATATTAATAAAACTGAAACGAACAACTATTTTGTTGAAAAAACCTTGTAAATCTATCAATTTGTTAACCAAAAAGCTTATTTTATGCTTAACAGCAGATTTTTCGTACTAAAAAAACCTAAATGACTATGTAAATGCTATCACTCTGAAGTACTCTTTGGAGTCGCATTCCTTAATGCTGCTGGCTACTTTTAAACAAAAAGAGTTAAAAAGGTGATATGCTAAGATTAAATTGAAAGTCATTTTACGTAGATTTACCTTTTTTATAAAGGAAATACAAAACAAAAATCGCTTTGTAGATTGAACTTTTACAGATATTAAGTCTTATTTAATTCTTATGTAGCACATTATATCGTCTTATTTGTTCATAGTATTAACTAAAACGACTAAAGATGAACAAGATTATTTACAGTTTAGTGTACAACCGCAAAAAGAGCCTTAATAAAAGGGGAATGGCTCTGGTGCAAGTAGAGGCCTATCTAAACAGGAAGAAGAAGTATTTCTCGACCAAAGTTTACTTGAGACCCGATCAGTGGGATGCGAAAAAACTACTAGTAAAAAACCATCCCAATGCAGATGCCTTAAATCGATTGATTTACGAATTTATGGCAATGATAGAAAAGCGTGAGCTTGAGCTTTGGCAGCAGGGGAAGCCTATAACTCTGGATGTATTGAAGGATGTACTGACAGAGAAGCAAGAGCAAGAGGATAAATCGTTGTTTATCCCCTTCTTCAGGCAGGAAATAATGACTTCTGGTTTGAAAGAGAGTACGAAACGAAACCATCTGTCTACCGTTGCACTGCTACAAGACTTCAAGAAGGGTGTGACCTTCTCTGAAATGACTTTTGAATTTATATCCTCTTTCGAGTACTACCTTCAATCTAAAGGATATCATGTCAACACGATAGCCAAGCATATGAAACATTTAAAGCGCCATATCAATGTAGCTATTAATAAGGAATATATGGATATACAGAAGTATGCTTTTAGAAAATATAAAATAAAGACTGTAGAAAACAGGCATACCCATTTATCGCCGGAAGAATTAGAGAAACTGGAAACCTTGCAACTGACAGGAAGACATACAAAATACCAGAAAACACTGGATGCTTTTTTGTTCTGTTGTTATGCTGGTATGAGGTATTCCGACTTTGTCAATATGAAGCCTGAGAACATTGTAGAGATGCATCAGGAGACCTGGTTGATATATAAATCCATCAAGACAGGCACGGAAGTCCGGCTTCCAATCTATTTATTATTCTGTGGAAAAGGGATTCAAATTTTGAACAAATACCAGGCAAATCTACAAGACTTCTTTCATTTGAGGGACAATTCGAATGTGAACAAAGAACTGATTATAATTGCCCGATTAGCTGGGCTACCTAAAAGAGTGTCATTCCATACTGCGCGACATACTAATGCAACGCTACTGATTTATAATGGCGTAAATATTACAACCGTACAGAAGTTATTAGGGCATAAGAGTGTGAAAACCACGCAAATATATACCAATGTAATGGATATGACAATAATAAGTGATTTGGAGAAAAACCACTCGTTGGCTCATCGTAAAAAAGGGAAATAAACCCTACTAAAGTAAGGTGTAACCACTTATCATGAAACCTTAAGGATATTGAATAAATAGGTTACACCTTATACTTAGAGAATTTATAAACTAAAATACTTTCTATATTTTTGTTCTATTTTTCTTATTTTCCATATTCTCATTTCCCTCTTTTTATATTTGTTGAATTGAAAAGTATGGATTTAATAGGTGATAAGATTATATTCAGAGAAAAATGTTTCTTATCGTTTTCATTCATTTTATGAAGCTGGATAATCCCCTTTTCCTCTCCCTTAGAATTTTCCTATTCTTCCCCGAATCTTACTTGATTTTTTTAACTGGAATATAGTTATGTGCATTCTAATAAACCGCTCTTAAAACTTCATTAGTACCGGCTTCTTTAAGCACAATGTAAACAAATAAAAAAAGCTCATATATCCCGCTTACAAGAAGTTAAGAGTTTGTTGACAAGGAGTCAACTTCTTGTCAACAAACTCTTAACTTCTTGTAAGCAGAGAATAAACTTTTTGTAACTTTTTGATAATCAGGAGTGAAAATTATAGTATCAAAGACTATTTTGTATACAAATATTTTAATTCCATTTATCGTTTTACCCATACTATCATCAAAACACTTGTGATAGGAAAAGCATTGATGCTATGCTTAGAGGTATGAGCTATTGAACAATGAAAAATGTAGGCTACATATAAGATCCCCTTATCAATGTAGAGACTTTATAAAGTTTAAATTGAAATATTAATTGTTCTTTACATTTTCTTATAGGTTTAAACTCATAGTACTTGCTTTATAGTTCACATGCACCCTCAAGTAAAACAATAACATATTGATAATCGCATATTTAACCTTATAATATAGTATAATATAAGTATGTATAGCACATTTTACTATTATTTAGTTAGTTATAAATCAAAGATATATGTTTTTTATCGTAAAAAAATACAAGTTCCAATAAATACATAATATACTATATATCAACCAAATAAAACACGCATAGTTCTGCGAAAACATTGCAAATTTCGTACATTGGTATGCAAACACAGGAAGTTTTAATCAAGCCGAATGTGAAAGTTTTTATGAAGGCAGATGCCGAGATGCTTGATGAAGTTATTGTTGTAGCTTATGGTACAGCTAAGAAAGAATCATTAACCGGTTCTATTTCAGTAGTTGATTCTAAGAAAATAGAAAAGCGCATAACAACCAGTGTTACTGGGGCGCTTGAAGGTTCTGCTCCTGGCGTGCAAGTAAACAATACCTATGGTGAACCGGGCAAAGCGCCTTCTATTCGTATTCGTGGTTTCGGAACATTAGTTTCCGGTGCGTCCGATCCGTTATTTATTGTAGATGGTGTTCCTTTTGATGGAAACATTGCAGAGCTGAACTCTAATGATATAGAAAGCATGTCCATTCTGAAAGATGCCGCCTCTGCTGCTTTGTACGGTAATCGTGCCGCCAATGGCGTTGTGCTAATTACAACCAAAAGCGGCCGCGGATCAGACAAGCCGTCTATAACGCTACAGATAAATCAAGGTATCTATAATCGTGGTATTTCTGAATATGAACGCCTCGGTGCTGACCAATGGATGGAAGCTTCGTGGAAGGCTATGAAGAATTATGCCATGACGGGGAGTTTAGGACTTGGCGAATCTGATGCTGCGGCTTATGCAACGAAAAATATAATAACCGGCTACGCGCGTCGCAATATTTACGATGCCGCAGACGATGCTTTGTTTGATGCTAACGGAAATCTGATAGCTAATAAACTGTCAGGTTATGATGACCTTGATTGGGCAAAAGATATCGAGCGTAATGGCTATCGTCAGGAATACAACTTATCGGCAAGCTCTTCTGGAGATAAACTTAGCGTTTACTCTTCTGTGGGCTATTTGAACGAAAAGGGCTACGTTATCGCCTCCGGTTATGAGCGCTTTTCTGGTCGTGTTAATTCAACCTATACTCCTAACAAATGGATAAAAGCGGGCTTAAACCTAAGTGGATCCACTACCAAAAGAGATTATAATGACAATGCTACTGGAGAGTATTACGCTAACCCATTCTATATTACTCGCTACATGGCTCCAGTTTACCCATTGTTCATGCACAATGCCGATGGTTCTTATGCATTGGATGAATTGGGAAATAAACAATATGATGTTACTTCTTCCTACTTGAGCAACCGTAATATTGCTTACGAGTTAAGAAACAATAAGGAAGAAAGTCGCCGTAATGTATTAGGAGGACAAGCTTTTGTTACCGTCAATCTGCCTTATGATTTTTCAGTAACCGTAAAAGGGGATTTAAACAATAGCACTTCCAATAACACTAAATACGACAACCCTAAAATTGGCGATGGCGCAACGAATAATGGGCGCCTAACCAGCTATGCTTACCAGTATACCAATTATACCATGCAACAATTAATCAATTGGAAGCATAGCTACAAGAACATGCACAATGTAGATGTGATGCTTGGTCACGAGAATTATAGTTGGGAGCGTAAATATACGTCTGGAATGAATACGGGTATGGCTGTTGACGGCAATCTAACGATGGGGAATTTCCTTACCAATTCTTTTTTTAATGGTTCTGACGATGAATATAAGACAGAATCTTATTTGGCACGTGCCCGCTACAACTACGATGAACGCTATTTTGCAGAAGCATCTTTCCGCCGTGATGGTTCCTCTCGTTTCCATCCGGACAATCGTTGGGGAAATTTCTTCTCAGTGGGTGCCAGCTGGAATATAAAGCGTGAAGCTTTCATGCAGGATATTGATTGGATAGATCATTTAAAATTCCGTGCTTCTTATGGCGAAGTTGGTAATGACGCCGGTGTAAATTATTATGGTTATATGGCACTTTATACTATCGACAAAAATGGTGGTGAAGCTGCTTTACTGAAAAAGTCTTTATCAGCACCTGATATTAAATGGGAAACGACTCAAACTCTTGATTTCGCTTTGGAAGGTCGTTTATTCGACCGTTTGAATTTTCAGATCGGCTACTTTGACAAACGTTCCAAAGATTTGCTGTTTGAAGTACGCCTGCCTCTTTCTGCCGGTTCTTATCCTTGGGTGGATACAGATAATGGTGCTCCGATGAATCTGACTCAATATAAAAATATTGGTACTGTATCTAATCGCGGCGTTGAGATTGCTTTAGATGCAGACGCTATAAATACACGTGACTGGAAGTGGAATATTGGACTGGATGCTACTTTCTTAAAGAATAAGGTTGTAAAACTGCCTGATGGAAAAGATATCCTGCGCGGTATGCAAAACTATTCGGAAGGTCATTCCATTTACGAATTCTATACTTATCATTTCGCAGGCGTTGACCAAATGACCGGACAATCGCTTTATACTATTGATCCCGAAAAAAAGGAGGATGCAGCTGCGAATAATGCTCTGACTACGATTGACGGTACAGACTATACAACAATCACCACTTACGGTAAACGTGACTGGGCTGGCTCAGCACTGCCAAAGGTATACGGTTCTATACACTCGGCAGTTTCCTGGAAAGACCTTAGTCTGAACATCTTATTTACTTATGGTCTGGGTGGTAAAGTATATGATGGCAGCTATCATTCATTAATGAGTACATCTGCTATGTCATCGGGGAGTGCATTGCACAAAGATGCTCTAAAGTCATGGGATGGAGTCCCAGAAGGTATGACCGAGACATCAGCCAACCGCATTGACCCTAATGGAGTACCTGCACTCGACTTCAATCGTAGTACTGACAATAATGCTACAAGTGACCGCTGGCTGACCAGTGCCTCTTATTTGGTTTTCAAGAATCTGAATTTATCTTATAGTTTGCCCAAAAGCTGGATGAATCGATGGGGAATTAGCGGTCTGACGTTAACAGCCGGTATCGAAAATCTCTTTACAGTAACTGCACGCAAAGGCTTGAATCCTCAGTTCTCGTTCAATGGCACCTCGGATGATACTTATGTGACCGCCCGAGTTTACAACTTAGGACTTACAGTTAAATTCTAAAAAGTAGAATATTAAAACAATAAGAAAAGTATGAAAAAACATATTAATAAACTGTTTATAGGTACCCTAATTGCAAGTATGTCGTTTTTAACCCCCTCTTGCAGTAGCGACTATCTTGATACAGCTCCGACTGACTCAACCGGAGCAACAGATGCCGTAGGAACAACGGATAACGCAATGAAAACATTGAATGGCATTGCCAAAATCATGACTACCCAACAGTATTTTTTTGGTGGTGGCTTTGCTGGTGAAAACAACATTATGATTCAGTATGAGAGCTATCCAAGCGAGAATTATAATTATAATTATTACGCAAATGGATGGGCGCCAATCTTCAACCAGCAATTCCATAATCGTACAAATAGTATTTACGATGCTTATGCCTGGTATTATTATTATACTATTATAGGCAATGCCAATACTATTATCTGCAACATTGATGCTGCAGAAGGTAGCGATAGTGAAAAACAATTTATTAAAGCTTCCGCTCTGACATTCCGTGCTTATGCTTTCGAGAAGTTGACACATTACTATTGCTGGCGTTGGCAAGATTCCAACAACGGAGCTTCTCAAGGTCTCGTTCTCCGATTGGATGAATCAACCGGTAGTATGCCTTACTCAACATTGGCAGAAACTTACGCCCAAATATACAGTGATTTAGATGAAGCTATCTCTCTTTTTAATAGTTGTGGCATGAATCGCAAGGATGCTCAAGTTTGGATTCCGAATATAAACGTAGCCCATGCTGTTTACGCTCGCGCCGCTTTGACCAAACAAGACTATAGCAAAGCTCTTTCTGAAGCAAAACTGGCTCGCACGAATTATCCATTAATGAGTAATGCAGATTATCAAGCAGGTTTCTGTAATCCGACAAGTGAGTGGCTTTTCGGTAGTTTTGGTGGCTCTCAGGAGAACAACTGGTATTGGAGTTATGGTACCCAATATGCCTGTAACGGCTATTATGCCAATGCCGAAGGCTCTCCGAATGGAGCTGGTTCTATTGGGCGCGAACTTATCAATCGCATTCCTGACAATGATGCGCGTAAGGCATTATTCTTGACAGAGGACAAGTTCCCGGGGTATGATTGGAATGATGAGGATGTTTTAGACCCTGATTATGCCATCTTTTGGGATGATGCTTTAATCAAAGATGCTAGCGTTTATATTAATAAAATGGCCGTTTCTGGGTTGGATGCCCCATATAAGGCTGGTTATTATTACCTTGGCGCTCAATTGAAATTCTATGTGTTTGACAGCCCCGGCGTATCTTATCTTCCGTTCATTCGTTCTTCGGAAATGGTATTGATAGAAGCTGAAGCCAATTATTTCTTAAATGATATTCCCGGTGCCCAAGCTGCATTGGTAGATTTGAATGCTACTTCCGGTCGTAATCCTGCATATACCTGTACGAAAACTGGGGATGATCTTTGGAATGAAATTATGGATTATCGCGAACTTGAACTTTGGGGTGAAGGAGCCTCATGGAGCGATTTCAAACGTTGGAATCGTCCGGTCATACGTAAAACTGTTGAACAGGGTGGTAACACTTTTCCTTCTGTTGCCATTACTATTCCTGCGGATGGTGTTAATAAGTGGACCTGGGATGTTCCTCTAAACGAAACGGATTATAATGATGAACTTAAATAAAGATCTTGGACTATAGTTCAAGATATTTGTAAATAAAGTGTTTTCAGAAAAGGAGGTTTGTGAAAATCTCCTTTTCTTATGCTCAAAAGTAAAGGTAGGATAATTGACTTATAATTTTTCTTTATCTTCTGCCAATAAGAAATCACGTAGCGAAATCTGCTTGATTCCTTGATGATTTCCTCCACTCTGCATTTCATCCATAGTGATTACATATTTAGGATGGTTATCTGGAATTTTCAAGAGATTACCGAACTCCCGCTGAATGGTTACCTCATCGAGGAGCATATATGCTATTTGAATATAAATTCGGAGGATGCTACAGTGGAAAATTCGATAAAATCGGAGGGTAAGTGTGGCATTCTGTAAGTCATTCTTAGACGTTTAGTCTAAGTGTTTTTAATAAAGTGTTTTTTGAGACCGTCCACTGGGAAGTGGGCGGTTTCTATTTGTTTGACTAGTCTATATATCATAGGGAAAGTCCTTTATCTCAATGAACTATCAAGAAGCTATATTGAATTTGACATATTTTTAAAAGAAAGAAAAAGGTTTCAACGATTGAAATTCTTGTGTTTTTATGTATCTTCGCAAAAGCTATAAACAAATACTGATTTTATGAAGCTTAAACATATCCACATTGATGCCTACAAAGTTTTCCAAAACTTTGATATTGATTTTTGTCATGCAGGTAAAATTCAAGAGTTGGTTGTGATCACGGGAGTTAACGGCAATGGAAAGACAACTCTGCTTAGAGATGTCATTTCTATAAATGGCCCTAAGGACATGCTTCAAGGCAACATAACAATAGAGGATGCTGGAAAGACCGAAACATTTGTGTTTCCTGATGATTTAAATAATAATTCTTATAAAAAAGCATTTTCAAATGTGCTTTTTTACAAAGCGGAGAATGAAAGCTCGATCACCCAGCTCCAAAATGAGATTATCAGATATGTTGATAAGTTTGTTTATGTACAAGGAAAAACCAGTTTTGAAGCATATCGTGAAATTCAGTCTTTAATAGAAGATATATTCACCGGATTTAATTTGCAAGTACGGTTTAAAGGGATTACTGAAAACAAACAGCTTGTTTTTACTAACTCCAATGGCAATGAATTCGGAATTGAGGGTTTATCAGACGGGGAACAACAGATTTTATCCAAAGCATTTCCTTTATTCATGGACAATACAGAGGGACGTGTTATTCTAATTGATGAGCCAGAAGGTTCTTTACATCCATCCTGGCAGACACGGTTTGTTTCTGTACTTCGCCGTTGTGCCCGAATCAAGAATTGCCAGTTTGTTCTTGCTACCCATTCACCACAAATTATATCCTCTGTTCATAGAGAAGAAATCCGTATTTTCACTCGTGATGCCAGTGACTATATTAAAGCGGAAACTTGTTTAGATGGACCGTATGGATGGACCGTAGAAAAGGTGTTGACAGAAATACAGGGGGTAGATCTTTTAAGAGTTCCTGAGGTTGAGAGTGAATTAGCAATATTGAACCGAATGCTTGAAGAAGATGAGTATCAAAGCGATGAGTTTAGGAAGAGACTTTCTTTTTTGGAAGAAACAATAGGATATTCAGATCGGGATTTAGTCCTTATTCGGATGGAAGTTATACGTAAAAAGAAGAGACATGAAACATTTAACAAAGGGTAATCCCCCAGAGCTACTAACCCGATTCGTTATTCACAAACAGCCTAAAACTTGGGACGATATAAGTTCTATTCGCCAACAGTTACGGAAATACATATTGGAAGAACAAGGACATCTCTGTGCTTACACCGAAATTCGTATTAATACGATAGAAGACTGTCATATAGATCATTACCATACTCGTAATTTATATCCCGAAGAAACTTTCAATTACGACAATATGTTGGTATCATGTAATTCAGAAAGATATGGAGCCAAATACAAGGATAAACAAATCAAGATAAAAACGGATTATGAGGAGTTGCTAAATCCGGTAGAAGAACGGCCGGCAAGATATATTGAATTCAGCTTAACCGGAAACGTGCAGCCTGTTGAAAGTAGTATTAAAGGAGAGAAAACGATATCTACTTTTAATCTGAATGAGAGAAGCCTTGTGGAGCGCCGGAAAACAGCAATTATAAACCTACTTAAAATGAAAGACTATCTTACGGAAGAAGAAATGCTTTTGTCATTTGGAGAATTTGAATCCATGATACAGCAATTATATAGGGAATTGCATGAGAATTTATGAACTTCTATTCTATTGATATGTAAAGGACGTGATATGTAGCTCTTTATATTCAATCATAATTTAATCCATTGGAAAATATAGCAAAAACTTCAATTACGATTGAATCTTTTGGCGTATTTATTAAGTTTATACATTATAACCTTATGCAGATATCATCGATTGTTACAATGTGATTTAAGTACTTTTGTTCTATTTTTCTTTTTCACTTTTCTTTTTAAGGTTATTACACTGTGGGCACAGAGAAGAATTCATATAGAACATATATAGGTCGATTATATGGACAGGAATATATTCTATTTATCGCTTTGGCCTATGCTATCATTAAATACTTGCGAAGGTAGAGACTTTAACATTATATTTAGTTATAAAAACTGGCATCACAATAAAAAATCCAAACATTACAAAGACTCCCTTATTGTTATTGTGAATTTGCATAGTCCGAACTAAGAAAACAATTATTGTTTACATTCTATTGTGGGATTAAACGCATAGTACTCGTTCTATAGTTTATTTGCACTATTAAACAAACGTCAAAGCGCTATTAACTAAACGATTATGTAACTGGCTTAGTATAATTTGGGTAGATATAAATTCATATTACTTTTTTTAGATATTTATTAATCAATATATTACAAATTGCTACTATTGAATAATAAGTTCCTGTATTATTAATATATTGCTATATATCAACAATATAGCTAACGCATAGTTCTGCGAAAACATTGCAAATTTCGTACATTGGCATGAAGATTCAAGAAATTGCAATTGCTCCACGCGTAAAGGTTATGATGAAAGCAGATACTGAAATGCTGGATGAAGTATTAGTTGTAGCTTTCGGTACAGCTAAGAAATCAGCATTTACCGGTTCGGCCTCAGTGGTTAACACAGAAGAGCTGTCTAAACGCATCACAACAAATGTAACTGATGCATTGATTGGTTCTGTAGCTGGTCTGCAAATGCGCGGTGGCTCAGGTGCGCCAGGTGATACGAGCGGTAAAATCAATATTCGCGGTATTGCTTCCATGTATGCTGCAACCGACCCGTTGGTAATTGTAGATGGCGCTCCTTATCCTGCTAGCCTTTCCAATATTCCGCAGGGTGACATTGAGTCTGTTTCTGTTTTGAAAGATGCCGCTTCGGCTGCCCTTTACGGCGCACGTGGTGCTGCAGGCGTTATTATTGTTACTACTAAAAAGGGAAAAACACAAAATGCAGTCGTTAATGTAGACATGAAGTGGGGCGTAAACTCTCGCTCAGTTCAGGATTATGATGTAATTACAGACCCGGGACAGTATTACGAAGCATACTATTCTCAAATTTACAATAATTATTTCTATGGTCAGGGCATGAATATGGCAAACGCCAGTCTATCGGCTAATAACAAAATGTTAAGTGAGCTGGGCTACAATGTGTATACAGTGCCCGATGGTGAACAATTGATTGGTATAGATGGTAAGTTAAACCCGAAGGCTACACTGGGACGTAAACATACCTATAATGGTACTGACTACTATATGCAACCTGACGATTGGAACGATTTGGCTTACAAAAATGCTTTGCGTCAGGAATACAATGTGAGTATCAACGGTGGTTCCGACCGTTCTTCTTTCTATGCCAGTTTAGGTTACCTGAACGAAGATGGCGTTATCGACAATTCTGGCTATGACCGCGTTACAGCTCGTGTCAAGGCCGACTATCAGGCTAAGAAATGGCTAAAAATTGGTGCCAATGTGGGCTATATACACTCCAATCGCAACTCTAACCCTAATATGGACACCTCTTTGGGAGCGAGCAATTTGATGTACTATACTTCTATGATGGCTCCTATCTATCCCGTTTATGTTCGTGTACTGGATGAGTCGGGTAATCCGGTTATCAAGACAGATGAATATGGACATAAAGCTTATGACTATGGTGTTGCAATCAATAACTATGGAGTAGGCCGTCCTTTCGGACAAACCGGTAATCCACTGGGCTCGAATGCTTATAATGAAGTAACTTATATTGGTGACCAGTTGAATGGAACTTTTACGGCCGATGTCAATATCACAGACTTTTTAAAAGCAAATGCGACCAGCACGGTGACTTGGGGACAAACAAACAAATCTGATTATCAGAATCCTTACTATGGTTCTAAGCAAGGTGTAAATGGCGAAATCTTCAAGAGCGCCACTACTTCAATGAGAAGTAATCATGTGCAGTCATTGACCTATTTTCAAGATTTTGCCAAACATAGTGTAAGTGTTATGGTTGGTCACGAGTATTATAAGACAAAAACAACATATTTGGATGCTACAGCGAACGGCGGTTTTTCACCGGATATTCCAGAAATTAATGCGTTTGCTACCAAGAAAGATTCCCACTCTTATACTACAGAGTATAATGTAGAAGGCTATTTTGGTAGCGCTCAGTATAACTATGCCGAAAAGTATTATGCTTCTGCTTCTTTCCGACGTGATGCTTCTTCTTACTTCGCTAAAGAAAACCGATGGGGTAATTTCTGGTCAGTAGGCGTAGCCTGGATTATATCTAAAGAAAATTTCATGACCAATTATGCATCATGGCTCGACATGTTGAAACTGAAATTCTCTGTGGGACAGCAAGGTAACGATAATATTGGCAGCTATGCTTATACCGACTTATATTCCTTATCAAAAGCCAATGAGACTACAATGTCGCCCGTATTCTACCGCATGGGTAATCCTGATATTACTTGGGAGACAACTACCAATATCAATGTTGGTATTGAGTTCAGTCTCTGGAAAGGTCGCTTAGCAGGTAACTTAGATGTTTATACTAAGAAAACCAGTGATCTATTATTCTGGTTATCCGTTCCCGAATCAGCAGGTTCACGTGGCTACTATGGCAATGTAGGTGACATCCGCAATACAGGTGTTGAACTGGCATTGACCGGTGCTATTATTCGCACCAGAAATATTGATTGGAGTGTGTCAGCCAACATTTCCCATAATAAAACGAAGATTCTTAAATTGCCTGAATCAAAGATTGCAGAAGCAGGTGGTTTCATTGAGTCAAACACTCCAAGGACTTATCAGAATTGGTTTGAAGAAGGCGGTTCTTTATACAATGCTTTCCTGCCTAGATATGCAGGCGTAAACGAGAAAGGTGAAGCTACTTACTGGATTGATGATACTCTGGAAGGTGCAACCAACCGCCCGGGCAAAGAACTTTCACGTACCACAACCAGTATCAACGAGGCTTCCAAATATGCATTAGGTTCTACGCTGCCTAAGGCTTTCGGTGGTTTTAGCACTACCTTACGTGTCGGTGATTTCGATGCTTCAGTTTCTTTTGACTATCAGATAGGAGGCAAGGTGATGGATATTCAATACCAGCGACTGATGACTCCCAGTACTACTGCATCAGATGCCGGTTACAATATCCACAAGGATTATGTTAAGTCGTGGACTCCGAATAATACCACCAGTAATATTCCTCGTTGGCAGTATGGTGACCAATATACTACAGGTATGTCTGACCGCTTTCTGACTAGTGCTAGCTATTTGAATTTCCAATCATTTACCGTAGGCTATACGTTGCCTAAAAATTTGATTAAGAATATTGCTAAGATACGTGTTTATGTAGCAGGAGAGAACCTTTGTTTTTGGTCAGCCCGTAAAGGATTAGATCCTCGCTATTCTTATGATGGAAATGAATCCGTTAGTGTTTACTCTCCTGTACGTAATATCTCAGGTGGAGTACAATTCACATTCTAACTTAAAAAGAAAATATGATGAGAAAAATATTATTTTCATTAATGACGGTTGCCTTCGTGTTGGTTACGGCAACCAGTTGTATCCAAGAGTTCGAACCACAAAACTCTACTGTGACCGCCGACCAGGCAGCTAATGCACCGGGTTCGTATAGTAACTTTGTAAATGCAATCACATCTTCCTTAGTAGGCACATTTGCTTATGGCAATGACTCTGGCACTCAATATGATTATGGCTATCCAGCCTTCTACTTGTTCCGCGATTTAATGGGACAGGATATGGTAACTGTTTATTCAAACTGGTATAGTAACTGGTATGAGTGCGGTGTAGGTCTGGGGCCTCAATATGCTGCATGCCAGATTCCGTGGACTTATTATTACGGTTGGATTAAGAATTGTAATACAGTTCTTTCTCTGGCTGGCGAAACACCCAATGCTGATAAAATAGCTGGTGCGGGTATCGCCTATGCCATGCGTGCGATGTTCTACATGGATTTGGCTCGTATGTTTGCTCCTAAGACATATGGCCTTGATAAAGAAGCAGAAACAGTTCCTATTGTAACTGAATCTACTACTCTTAGTGAGTTGGCTTACAACCCCCGTGCTACGAATGAAAAAATGTGGGCGTTTATTATTTCCGACCTTGACAAAGCAGAAGAATATTTGGCTAATTATAAACGTGAGAATGTTTATACTCCGGACGTGTCTGTGGTTTATGGATTGAAAGCTCGTGCTTATCTGGTAATGGAAGACTGGGCAAATGCTGAAAAGTATGCAAAACTGGCCCAGAATGGTTATACGATGATGAATGAAGGCCAATATACTGACCGTGAAACTGGCTTCAATACTCCTAATTCATCTTGGATGATGGGGCTTACTTATAAGAAAGATGATCCAAACATATTGGAGAATGATGGTGACTCTTCCTGGGGATCTACCATGTGCCTTGAGATTAATCCGGTCACTTCAGGTTGTGGCTATGCCGCAAATTATGGACAACAGATTGTGATGGATCGCCATTTGTATGAAACAATGCCGAAAACTGATTTTCGCAGAAAGTGTTTCGTTGATTTTGCGTTGGATGAAGTGAGTGAGGCAGAAGCATTGAAAGGATTAGAAGCTTACACTGATCATCCGGACTGGATATACAATGCTGGTCAAGTGAATTATAAAGCAGTGGGGGGACTTCCATTGAAGTTCCGCACAATAGGAGGAGAGGAAGGACGTAATAACCAGTATATAGGTTTTGTAGTAGCCGTTCCTATGATGCGTGTTGAAGAAATGTATCTGATTGAGGCTGAAGCTGCAGGTATGCAGAATGAGGCTAACGGTATTGCTTTACTGACTACATTTGCTAAATCTCGCGATGCGTCTTATGAATATGGCAAGCATAATGAAGCGTATGGAAATTCAGCTACTTCCACTTTCCAAAACGAAGTTTGGTGGCAACGCCGTGTTGAGTTTTGGGGAGAAGGACTTGCTACTTTTGATATCAAACGTCTCAATAAGGGCATTATACGTAGCTATGAGAAAACTAATCACTTGGAATCCAGACGTTGGAACACCACTACCCCTCCCGATTGGATGAACTGGTGTATCGTTCAAACAGAAACTAACAATAATTATTCTTGTACAAACAATCCTACCCCTATTCAGCCGTCCTCAGACTCTGAAGAGTACAAATGGTAATAGGATTATTATATATAAAATATGAAGAATATGAAAAAATATATTTATAATTTATTCATGGTGCTTCTCGCTACTGCAGCCATGATTTCATGTACAGATGATGAAGGAACGGAACCTGGGAATGATACTAATCCGAATATCGTTCTTTATCAGTACAAAGCAAGTAGGCCAAATAATCCCGACAATGACATAGTACTCAGATTTGCTGCCAACAGCAAGACGACCGAAGCATACTATTTGGTTGAAAAAACGGCAGATAAAGACGCTCATATAAATTCTATGGGTAAAGATGCCTATATGGACTACGTCGTTTCAAACGGTATTAAAGTCAACGACATTTCCGGTGCATCAAACGCAGATGTTATAGTGACAGACTTATATGGTGAGTACACTATCACTGCAGTAGCTGTAGGTAAAGATAGTAAAGCATCTGCAGAGACTACTTTTTCGGGTCTTTCCTGGACTGACGTGGTTACTGGTACATACTACTTCTTCAATGCAGAGAAACTTGGTATATCGCCTTCTAGTCCTACTGTTTTACAAGTTTGTACTACTGACGCTAATCTGTATCGTTTCAAAGATGTGTTTGGCGCCGGTTATCACTTAAAGATTAATCTGATAGACTATAAGGGCAGTGATGAAGGAGGGGAATATCAATTCTTTAGGGTTCCTGTAACAGATACACCATATGTTTATGGCAACTATGGCACTGTAAATGTCCGTGATATAGGTTACTTCCAGAATAATGATGCTTTTGTGACTGAAGGTGGCTACGAAAGTGGTATGTATTCAAATTACAATTGCTTCATTTACGTACAGTATTATGTGTCAGCAGGTAACCTTGGTTATGATTATGATGAATTTATTGCAGATTGATCAACATATGCGATAGCAAGAGAATCCCAGCTATTAATTTAGTTGAGTGTTTTTAAATAAAGTGTTTTTAAAGGACCGTTCACTGGGAAGTGAGCGGTTCTTTCTATTGTAGTCAGATATTGTTCTATTTGTCGTTTCTTTCATTGTGTCGCCAGTAAAAACAGAGCTTCTTATGCTAACATTTATTCCCGAACTCTATTTTACACAAAAAACACAACAAGAGTCTTTCATTCATCTAGTTCTACAGTTCATTAACGAGAACTTAGTAATTACATTTATTATTCTATACATTCTTTGATCTACCAGGACTCGCAGTATTTGATTTATACAGCAATATTACTTACTGCAAAACTGTATAGTACTAATTACTAATGTTTTGATAGATAAATATAGGATATATATGGTAGACACATATGTATATTGCTATTTGCCAAGCATCTTATTATAAGGATATTATCGAATATTTATTATTTTAGCAAGAGTTCCATGTATATTTTTATTTCTTTGATTACAAGCTTTTTAGATTGCGCATAGTTCTGCGAAGACTTTGCAGGTTTCGTACATTGGTATGCAGACACAAGAAGTGGCTATTAAACCTACTATGAAGGTCTTTATGAAGGTGGATTCAGAGATGCTTGACGAAGTTATAGTGGTAGCTTACGGTACTGCGAAGAAGTCTGCATTTACCGGTTCTGCGAGTGTTGTAAAGGCAGATAAACTAGAAAAGCGCCAGGTATCCAACATTACCAACGCACTGTCTGGTAGTGTAGCCGGTGTACAAACCACAAGCAGCAACGGTCAGCCAGGAACTTCAGCCACAGTACGTATTCGTGGTATCGGTTCTATGGCATCCAGCAGCAATCCGTTATACGTAGTAGATGGTATTCCTTTTGATGGTGATATTTCTTCTATCAATTCACAGGATATTGAAACAATGACAGTACTGAAAGATGCTGCCGCAGCTGCTTTGTATGGTGCACGTGGTGCTAACGGCGTTATTTTGGTAACCACTAAAAAAGGTAAGGACGGTAACGCACGTGTATCTGTAGATGCACGTTGGGGTAGCAATTCTCGTCAAGTAGGTAAATACGATGTGATGGAAAGCCCTGCCACGTACATGGAAACTCTCTATAAAGCTCATTACAATGCCGCTTATTACAAATTAGGACGTACTCCAGAAGCAGCGCACACTTATGCTAATGCACAGTTGTTCCCGGCAATCGGTTACCAAATATATACGTTGCCTCAAGGTGAGGGTCTTATCGGTATGGATGGTAAAATCAATCCAAATGCGAAGTTGGGCTATAGTGACGGACAATATTACTATACCCCGGATGATTGGACAGATGGAACGATCTCCAGTCAAATGCGTCAAGAGTATAACTTGAGCGTATCAGGTGGTACAGATCGTTTGAACTACTATTTCTCTGCCGGTTACCTGGAAGATAACGGTGTTATTGAAAATTCAGGTTTCAATCGTATTTCTACCCGTTTGAATGTAGACTACCAAGCAAAGAAGTGGTTAAAATTCGGCACCAGCTTAGGATATACTAACTCTAAGAGCAAGTATCCGGGCGACCAAACAGCTACAGCTTCTTCAGGAAATGCTTTCTTGCTGGCAAACAATATTGCTCCAGTTTATCCGATGTATGTACGTAACGCTGATGGTTCACTGGCTTACGACAAGAATTCGGGCAACAAGATTTATGATTACGGTGATGGTAGCAGTACAAACAGCACGCGTAACTTTATGTCCATGTCAAACCCCAAAGGTGACTTGCTTTATAATAAGGAAGAATACCTAATGGATATCCTTAACGGTAAATGGTTCATCGAGTTGTCCCCAATTGAAGGACTGAAACTAACTGGTTCATTGGGCGCCTATATCGATAATACGCGATATAATGTTTTGGGTAACAAGTATTATGGACAGTCTGCAAGTTACGGTGGTACTGCACAACAAGAACACATACGTACATCCGCCTTCAACCAGCAATACCTGGCTACCTATAAGAAAAGCTTCGGCATGAACAATTTCGATGTTCTGTTAGGTTATGAGAGCTATGACTACCGCTATGAATATAGTTATGCAACCGGGCAGAATCTTTATAAGGATTATGATTTCACGGTAAACAACACTATCGATAACAAACGTGGTGGTGGTGCTCGTGACGAATATTCTACCAGAGGTATTATCAGTCGAATCAATTACGACTTTGATGAAAAATACTTTGCCAGTGCTTCTTACCGGCGCGACGCTTCTTCCCGCTTCCATCCTGACAAGCGTTGGGGTAACTTCTGGTCGGCCAGTGTCGCATGGGTTATCAGCAAAGAAGCATTCTTGGAAAACACAGAATGGATTGATATGTTGAAGCTAAAGGCTTCGTTTGGTCAGCAAGGTAACGATGCATTACTGAGAAACGGTTATGCAAACTACTATCCATATCTGGATCAATACTCCATGACCGGTGCTAATGGTATATTCTCGGATGGTACACTTTATTACAAAGGTAATCCAGACATCACTTGGGAAAAGAGTAACTCCTTCAATATAGGTACTGACTTCACACTGCTCAACCATAAATTAGAAGGTACAATAGAATATTTCAACCGTAAGACTAGCGACATGCTTTATAATAAGCCGGTAGCAAACTCCAACGGTTACAGTTCCATTCCAATGAACATTGGTTCGATGACTAACTCGGGTGTAGAAATTGAATTGAATTATACTCCGATTGATATCAATAATTTGAAGTGGAACATTTTTGGGAATGCTACTTTCTTGAAAAATAAAGTAAATAAGCTGCATCCTGATTTGAATGGTGAATTAATCAGTGGTTCACGTATTTATCGCGAAGGTGAATCTATGTACCAACTTTATCTAGTGAAATATGCAGGTGTTGACCCCACTACCGGACAATCTTTGTTCTGGGCAAAAGATGATGAAGGAAACGCCTATACAACAGCCGACTATGCTGTCGCTTCTAATTGCAAAGAAGCTACCGGTGATTTGCTTCCGACCGTCTATGGTGGTTTTGGTACCAGCTTGGATTTCTATGGTTTTGATTTTTCTATCCAGTTCTCTTATCAGCTGGGTGGTAAACTGTGGGATTATACTTATCAAGACTTGATGCATGGTGGCAGCAACAGTAATGCCGGTTACAACTGGCATAAGGACATTGCCAAAGCCTGGACGGCAGAGAACCCGAATACAGATGTTCCTCGTTTGTGTGCAACCGAAAACTATGATGCAGGTTCAAGCTCCGACCGCTGGATCGTTTCTTCCAACTACTTGTCTATTAACAATATTACTTTAGGTTATACATTGCCGAAAAGAATCGTACGCAACTTGGGAATAGAATCACTTAGAGTTTATGGTGCTGCTGACAATGTTGCATTGTTCGCTGCACGTAAGGGATTAGATCCACGTCAAGGTTATGTATCATCTACCACCTCTACGTATGGTGCATTACGCAGTATTTCGGCAGGAGTGAAATTAACGTTCTAAACTATACTAACTATAAAGCAGAATAACAATGAAAGATATAAAATTTAAAATATTCGCATCGGCACTTGCAAGTGTATTGCTTGTGGGGTGTAATGATTTGGATACCGAACCGCTGGGTGCTGTTGTTACAAGCGACCAGAAAGAAGAAGTTGTTAAAAACGACCCAGAAATGGTATCGGCAAGTGTTACGGGTATCACTGCGATGTTCAGTGTATATGGCAATGCCATCCCCACTTCTTTTGGACACGACGACTTCGGTTATGGTTCAATTATGCTGAACTTGGACAGCCGTGGCACGGATATGGTTGGTTTAGATATAAACTATAACTGGTTTACCCGTTCCATGACTTTTGAGGATCTTTTCTTTAACTATCGCCCGACAAACATATTATGGCGTACAATGTACAACCAGATCTATACTGCTAATGGAGTAGTGAGTACCATCGACCCGGCTACGGAAGATAGCTCTCTGAAGTACTACCTGGCACAGGCTCTGTCTATACGCGCATTCGACTATTTTGTATTGGCCCAGATGTATCAGCATACTTATAAAGGGAATGAAAGCAAACCTTGTGTTCCTCTGATTACAAACGAGAATGCCAATGAGGCTGCTGCTAACGGTTGCGCCCGGTCTACCGTGCAGGAAGTTTACGACCAGATCATGAGTGACCTGAATAAGGCTGTATCTTTATTAGAGGCTACGGACAAAACCCGCGGTACCGATAAGCGCTACATCAGCAAGGAAGTGGCTTATGGTTTACGTGCACGTGTCAATCTGACCATGCAAAATTGGACTGCGGCAGCTGAAGACGCTCAAAAAGCCATCAGTGGTAGCGGTGCTCCTTATAGCCGCGAAGAAGCAGGTGCTCCTGGCTTTACGGAGAGCAGTGACCACTCTTGGATGTGGGCTATTATAATTGCTGAAACAGACCGTGTAGTAACTTCCGGTATTGTGAATTTCCCCTCACACATGGGATCACTGAATTATGGATACGCTTCAGTAGGATCATGGCGTATGATCAACAAGAAGTTGTATAACGAGATTCCTGATACAGACGTTCGTAAAGGATGGTGGCTCGATGCCAATAAGCATTCTGACAACCTGAATGAAGCACAAGTAGCCCAAGCTACGAAATATGGATGCCCTGCTTATACTCAAATGAAATACGGTCCTTATAAGGGAGTAATGGCTCAAAGCACTAACGCAAGCGATATTCCTCTGATGCGTGTGGAAGAAATGTACTTGATTTTGGCAGAAGCACAAGCTATGGGTGGAAATCCTTCAACCGGAGCAGCTACTTTACAAAAATTTATAAATGACTATCGTGACCCTGCCTATGTTTGTACCGCTTCCAGTGCAACAGCTGTACAGGATGCAGTATGGCAGCAACGCCGTATTGAACTTTGGGGTGAGGGCCTTTCTTATTTTGATATTCTGCGACTGAACAAAGGTATCGACCGTCGTGGAGCCGGATTCCCTGCCGCTTATGTATTTAACGTGCCAGCTGGTGATAACACCTTGATCTACCGTATCCCCGAAAGTGAAGAACAAGGTAATTCATTGATCTCGGCATCAGACAATAATCCGGTAACATCAATTCCGTCTCCGGTTACAGACAACTAATGAACATAGGTAACAAACTGTAAAAATAGCATTATATGAATTTCAATAAATCAATTCTATCCATAGCGCTGTCGGTAGCGGCTGTCATGTTTGTCGGCTGTAGCACCGATGGTTATTGGGACAAAGCCCCGATAGACAGCGAAGTGAAATATACGTTCGACCAGAGCGAACAAACCTATACCGTAGCAGGTACTGAAACGTTGACTGAAATCAAGGTTTCTCTGACACGCAGTACCAATGTAGGTGCATCGACCATTGCCGTAGATGCAAAATTTAACGATCCTGCATTGAGCGGACCAGCTGAGGTAACATTTGCAGATGGTAGCAATACTGCCATTTATACGATTGCAGTAGGCGACATTCAAGTAGGTGTTTCTTATAAAGCTACTCTTTCCATAGCAAAGGATAATACCTCTGTATCAGGAAATTCTACCACAACAATTAATTTAAGCAAGTTGTACAATTGGGTAGCAGCCGGTAGCGCTCAGTTCTATACTTCATGGTCAGGAACCATCGACGATAACGGTTTGGTAGGTGACGGTGTGAAAGTGGATATAGAAAAGGCAGAAGGCGGGAATGGTTTGTACCGACTGGTAAGTCCTTACTATTATTCTGAAACAGAAGCCGGTGCAACAGGAGTGACTTTGGAAAAGGGACACCACATCCAGTTCATTGTTAATGCCGCTAATGGGGCACCTGTCGGATTCCCATCTACGGTTCAGAAAATGGGTGAAGCGAGTGCAGACGACGGCAACTATTACTTTGCCTACACACCGGGTAAGAACAACTGTGCATTCGAAAACGATGGCAACCTCTATATAATCGAAGCCCTGGTAGGTTATGATGAAGGTGGAAGCAGTGTTAGTCTGGGTTGGTATCAGACCGTAGCATTTATCTGGAACGTAAATTATCCATGGTGATAATCATACGATAACTGAACATCTTAAATAATAAGAACTGCCTCCGAATGTCTAACCTGACATTTGGGGGCAGTTTTATATCAGGCCTTCTTTCAAAATATCCACCAATATCGGTTTTGCCCCACTCACAAAACACTCCACAGCAATTACCATCAGAATAAGTCCCATCAGGCGCATCATCACATTATTTCCCGTTTCCCCTAACACTTTTACCAGCCGCGTAGAGGCACGCAAGATAAAAAATGTAATCAAGTAGATAAAGGCGATCATACCAATCAGTACACCTTTCATTTGGATAGTATGGGCATCCTGCATCAAGACAATGGCGTTTGCTATAGCACCGGGACCGCAAAGCATCGGAATCCCTAAAGGGGTGACGGAGATGTCATCAGCATAAGTTTTAATCTCTTCATCTTTCAATTTCATTTGTGTATAACGTGCTTGCAACATATCAAAACCAATTTTAAAGATGATGACACCACCTGCTATACGAAAACCGTTTGTAGAGATCCCAAAGAACTTGAACAGGAACTGACCAGCAAAGGTAAAGACCATAATCGTGATGAAAGCTACTAATGTAGCACGAGACACTACAGACTGTCGCTCCTTATCCGTCATTCCATGGGTCATGGTCAGAAAGACAGGCATAGTCCCGAGAGGATTTGTCAACGTAAAGAAAGAAGTGAAACAAAGCAAAGCGAAAGGTAAAATAGTATCCATAGCTGCAAATTATGTGTTTACGCTGACAAAATTACAACTAATCCCTCAATGTCACAACAATTGGAGCAACTCTTTCAAATCTGTAATCTGATAAGTAGGCTTAAATGGAAACTCGGTACGTCCCGTTACATTATAGAATACCTGGTGCATGCCTACTCTCTGAGCACCCGTTATATCATTATCCCAACTATCACCCACCATCAACGACTCACGTAGTTCGGATTGGGTAGCCGACATGGCAAAATGGAAAATCTCGGGCCATGGCTTCAAGACACCAATATCATCTGATAGAACTACTTTCTTGAAGTAATGGTCAATTCCGGCAGAACGCATTTTGTGGCATTGCAGTTCCTGAAATCCATTGGAGAGGATATAAAGATTATATTTAGGTGCCAAATATTCCAGCACTTCCTGCGCATGGGGCATCAATCTGCTTTTTGTAGGAATAACCGCAAAGAAGTCATCAGAAAAAGCTTTCGCTAAAGCTGCATCCCCCTCTCCTACTGCCTCCAGCGGATAGAGAAAACGTTGACGGTTCAATTCTTCCTTTGTCACTTTTCCATCTGCATATTCTGCCCACAATTCGATATTACGCTTCTCATAGAGTTCATAGAAATGTTCAAAAGACCGAAAATAACGATCATATTCATATTTGCGATACATTTCCTCAAATGTATCACGGGCATTAAAAGAAAAGGCCCAGAGAGTATCGTCCAGGTCGAAAAAAATATTCTTGTACTGCATATAAAAAGAAAATGGCAGAGATAACCCTTCCCTGCCATTCTTATAATTTAATTAAGTTATTTTACTTGGATAACCAGGTATCTGGATA